>Ga0209148_1000077_pt1 | contig 298133 bp, 265 predicted proteins | sample AraplaCol_mMF_r2_2_FD_184288 | JGI IMG/M metagenome (GOLD analysis project Ga0209148, IMG submission 184288) | Arabidopsis root microbial communities from North Carolina, USA - plate scrape CL_Col_mMF_r2 (SPAdes) (version 2) | ecosystem: Host-associated > Plants > Roots > Endosphere | place...
AACTTGGCCTTGAGGATCGCGGAACGGTCCAGCAGGTATTCGTACTCTTCCAGCGAAAAGTCCTTGAACTGCAGGTAGTGCTTGATCGAGCTTGGTGGGTTCATAAAACAACGAAGGCGGCCCGCAGATGACGCGCCGGAAACATCCCGTGGCACGTCGCCCTAGCCGCCTTGTCTGGTGAAGATTCAGTCCATCATACGGGATCGCCACTCATTTGGCGAGTTCCGACCCCGGCGGCCCGCCTACCACACCGACACCTGCGGGGCCGCGGTGAAAGGCCGATGAAAGTCTTATATAAGATATAATACTGGCTGCTCTGGATGCCCCGATCGCCCGCAAACCGGCACGACAAGTCGGTCCGTCGGCTTCATGAATCGGCAACCGGGCGAGCGCATCATCCGCACCACAAGTGCACCCTGTTCGAACGTTGCGGCACCCGCGCGGTCGAAGTCGTTTGCAAATCTCCACAGCCCCCACGCAGTCCATGGCCGCCAACCCCCGCCAATTCTTCATTCAGGGTGTCACCCGCGACGGAAAGACCTTCCGCCCGAGCGACTGGGCCGACCGGCTCTGTGGTGTCATGGCGCAGTTCCGTCCTGCCGGCGATACCGGGGACCCGCGCTTCACCTACTCCCCTTACGTGCGCCCCGTCATGTCAGGCGGCATCCGCAGCGTGTTCGTCGATGAGCGCCTGCGCGAGATCGAACCCAAGGCGTTGGACTTCGTGCTGAACTTCGCGCACGACAACAATCTGCAACTCGTAGAAGCCTGCATCCTGCCGGAAGGCGGTGCAGCCGCAAAAGGCTAATACCCACCAAGATCATCCGACGCAGCGCCTCGCACATTGCAGGCGCGCAGAATGCAAAAAGCCCGTCCGAAGACGGGCTTTTTTTATCGTCGGAGCGCGACGTTGCGTGTCGCGCCGTGCCGGCCAAGCCGGCATCACCCGAACTTAGGCAGCCATTGCCTTGATGGCAGCGGACAGACGCGACTTGGCGCGTGCAGCCTTGTTCTTGTGGACGATCTTCTTGTCCGCGATGCTGTCGATCGTGCTTTGAGCCGTCTTGAATGCAGCAGCAGCAGCGGTCTTGTCGCCAGCGGCCACAGCCTTGCGGACGCCCTTGATTGCGGTACGCAGACGCGAGCGCAGAGCCGAGTTGTGAGCGTTCTGAACGACGGCTTGGCGTGCGCGCTTGCGTGCTTGTGCGGTGTTTGCCATGGAAAAATCCCTGAAGAAACGGTAGCAAGCGCCCCGGGAGACACGGAAGGCCGAAGCGCGCAAATTGGTGAAAGACGGCAATTATACGCAGACTTCCGCGCGCAATGCAAACCGTGTTGTGAAATCGCCCGAATGACAGCGGATTGCGGCTTTTGCCGCACTTTTGGGCGCACGGCAAGCCGGTCCCTATAATACGGCCCCAATTGCGCGCGCCTGCGCGAACCCGAATTCGCATCGCCGGTCAGACCGCCATCGCCGCAGAACCGGTCGGCGCGGCGCCAACCCCGCATTCATCTTGAATCTCCTCAAAACCCTCGCCACGATCAGCGGCCTGACGATGCTCTCGCGCATCACCGGGCTCATCCGCGAAACGCTGATCGCCCGTGCCTTTGGCGCCTCGGTCTACACCGATGCCTTCAATGTCGCCTTCCGCATTCCCAACCTGCTGCGCCGGTTGTCAGCGGAGGGCGCGTTCTCGCAGGCGTTCGTGCCGATCCTGGGCGAATTCAAGAACCGCCAGGGCGAAGCCGAGACGCGCGCCCTGGTCGACTCGGTGGCCACGGTGATGACGTGGTTCCTGGTCATCATCTCGGCGCTGGGCGTGATCGGCGCTCCGTTGATCGTCACGGCGGTCGCGACGGGCTTCAAGGAGCACGAGAACCAGGCTTACATCTCGGCGATCTTCATGACGCGCGTGATGTTTCCGTATATCGGGCTGGTGTCGCTGGTGGCGCTGGCCTCGGGCATTCTGAACACGTGGCGGCAGTTTGCGGTGCCCGCGTTCACGCCGGTGCTGCTGAACCTGTCGTTCATCGTGGCGGCGGTGTTTGTGGCGCCGTTCCTGGCAACCCCCATCTACGCGCAGGCGTATGCGGTGATGGTGGGCGGCATCCTGCAGCTCGCCATTCAGATTCCGTCATTGCGCAAGGTTGGCATGCTGCCGCGCGTGTCGTTCAACGTGCGGGCGGCGTGGCATCACCCGGGCGTGCGGCGCGTACTCAAGCAGATGTTGCCGGCCACGCTGTCGGTGTCGGTCGCGCAGATCAGCCTCATCATCAATACGAACATTGCCTCGCGCCTGCCAACCGGCAGCGTGTCGTGGCTGAACTATGCCGACCGGCTGATGGAATTCCCGACCGCGCTGCTGGGCGTGGCGCTCGGGACGATCCTGCTGCCGAGCCTGTCGAAGGCGAGTGCAGACAACAACCGCGAAGAGTATTCGTCGCTGCTCGACTGGGGCCTGCGGCTGACGGTGCTGCTGGCGGTGCCGTCGGCGGTGGGCTTGTTCGTGTTCGGGGCGCCGCTCACGGCCACGCTGTTCCACTACGGCAAGTTCAACGGCATGGATGTCGAAATGACCCGCCAGGCGTTGGTGTCGTACGGCGTTGGGCTGATCGGGCTGATCGTCATCAAGATCCTGGCGCCGGGCTTTTATGCGCGGCAGGACATCCGTACGCCAGTGAAGATCGCGCTGGTGGTGCTGGTGGCCACGCAGCTCTCCAACTACGTTTTCGTGCCGATGTTCGGGCATGCGGGGCTGGCGCTGTCGATCAGCTTTGGCGCAACGATCAATGCCGCGCTGCTGTTCTTTGGCCTGCGCCGTCGCGGCTACTACCATCCGCTACCCGGCTGGGGGCTGTTCCTGGCGCAGGTGACGTCGGCTGTGCTGTTGCTGGCGAGTCTGCTGCTATGGCTTGCGCACAATTTCGACTGGGTGGGATTGGGCGCCAGGCCGCTTGTGCGCATTGCGCTGCTCGGGGCAAGCCTGGTCCTGTGCGCGGTGGTCTATTTCGGTACACTGTGGCTGACTGGGTTGAAGTTCTCCACGTTCCGAAAAAAGGCCATCTGATGACCACGAAAGTCCTCGATTATTTTTCGGCCCTGGTCGCGGACGACGACAGCATTCCCCTCACCGAAACCGCCCTGTCCATCGCACAGGACGCGTATCCGGATCTGGACCTGCAGGCGGAGTTGGCCGCCATCGATGTGCTGGTCGCGCGCATCAAGAACCGCATCGCCGACGGCACGCCGGCCATCCAGCGCCTGCGCCTGCTCAATCAGTTCTTCTATCGCGAGCTGGGCTTCGGGCCCAACGCCAACGATTACTACGACCCCGAGAACTCCTACCTGAACGCCGTGCTGCAAAGCCGGCGCGGCATTCCGATTTCATTGGCGGTGCTGCTGATGGAGATCGGCCAGCAGATCGGCTTGCCGCTCAAAGGGGTGTCGTTCCCGAATCACTTCCTGGTGCGCATGAGCATTCCGGCGGGCGAGGTGGTGCTGGACCCGTTGACGGGGCAGACGCTATCGAAGGAAGAATTGCAGGACATGCTCGACCCGTACCTGGAAAAGGAAGGCATCGAAGACCCGAACTCGGTGCCGCTCGGGGTGTTCCTGCAGGTGGCGACGCATCGCGAGATCATCGCGCGCATGCTGCGCAATCTGAAGGCGATCTACTTGCAGGAATCGCGCTGGCAACGCTTGCTGGCGGTGCAGCAAAGGCTGGTGATTCTGCTACCGGATTCGATTGAAGAAGTGCGCGACCGGGGGTTGGCGTACGCCAATCTGGAATGCTTCCGGCCGGCGCTGGAAGACCTGGAGGCCTATGTTGACGCCCGGCCCGATGCCGCCGATACCGCCAAGCTCAAGGAGCGCATGCCAACGCTGCGCGCCATGAGCAAGCACCTGAACTAACGCTTACTTCTGCGCCACCGCGCCACGACGGCGCTTGAGCAGTTTCCACAGCCCGCCCAGCATCAGCGGCACAATCGCTGCGCCCAGTCCGATCAGCACGATGGTGTTCAGATGGTCACGCACCATCGGCAGATTGCCGAAGAACACGCCCGAAGCCACCAGCAGACCGACCCACAGCACGGCGCCGATCATGTTGAAGAGCTGGAATTTGGCGAACGTCATCTTCGACACACCGGCCACGAACGGCGCGAACGTACGCACCACCGGGATGAAGCGCGCCATCACCAGCGTCTTGCCGCCATGGCGCTCATAGAAGCCGTGCGTCTTCATTAGCGCTTCGTGATCGAGGAAGCGGATGTGACCGTCGAATACCTTGGGGCCAATCCACGCGCCAACGAAATAGTTGACGGTGTTGCCCGTGACCGCGGCAATCACCAGCAGCACGGTCAGCAACCAGGCATCCATCTGGCCGGTCGCGCACATGGCACCCGCAATGAACAGCAGCGTATCGCCCGGCAGGAAGGGCAGCACCACGAGGCCGGTCTCGGCAAACACGATGGCAAACAGCAGCACGTACACCCACGCGCCGTACTGCTGAATCAGCAGGCCCAGCGATTTGTCGACATGCAGCACGATGTCGACCAGTTGCATCACGATATCCAAACCATCCCCCTAAACGAGCGGGGAATGATACCGGATGCGACTTAGATTTCCCCTAGCCCTTGGTGGGGGCATCCGGGGCTTGCTTCGGTGCGCCACACAGGGTGTGACATTTATAATGCGCCGATGAATTCCGCCACTGCCTCCCGCCGCCCCATCCGCCCGCTTCCCGACCAGCTGATCAGCCAGATCGCGGCCGGCGAGGTGGTCGAGCGGCCCGCCTCCGTGGTCAAGGAACTGCTGGAAAACGCGCTGGACGCCGGCGCCACGCAGTTGCAGATCAAGCTGGAGGAAGGCGGCGTGCGGCGCATCGCCATCACCGACAACGGCGGTGGCATTCCGGCCGACGAACTGCCCGTCGCACTGATGCGGCATGCGACCAGCAAGATCGGCTCGCTGGAAGAGCTGGAATCGGTAGCGACGCTGGGCTTTCGCGGCGAGGCGCTGGCTTCGATTGCCTCAGTGGCCGAGTTGACGCTCACCTCGCGCACGGCCCATGACGCACACGCCACGCAAATCATTGCGCAAAGCGGGCGCGTGCAGCCGGCCTCGGGCGGCGTCGGCACGACCGTCGACGTGCAGCATCTGTACTTCAACACGCCGGCGCGCCGCAAATTCCTCAAGACCGAGCAGACCGAGCTGGGCCACTGCATGGAGGTGATCCGCCGCACGGCGCTGGCGCGGCCCGACGTGGCCATCTCGGTGCATCACAACGGCAAGCCATTGGAACACTGGAACGCTACGCAGGCGGATTCGCGTTCGGCGGCCGTGCTCGGCACCGAATTCGCGCGCGCGCGCCTGCCGTTCGAAGAGCAAGCTGGCGAGCTGCGCCTCTTCGGCTTTGCCGGCCTGCCGACCGCCTCGCGCGGCCGGGCCGATCACCAGTTCTTCTACGTCAACGGCCGCTTCGTGCGCGACCGCCTGCTCACGCACGCCGTGCGCAGCGCCTACGAAGACGTGCTGCACGGCGACCGCTTCCCCGCCTACGTGCTGTGCCTGGAGCTGCCGCCCGAGGCGGTGGACGTGAACGTGCACCCGTCGAAGATCGAGGTGCGCTTCCGCGACAGCCGCGCCGTGCACCAGTTCGTCTATCACGCGATCCAGCGCGCGCTGTCCCGCCACGCCGGTGAACAGGGCGACAGTCTGCGCACCGACATCGCCGATGCACCTGTTGTGGCCGACGCGCCCTCGCCCGCCGACAACACCACGCGTTGGATCAATCAGATGGCCGCGCGACAGACGTCGCTCGGCATTGCGCAGCCGCGTGCGGAATACCTGTCGATGATGCGCGGCGACAGCACGCCGATGCCGTCGAGCCGCCCCGCCTGGATGGCCGATGTGCCAAGCGCTGCGACACTATTCGACGGCGGCACCGCGACGGCCGAAGCACCGACTTCCATCATGGAGCCCATCGTCGCGCACCAAACCGATGACGACGACGCCAACCCGCTCGGCTTCGCCATCGCCCAGTTGCACGGCATCTACGTGCTGGCGCAGAACGCACGCGGCATGGTGCTCGTCGACATGCACGCCGCGCACGAGCGCATCCTCTACGAGCAGCTCAAAACCGCGCTGGAAGCCAAGCGCGTCGAAGTGCAACCGCTGCTGATTCCGGTCACGTTTGCCGCGAGCCCGGTAGAGATTGGTACAGCGGAGGAATTCCGCGACACGCTCACGCTGCTCGGGTTCGACATCTCCGCCGTGTCGCCAACGACGCTGGCCGTGCGCTCCGTGCCGACGCTGCTGCAGAAGGCCGACGCGCAAGCCCTCGCCCGCGACGTGCTGCGCGATCTGCAGGCCTATGGCGGCTCGCGCGTGCTGGCCGAACGCCAGAACGAACTGCTCGCCACGCTGGCCTGCCACTCAGCCGTGCGTGCCAACCGCCGTCTGAACATCGACGAGATGAACGCGCTGCTGCGCCAGATGGAAGCCACCGAACGCGCCGACCAATGCAACCACGGTCGCCCGACGTGGATTCAATTGACGGTGGCCGACCTGGATCGCCTGTTCCTGCGCGGCCAGTGAGCTTGTGATGACCGTGTCTTTTGCAAACGCACCGCGCGCCATCTGCCTGCTCGGGCCCACAGCATCCGGCAAAACCGCCGCCGCGCTGAAGCTGGCCGAGCGCTGGCCCGTCGAGATCATCAGCATGGATTCCGCGCTGGTGTATCGCGGCATGGATATCGGCACCGCCAAGCCCAGCGCTGAAGAACGGGCCATTGCACCGCATCACCTGATCGACATCATCGATCCGCTCGATGCATATTCCGCCGCGCAGTTTGCCAACGATGCCAACACGCTGATTGACGCCATCCGAGCACGCGGCAAGCTGCCGCTGATCGTCGGCGGCACGATGCTTTACTACAAAGCGCTCACGCAGGGGCTCTCCGATCTGCCCGGTGCCGATCCGGCCATCCGCGCCGAGATCGATGCCGAAGCCGCACGCGACGGCTGGCCCGCGCTGCACGCGAAGCTCGCACTGGTCGACCCCATCACCGCCGCACGGCTGCATACGACCGACGCGCAGCGCATCCAACGCGCGCTGGAACTGTATCGGCTGACAGGCCAACCGATGTCGGCGCTGCTGGCGCGCGAGGTCGGTGCGAATGCTTTCCAGCAGCACGAAGCCGCCGCGCCCTACCTGACGATTGCGCTAGAGCCGTCGGATCGCCTCGTGCTGCATGCACGCATCGCGCAGCGCTTTGATGCGATGCTCGCGGGCGGCCTCCTTGACGAAGTGGAGGCGCTTCGCAAGCGCGGCGATCTTTCGCCCACGCTGCCCTCCATCCGCTGCGTGGGCTACCGCCAGGCGTGGGCCTACCTCGACGGCGAGATCGACATGCCCACCCTGCGCGAACAAGGCATTGCCGCCACACGCCAGCTCTGCAAGCGCCAGATCACCTGGCTGCGCAGCACGCCGGAGCGGCATGTGGTCGATTGCCTTGCACCCGATTACGTCGACCAGGTCGCGCGCCTGGTCCAAACCTCACTGCAATCCCCATCACAGCAATGACGACGACCGACACCGCCACCACCTTCACGCTGCGCCCCGCCACGCCGGATGACTGTGCCGCGCTTGTCCGGCTGATTACCGCGCTGGCCGAATACGAAAAGCTCACGCACCTCGTGCAGACCACGCCCGAAGCGCTTGCCACCATGCTGTTCGGCCCGCGCCCGTATTGCGAGGCGGTGCTGGCGGAAGTCGACGGCCGGGCCGTGGGCTTTGCGCTGTTCTTCCACAATTTCTCGACCTTCCTGTGCAAGCCGGGGCTGTATCTGGAAGACCTGTTTGTGGAGCCGGAATATCGCGGCCTGGGCATCGGCAAGGCATTGTTGATTCACCTCGCGCGCCTGGCCCAGGAGCGCGATTGCGGCCGCTTCGAGTGGAGCGTGCTCGACTGGAACGCGCCCTCCATCGCCTTCTACGAAGCCATGGGCGCCGATGTGCTGCCCGAGTGGCGCATCTGCCGCGCCACCGGCGATGCGCTCAGCAAATTGGCTGCCGCCACCATGCCTGCCAGCCTGGCCGCACAGGCTTGAATTTGACCGCAAGCTCCGGAGTGCCACGCGCACTCCCGTAAGCGTAGGCTTGGCATATCGGATTTCTTCTTCAGACAGAACGTATATGCCGCCTTCCACCGCCACCGTACACACAGGCGCGGAGCACCACCCCAACCTCGCTGGCGTCGACTGGCATACCGTTGAAGACGCCCTCAACGACGTCGGCAGCGCCGTGCTGCCAGGCTTGCTCACGCACGACGCCTGCGACGCACTGGCCGCGCTGTACCCGCAAGCGCGCCTCTATCGCTCACGCGTGGTAATGGAGCGTCACGGCTTCGGGCGCGGCGAATACCAGTACTTCGCCTATCCGCTGCCGGACCTGATCGCGCAGTTGCGCACATCGCTTTACCCACCGCTGGCAACCATCGCCAACCGCTGGAACGAGGCCATGGACATCGACGTACGCTATCCACCCAAGCACGCCGATTTCCTGCGCCGCTGCCACGAAGCCGGGCAGTTGCGCCCCACCCCGCTCATCCTCCAGTACGGCCCCGGCGACTACAACTGCCTGCATCAGGATCTCTACGGCGAGCACGTCTTTCCACTGCAGGTTGCCATCCTGCTGTCGGAACCCGGTGTCGATTTCACCGGTGGCGAGTTCGTCATGACCGAGCAGCGCCCGCGCATGCAATCGCGGCCCGAGGTGGTGCCACTACGCAGGGGCGATGCGGTGGTCTTTGCGGTGCACCATCGCCCCGTGCAGGGCACGCGTGGCACCTATCGGGTGAACATGCGCCACGGCGTGAGCCGTCTGCGCTCGGGCCGGCGGCATACTGTCGGCATCATCTTCCACGACGCGCTGTAGCCACTTGACCATGACAACCGGCGATCTGTTTGCCGACCACGCACCGACCGACGACGCACGCATCGTGCTCGGCGAAGCGGCATTCGTACTGCGTGGCTTCGCGTTGGCCGATGCGCCCGCACTGCTCGCCGCCGTGGATGCCATCGCACAGCAAGCGGTGTTTCGGCACATGATCACGCCGGGCGGCTTTGAGATGTCGGTGGCGCTGACCAACTGCGGCACGCTGGGCTGGACGTCCGACCGCCATGGGTACCGCTACGCCACGCACGATCCGCTCACCGGCAACCCGTGGCCGCCGCTGCCAGACATGTTCCTGCGCCTCGCCCGCAACGCGGCTGCCGAAGCCGGCTTTCCAGGCTTCACGCCCGACGCCTGCCTCATCAACCGCTATGTGCCTGGCGCGCGCCTATCGCTGCATCAAGACAAAGACGAGCAGGACTACGGCGCACCCATCGTGTCCGTCTCACTGGGCATGCCTGCGATGTTCCTGTTCGGCGGCCACAAACGCGCAGATAGGACACAGCGCATCCCGCTGTTCCACGGGGACGTCGTGGTCTGGGGCGGCCCCGATCGCCTGCGCTACCACGGCGTTGCGCCGCTCAAAGACCACCCGCACGCGCTACTGGGCAGCCAGCGCATCAACCTCACGTTCCGCAAGGCCGGCTGATATGACGGTCATTGCTGCCGACCTGTCCGAGCACGCATACCGGCAAGCCGCCGAATTTCTTGCATCGCTCGACGACGATTGGGCGCGCCACATCGCCGCCATTGGCCCGTGCCGCCACGCCGCCAAGCCCGCACGCGAGCCTTACGAAGCGCTGGTGCGCGCCATCGCCTATCAGCAACTCCACGCCAAGGCCGGGGACGCCATCCTCGGCCGCTTCCTGGCGCTTTACCCTGGCACCACGTTCCCCGCGCCGCAACAGGTGCTCGCCACCGATGAAGCCGCATTGCGCGGCTGCGGTTTCTCAGCGACCAAACTGGCGACCATTCGCGGCATCGCACAAGCCGCACTGGACGGCACCGTGCCAACGCGCGACGAAGCCCTCGCAACTCCGGATGAGGCGCTCATCGATCAGCTCACAACGCTGCGCGGTGTCGGCCGCTGGACGGTCGAGATGCTGCTGATCTACACCCTGGCGCGCTCCGACATCCTGCCCGCCGACGACTTCGGCGTGCGTGATGGCTACCGCCGCCTCAAGCGCATGGAAACCGCACCGACGCGCAAGCAGATGATCGACATCGGCCGTGCGTGGAGCCCCTATCGCACCATCGCGGCATGGTATTTGTGGCGGATGCCAAGCAAGTGACAAGTGACATGGCCATCGCCCCGAATTTGACCGCAAGCCCCGGAGTGCCCCGGCGCAGGGGCGCATCTACAGTACAGGCATCGATGTTCACCGACTGATGCCATGCACACGTCCGCCAAGATCGCCCCCACCATCGCCACCGAACACGACCCACGCTGGGCCCGCGTGCTGGCACGCGACCCGTCCGCCGATGGCCAGTTCGTCTACGCCGTAAAGACCACCGGCGTGTATTGCCAGCCGAGCAGCCCGTCGCGTCTGCCGCGCCCGGAGAACGTCGAGTTCTTCGACACACCCGCCGATGCCGAAGCCGCAGGCTATCGCCCAAGCCGCCGCGCCAGCCCCGACCAGACCACCGCACGCACGCAGCAAGCCGCGCTGGTGGCCGCCGCGTGCCGCCGCATTGAGGCGGCAGAAACGCCGCCCACGCTCGACGCTCTCGCGCAAGACGCCGGCCTGAGCCCGTATCACTTTCACCGCTTGTTCAAGAGCGTGACCGGCCTCACGCCCAGGGCCTACGCTGCGGCACACCGCGCCCGCAAACTGCGCACGCAGCTTGGACGTGGTAGCAGCGTCACCGAAGCCATCTATGACGCCGGCTTCAACGCCAGCAGCCGCTTCTACGAAGCGTCGGACAACGTGCTTGGCATGACGCCCAGCCGCTACCGCGCGGGCGGCGCACAGACGACGATTCGTTTTGCCGTGGGCGAGTGCTCGCTCGGTTCGATCCTGGTCGCGCAAAGCGACCGCGGCATCTGCGCGATCCTGATGGGCGACGACCCCGATGCGCTCGTGCGCGACCTGCAGGACACCTTTCCCAAGGCCGAGCTCATCGGCGGCGATGCGGGCTTTGAAGATCTCGTAGCCAAGGTGGTCGGCTTCGTTGAAGCACCATCGCTTGGCCTGGATTTGCCGCTGGATGTGCGTGGCACCGCGTTCCAGGAGCGCGTGTGGCGAGCCCTGCGTGAAGTGCCGCCCGGCAGCACGACTAGCTACACCGAGATTGCCGCGCGCATTGGGGCGCCCAAGGCGATCCGGGCGGTCGCGCAGGCCTGTGCGGCCAACCACATTGCCGTGGCCATCCCATGCCATCGGGTGATCCGGCGCGATGGCAATACCTCGGGCTATCGCTGGGGCGTGGAACGCAAGCGTGCGCTGCTGGAGCGCGAAGCGCAGTCGTAGACAGCGGTTGCGGGTACAGTGGCGATCTCTCTGTACATCGATTCCCCGCACCATGATTCGCCCTCTGATTGCAGCGCTCGCAGCCCTCGCACTGGCCGGCTGCAACCGATCCGGCGAGACACCGAAGCCCGCCACCCAGGCGCCGGCGTCCGCTCCCGCCCCAGCCAGCGCACCGGCCCTCAGTGAAGCCGAACAAGCCAAGGCGACCCACCTCGCCCGCGCCGCCATCGACAAATACAAGCTGACCAGCCTGCCACAGGCGTGCCTGTCCTTCCTGCCTGATGAACAAGACGCCGCGCACTACAGCGTTGAAGTGCTGGAAAACCACACGCCCGCCTGCGGTGGCGACCCGAACACCGCCCCGCGCGTGGTCACGTTGCTGATCGACAAGACCACCGGCGCCGCGCAAAAAGACGACCCCGTCACGGGCGAATACGTGCCGCTGAAATAAGCGCGCGCAAAACACCGCGCATAAAAAAACCGCCGAGGTCATCGGCGGTTTTTTATTGGGCGGGAATGCTGCGTCAGACCACGATCGTCTGCGCTTCGCCAGCCTGGCGGGCGCGGATCTCGCCGATCTGGTAGACCGTCTCACCCGCGTCCTTCAGGTGGGCGATGGCTGCCGGTGCATCGGCCGCCGACACGATCACCACCATACCGATGCCGCAGTTGAACACGCGGTGCATTTCGTCGTCGGCCACGTTGCCGGCCTTCTGCAGCCACTGGAACAGCGGCGGCAGCGTCCAGGCGCTCTTGTGCAGCACGGCGGTCAGGTTGTCTTGCAGCACGCGCGGCACGTTTTCCGTCAAACCGCCACCAGTGATGTGCGCCATGCCCTTGACGGTCAGCTTCTCGATCAGCGACAGCAGCGGCTTCACGTAGATGCGCGTCGGCGCCATGATGGCGTCCTGCAGGCGCTGGCCATGGAAATCGGCGTTCAGGTCCGGGCGCGACACGTCAATGATCTTGCGCACCAGCGAGTAGCCGTTCGAATGCGCGCCCGACGAAGCCAAGCCCAGCACCACGTCGCCCTCCGCAATGGTCGTGCCGTCGATGATCTTGCGCTTTTCGACCGCGCCAACGGCAAAGCCGGCCAGGTCGTATTCGCCGTCCGGGTACATGCTCGGCATTTCAGCGGTTTCGCCGCCGATCAGCGCGCAACCGGCCAGCTCGCAGCCCTGGGCGATGCCCTTGACCACGGTGGCGGCGGTGTCAACGTCGAGCTTGCCGCAGGCGAAGTAATCCAGGAAGAACAGCGGCTCGGCGCCCTGCACCAGGATGTCGTTCACGCTCATGGCGACCAGATCCTGGCCGACGGTGTCGTGGCGGTTCAGTGCGAAGGCCAGCTTGAGCTTGGTGCCCACGCCGTCGGTGCCGGACACCAGCACCGGCTCCTGATACTTTTTGGACAGCTCGAACAGCGCGCCGAAGCCGCCGATGCCGCCCAGTACGCCTTCGCGCATGGTGCGCTTGGCAAACGGCTTGATGCGGTCGACCAGGGCGTCACCCGCCTCGATGTCGACGCCCGCGTCGCGATAAGACAGGCCGGTGGATGCGGATGGGGTTTCGGAAGCGCTCATACAGTGGTGGGAATTGAAGGAATCCGGTGGCGCGCGGCGGGCGTCACAAAATTTGGACCCGCCGGTCCAGTAAAATCGCGATTTTACCGGATGCGGCCACCCCAAGGGCTGCTTTTCCGACTCCCCCATTCGCCATCGGAACCCTCGCCGCCCATGAACGCCCCGTTGCTCACGCAGGAAACCAAGCGCACGCTGGCTTGGATCGCCGTGGCGGTCATTTTTCTGGCGCTGCTCAAGTTGCTGGCGCCGACGCTCACACCCTTCGTCTGCGCGTTCATCCTGTCGTACATCCTGCACCCCGGCGTGGAATGGCTGCAACGCCACCGCGTGCCGCGCGTGCTGGCTGTGTTCCTGATGATCCTGCTGCTGACGGTGGTGGGCGTGGCGCTGGCCCTGCTGGTGCTGGCGGTGCTGCAAAAAGAGATTCCCGCCATTCGCGACCAACTGCCCGGCATGCTGGCCAAGCTCAATGCGGTGGCTTCGCCCAAGCTGGCGGAGCTGGGCGTGCATGTGCGCTTCGACTTCCCGGGCCTGCGGCGCCTGCTGACTGACCAGTTGGCGGCCGGCCCGGAGGACGTGATGTCCACGGCACTGGCCTATCTGCGTGTGTCGGGCTCCGCCGCGCTGCAGGTGCTGGCCATCGCCTTTCTGGTGCCCATCGTGATGTTCTACCTGCTGATGGACTGGAACATGCTCATGCGCCGATTGGAAACCGCCGTGCCGCGCCGCTGGCTGGCCAAGACCCGTGAGCTGGCAGCCGAAACCGACGGCCTGCTGTCGCAATACCTGCGCGGGCAAGTCATCGTGATGCTGGTGCTGGCGGTGTATTACGCCTCCGGCCTGGCGCTGGCGGGCTTTGACGTGGCGCTGCCGGTCGGTATCTTTACGGGACTGGCCGTGTTTATCCCGTACATCGGCTTCGGCATTGGCCTGACGCTGGCGGTGCTCGCGGCGCTGCTGCAGTTTGGCAATCTGTATGGCTTGCTGGCTGTGGCCGTGGTCTACGGCATTGGCCAAGTGCTCGAAGGCTTCTACCTGACGCCCCGCCTGGTGGGCGAGCGCATTGGCCTGCACCCGCTGGCGGTCATCCTCGCCTTGCTGGCTTTTGGCCAATTGTTCGGATTTTTCGGTATCCTGCTGGCCCTGCCGATCAGTGCCGTACTGCTGGTCGGTTTGCGGCAGATCCGGCATCTTTATCTGAACAGCAGGCTCTACCGCGAGTAATCCAACTGCGAGCCAACCGCGACTCACCCGCCACCTAACGTTTCATGGCCCAACCAGAACAGCTACCGCTCGAACTCGGCGCGCCTCCGGCCCCGACCTTCGACAACTTCGTCGCCGCTGGCAACGAAGAGGCGTTGCTGCGCCTGCGCGCCCTGGTTCCGCAGGTGGTAGACGGTACCGCCACCGACCGCCTCGTCTACCTGTGGGGCGAGGAAGGCAGCGGGCGCAGCCATCTGCTGCAAGCCATCTGTGCGCAGGCGGAGGCCGGCGGCTACGAAGTTCGCACCCTGGCCCCCGACGCCCCGCTCGAAGCCTACGAATTCGACCCGGATATCACCGTCTGGACCATCGACGATGCCGAAGGCCTGGACGAATGGGCGCAGGTGGCGGTGTTCAACCTTGTGAATGAAGTGCGCGCGCACCCGCATGCCGCCATCGCCATTGCCGGGGCAGCCGCCCCCATGTCGATGCCGCTGCGTGAAGACCTGCGCACTCGTCTGGGCTGGGGGCTGGTCTACTGGCTGCGCCCGCTGTCCGACGCCGACAAGGTCGAAGCTCTGCGCCAAGCCGCCCGCGAGCGCGGCATGCAGCTTTCCGCCGACGTGCCCCAGTGGCTTGTCACGCACTCCTACCGCGACATGCCGAGCCTGATGGCTTTGCTCGACGCCCTCGACACCTACTCGCTCGCCCGCAAGCGCGCCGTCACCCTGCCGCTCGTGCGCGAAATGCTCGCGCCGATCAAGTGAGCCGGGGGGCCGCCAGGGTAGCGACATCAGGCGACATCACCTTCGGGTAAAATCGCGCCCCATGAATCTGGCCCTCTTTGACCTCGATCACACCCTCATCCCCACCGATAGCGACCACGAGTGGGGGCGCTTCCTCATCCGCCGCGGCGTGGTGGATGAAGCCGAATACCAGCGCAAGAACGATCAGTTCTATGCCGACTACAAAGCCGGCACGCTGGATATCCACGCATTTCTGCGCTTTGCGCTGGCGCCGCTGGCCGCACACTCGCGCGACACGCTGGCCCAGTGGCACGCCGAATTCATGCATGACGTGATCCTCCCGAAAATCACCCCGCAAGCGCAGGCGCTGGTCTACAAGCACCTGGATGCGGGCGACCTGTGCTGCGTGGTCACCGCCACCAACAGCTTCGTCACGCGGCCGATTGCCAAGGCCTTCGGCATCGATCACCTCATCGCCACGGAACCGGCCACCGCCGACGGCGCACCCGATAGCGCCTTCACCGGCGACGTGTTCGGCACGCCGAGCTTCCGCGAAGGCAAGGTCGCACGCGTGCACGAGTGGCTCGCCAATATGGGCCGCGGCTGGAGCGACTTCGAGCGCAGCACCTTCTACAGCGATTCGGCCAACGATGTGCCGCTGCTGGAGGAAGTGACCGACCCCGTCGCCACCAACCCCGACGACACGCTGCGCAACCTCGCAGCCGCGCGCAACTGGCGCATCATGGACATCTTCTGAGCAAGGCGCGGCGTGATCAAGAAACTCATCAATCGTCTGCTGGGCAAGAAGACCGCTGCAGAACCCGCCTCGACCACCGAGCCGGGCACACCCGTCGCCAAGAAACCCCGCACCCCCAAGGCGCCTAGAGCGTCGAAAGCAGCAAAGCCACGCGCAAAGTCCGCCGGCGGCGTACCCCGTCAGGCGCGCGTGTGGAGCGTGGACGAGCACGGCATCGACTCGAAGCTGCTCTCGCGCAACGCCGTCAAGGTCACGTCGACGCTGCAGGAAGCCGGGTATGACGCCTTCATCGTCGGCGGCGCCGTGCGCGACCTGCTGCTGGGCATCAAGCCGAAGGACTTTGACGTCGCCACCAACGCCACGCCCGAGCAGGTGCAGGCGCTGTTCCGGCGCTCGCGCATCATCGGTCGCCGCTTCCAGATCGTGCACGTGACGTTCTATGGCGGGCGCGATCAGGAAATCATCGAAGTCTCGACCTTCCGCGCGCTCGTCGACGCGGTGGACGCCGAGCAGGTGCCTGCCGGCAAGCGCGTCAAGCGCACCGAGCTTGACCACCACACGCACGCCGTCGACGCCAGCGGCCGCGTGCTGCGCGACAACGTCTGGGGCACCCAGGCCGAAGACGCCACCCGCCGCGACTTCACCGTCAACGCGATGTACTACAACCCCGCCGACGAAACCGTGCATGACTACCATCACGGCATGGAAGACATGCGTGCGCGCACGCTGCGCATGATCGGCGACCCGCTCACCCGCTACCGCGAAGACCCGGTACGCATGCTGCGCGTGGTGCGCTTTGCGGCCAAGACCGGCTTCGACATCGACCCCGACACGCGCGCACCGATCGCCGAACTGGGCCCGCTGATCCACAACGTGCCGGCCGCCCGCCTGTTCGACGAAATGCTCAAGCTGCTGATGTCGGGCCACGCCTGGGCCTCGCTGCAGGAGCTGCGCAAGGCCGGCCTGCATCGCGGCCTGCTGCCGCTGCTCGATGTGGCGCTGGAGCAGCCGATGGGCCAGCGCTTCGTACAGCTTGCGCTCGACAACACGGACGACCGCGTGAAGGCCGGCAAGCCGGTGTCGCCGGGCTTCCTGTTTGCGTCGCTGCTGTGGCACCACGTGGTCGAGCATTGGAACCGCCGCCGCTCAGCCGGCGAGCCGCTCATCCCCGCGCTGCACACGGCCATGGACGAAGTGCTCGACCGCCAGACCGAGCAGCTCGCCATCCAGCGCCGCTTCACATCCGACATGAAGGAAATCTGGAGCATGCAGCCGCGCTTCGAGAAGCGCTCGGGCCGCATGCCGTATCGCCTGCTGGAATCGCCGCGCTTCCGCGCCGGATATGACTTCCTCGTCCTGCGCTGCGCCTCAGGCGAATTGCCACAGGAACTTGCCGACTGGTGGACCGCCTTCCAGAACGGCGACGGCGAAACCCGCGACACTCTCATGGCGCAGGCCAAGCACGCCCCCGCCAGCACCAGCAATACCGGCCCCAGCGGCACCGGCAGCGCGAGCAAACGCCGTCGCCGCCGACGCGGTCCGGCGAAATCGGATACAGTCGTTGACGTCAATCCGGGAAGTTCGGAGGAAACGTGAAGACAGTGGCGTACATCGGCATCGGCGCCAACCTGGGCGACGCGCGCCAGGCAGTGAAAGACGCCGTGGTCTGCCTCGCACAGCAGGTCGGCATCACCGTCACCGGCAAATCGAGCCTGTATCGCAGCGCGCCGGTGGACTCGAGCGGCGACGACTACATCAACGCCGTCGTGCGCATCGAAACGCCATTCACGGCAGACCAGTTGCTGCGCATCTGTCACCACATCGAAGACCAGTTCGGCCGCGAGCGCCCGTTTCACAACGCACCGCGCACGCTGGACCTGGACCTGCTCCTCTACGGCGACCACGTCCTCACCTCACCTGAGTTGACGGTGCCGCATCCGCGCGTGGGCCAACGTGCCTTCACGCTGCTGCCGCTGCATGAGCTGGCGCCCGATCTCATGATCCCCGGCATCGGCGCAGTCGCCGAACTGCTGCCCGGCGTGGCCGACCAGCGCATCGAGAAGACCACGATGTGCCAGTGCATGCGCGCCAAGCAGCCCGCCGCCTGATTCTCTGCACCACACGCACCCCCGCTACTGATGGCTCTTGATCACCTGCGCCGCATCGTCGTTGAAGGCCCGATCGGCGTGGGCAAGACCGCGCTGGCCCAGCGCCTGGCCGACCACCTGCGTGCCTCCACGTCGTTCGAAACGCCGAACGACAACCCCTTCCTCGCCCGCTTCTACGAAGACCCGGCCGGTTATGCCCTGCCGGTGCAACTGCGCTTCCTGCTGCAACGTGCCGAGCGCCTGAAGGCGTGGCACAAGGCAACGCTCGCCGGTGAACGCATCGTCGCTGACAGCTTCCTGCCACGCGACCGCCTGTTCGCCCAATTGACGCTGCCGGCCGATGAGCTCGCGCTGTACGACGCGATGGCCAATGCACTGGCCCTGCCGCAGCAGCGCATCGACCTCGTCATCTGCCTGCAGACGCGCGCCGAAGACCTGCTGCCGCGCATTGCCAAGCGTGCCGTTCCTTACGAAACGGGCATCGACGCTGAATACCTGCAACGCATCTGCGCCGCATACGGCGAGCTGTTTCTGTATTACGATGCCGCACCAACGCTGATCGTCGACACTGCGGACTTCGACCCCGCGGGCAACGACGACGATTTCCGCACCTTGCTCACCCGCATCGACGCAATGCGCGGGCCCAAGGAATTCATCAAGCTGGCAACGCGCTAGCCGACGCACCGCATGGTCTGCGTGGGCTGTCACGATGCCCCACTGAACACCAGTCCATGAGCTATCTCCAGGAATCGAACCGCAAGGCCGTTACGGTGACGTCGCTGCAGGCCATGCGTGCCGCTGGCGAGCGCATCGCCATGCTCACCGCCTACGACGCCAGCTTCGCCGCCCTGATGGATCGCAACGGCGCCGACGTGCTGCTTGTTGGCGACTCGCTCGGCAACGTCGTGCAGGGCCAGAAGACCACGCTGCCGGTCACGCTGGAACACATCATCTACCACACCGAGTGCGTATCGCGCGGCATCAACAAGGCGCTGCTGGTGTCGGACTTGCCCTTCGGCACCTATGGCACGCCGGAGCAGGCCTTCCACAGCGCCGTTCGCGTGATGCAGGCCGGTGCCCAGATGGTCAAGCTCGAAGGCGGCGTGTGGCTGGCGCCGACGATCCAGTTCCTCGTCGAGCGCAGCATTCCGGTGTGTGCACACATCGGCCTGACGCCGCAGTCGGTGCATGCCTTCGGCGGCTTTAAGGTGCAAGGCCGTGGCGATGAAGCGGCCGCGCAACTGAAGGCCGATGCGCTGGCCGTGCAGGATGCGGGTGCGCAACTCGTCGTCATGGAAGCGATTCCCGCCGCGCTGGCCGGCGAGGTGACGCGTCTGTTGGCGATTCCCACCATCGGCATCGGCGCGGGGCTGGAGTGCTCGGGCCAAGTGCTGGTTATGCACGACATGCTGGGCGTGTTTCCCGGCCATCGGCCGAAGTTCGTGCGCAACTTCATGGACGGGCAGACCACCATCGACGGCGCTGTCGCAGCCTACGTGGCAGCCGTCAAAGACGGCACGTTCCCCGGCCCCGAACACACCTTCGCCTAAGCGGCATCCACATGGAAATCTGGTCGGCCACCGTCGACGCCTTCGCCCTGCTCGCCAGCGGTGATGCGGCGTTGTGGACGATCGTATGGGTGTCGTTGAAGGTGGCGATTGCCGGGTTGCTGCTGGCGGCGCCGCCGGGCTTGCTCATCGCTTACCTCATCGCCATGCACCGTTTTGCGGGGCGCCGTGCGCTCGTTGTGCTGGCGCAGGCATCGCTGTCGTTTCCGACGGTGCTGATCGGACTGTTGCTGACTCTGTTGCTCTCGCGCCAGGGGCCGCTGGGCGGCTTCGGGCTGCTGTTCACGCAAGGGGGGATGATCCTTGGGCAAGCGGTGCTTGGCCTGCCGGTCATTGTTGCGTTCGCCCTGACCACGCTCGAACGCGCCGACCCGCGACTCGCTGAAACGGCCCGCGTGCTCGGCGCGGGGCGCATCCGGCTGCTGCTGACCGTCTTCCGGGAATTGCGTTTCGGACTAATGGCTGCCGTGGTGGCGGGCTTCGGCCGCGTCATCGCTGAGGTGGGCTCGGCGTTGATGGTCGGCGGCAACATCGAAGGCATCACGCGCACCATGACCACGGCGATTGCGCTGGAAACGAGCAAGGGCGAGTTCGCGCAGGGCATTGCGCTCGGCATCGTGCTGATCGTGCTGGCGCTGCTCGTCAACCTCGTGCTCGCGTGGCTGCAAGGCGCCGGAACCTATCGCAGGGAAAGCGCATGAACACACCCTCGCAGCCGATGATGGTGTTTGAAAACCTGCGCTGCCGGCATGGCACGCGCGCGCTGTTCGACATTCCACGCCTGGCGCTGTCAGCCGGCCACGCGATTGTCATTACCGGCGCCAACGGCGTGGGCAAGACCACGCTGCTGCGCATGCTGGCAGGGCTGGCGCCGGCCAATGGGGCAACGGTCGATTTTGGACACGGCCGCCAACCGCTGTCGCCGTATCCAGCCAAGCTACGGGCGCGACTGACCTATGTGCATCAGCATCCGTATCTCTTCCGCACGTCGGTGCGCGCCAATCTCGCTTATGGGCTGACCACGGGGCCACACCGTGTGGCACATGCGGAAGTGCTTGCCCGTGTCGAGGACGCCATCCAGTGGGCGGGCCTCGAGCACGTGGTCGATGTGCCGCCTGAACGGTTGTCCGGCGGTGAAACGCAGCGTCTTGCACTTGCCCGCGCGCGCGCATTGCAAACCGACGTGCTGTTGCTCGATGAACCCACCTCGAATCTGGACGGTGCCGCACGCGAGCAAGTCATCGCGCTGGTGGGCGAACTCGCGGCGGAGGGCCGTGCCCTGCTGATGGTCTGCCACGACCGCGAGCTCATCAACCTGCCCGGCGTCGCGCGCTGGAAGCTAGAGCACGTCAACGGCCAAGGGCGGCTCGAAATGCGCGGGCACCACGCCACGTAGGGCATTGCATACGGCGATGGCTTCAGCGCGGGTGACATCAGCGCGTGTAAGCACGCGTTCACGCAGCGGCCCACCCAGCCAGGGCGTTGCATCTTCAAGCAGCACCGCGCGCATCACCCCCGGCAAGACACCGGCAGACAACGGCGGCGTCCACCACGCGCCATCGAGCTTCACCAGCACCGTGGAACGCCCACCTTCAGCCAGCGTGCCGTCGCCATTGAAGAACACAGCATCGAACGCGCCTTCGCGCTCGGCGGCTTGCCAGGCGGCGTCGTAAGCGGCGCGCAGATTCGTCTTGTGGCTTGGCAGGCTGTGCACGGCCTCGCGCGTCTGTTCAGCAACGCGCAGGCTGACCGGCGCTCGCAACGGAGGCAACGGCGCGGCGGTGATACTGACCTTGCCATCACGCTCCAGCGACAGGCGCATGCGGAAATCGTCCGCACCTTGCAAGAACGCGCATGCGCGCGCGACCTCGGTGGCCATCTCCGCGCGGTCGAACGGAAACCCGAATGCGCGCGCCGAGCGCTCCAGGCGCGCCAGATGACGATCTAGCAGCGGCACACCATCGCGTGTGGCCCGCATGGTTTCGAACAGCGATAAGCCCGGATCGAGCGCGGTCACGAAGCGCGCCTTCAACTGGCATTCTGCGTATTCGTCATCAGCCACGCTGTCGTGCACGATGCCGGAGCCGATGCCGAGTTCGCCCTTGCGCAGGCTGTCTGTGCCGGGTGCGCTGAGCACCAACGTGCGGATTGCCACGGAAAAGCACGCGTCGCCCATCGCCCGGTCGTCGGTGGGCGCGTCGATCCAACCGATGGCGCCGGTGTACAGGCCACGCGGCTCTGGCTCCAGCGCATCAATGATCTCCATCGTCCGCCGCTTGGGCGCGCCGGTAATCGAGCCACACGGGAACAACGCGCGCAGGCAATCGGCGAGACCGGTCGCTGGCGGAATCTCTGCCTCCACCGTCGACGTCATCTGCAGCACGCTGCCGAACGGCGTCACCTCGAACAACGCTGGTACGCGCACCGAGCCCGGACGCGCGAGGCGGCCCAGATCGTTGCGCAATAGGTCGACGATCATGAGGTTCTCGGCGCGGTTCTTCGCGTCGGCGGCCAGGGCGATGGCGCGGGTCTCGTCGACTTCCACATCGCCCGTGGCGGGCGCGGTGCCCTTCATCGGCCGTGCAATCAGTTTGCCGGCGTGATGCGAGAAGAACAGCTCCGGCGAGCACGACAGAATCGCCCCGCCCTCCGGCAGTCCGATGAACGCGCCGTACGGTACCGGCTGACGCGCGCGCAGCCTTCGATACAGCGCGGCAGGCGCGCCGAACGCACTCATGCGCAGGCGGTAGGTGTAGTTGACTTCGTAGGTGTCGCCCGCCGCGATCCAGTTGTGGATGCGCGCAATAGCGCGGGTATAGGTGGCGTGATCGACGCTGGCGGCACAGTCGAACAAACCGGCCGCGCCGGCCGCTTCAGGCCACGCATCGAACAGCGCATCGACCTCGGCCGGTGACAGCACCTGCATCGAGCGAAACAGCAGCACGCGCAAGCGGCCATCGTGGCCAGGCAATACAGAGGACGTTTCAGTGGAAGTTGGCAGACCGACCAGCGGCTCGCCAAACTCATACGGCGCGACGATCAGCGCATGCAAACCCTCGCGCCACGCGGCACGCAGATCATCGTCCAAGCCGTTCAGCACGCCGGCGGGCCGAAAGAATTCACCGGCATACCCGGTATACCAGCGCGAGCGCCGCTCACCCCCGGTCATGCCCGAGGTGGCATCGTCCAGCAGCGCGAACGGCGCGCCGGCTTGCGGCAACTGCATGACGACGTCCTCGACAGGAAGCGTTTAGGTGTTTAAGAAGCCTCGAAAAGCGTAGCGAGCGGTTCGAGGTTGGCCCCGAATTTGTCAAATGCGGCGCAGCCGTACATGAGTACGGCGAGCATCACAGGGCCAAGATCGAGCCGCGCAGTAGCTTTGCGCGGCTTCTTACGACGAGAAGAAGTTCTTCACTTTGTCCATCCACGATTGCTCTTGCGGACTGTGCCGCGAGCCACCTTCGTGCACGGACTTGTCGAACTGCTTGAGCAGGTCCTTCTGGTGCTCGGTCAGCTTGACCGGCGTCTCGATGTTGACGTGCACATAGAGATCGCCCGCATAGCCCGAACGCACGCCCTTGATGCCCTTGCCGCGCAGGCGGAACGTCTTGCCGGCCTGCGTGCCTTCCGGCACCGTGAACGAGGCACGGCCACCGAGCGTGGGCACTTCGATGTCGCCACCAATACAGGCCGTCGCGAACGAGATCGGCATCTGGCAGTGCAGATCGTCGCCATCGCGCTCGAACACCGGATGCGGCTTGATGTGGATTTCCACATACAGGTCGCCCGGCGGGCCGCCGTTGATGCCCGGCTCGCCGTTGCCCGACGAACGGATGCGCATGCCTTCGTCGATGCCGGCCGGAATCTTCACTTCCAGCGTCTTCTGGCTCTTCAGCTTGCCCTGGCCATGGCATTTGCTGCACGGCTTGGGGATGTACTTGCCGCTGCCGTGGCACTTCGGGCAGGTCTGCTGCATCGTGAAGAAGCCCTGCGACACGCGCACCTGGCCGGCGCCGTGGCAGGTCGGGCACGTCTCCACGCTGGAGCCCGGCTCCGCACCCTTGCCGTGACAGTGGTCGCACTCGTCCCAGTGCGGCACGCGAATCTGCGTGTCGTAGCCGTGCGCGGCCTGCTCCAGCGTGATCTCCATGCTGTAGCGCAGGTCTGCGCCGCGGTACATCTGCGGACCGCCGCCACGACGGCCACCCTGGCCCTGTGCTTGGCCGAAGATGTCGCCAAAGATGTCGCCAAAAGCCTCGGCAAAGCCGCCGCCAAAGCCTGCGCCACCCGCGCCAAAGCCGCCGCCCATGTTGGGGTCGACGCCCGCATGGCCGTACTGGTCGTAGGCTGCTTTCTTCTCGGGCTCGGAGAGCATCTCGTAGGCCTCTTTGGCCTCCTTGAACTTCTCTTCCGCTTCCTTGCTGTCCGGATTGCGGTCCGGGTGGTACTTCATCGCGAGCTTGCGATAGGCCTTCTTGATCTCGTCGTCGCTCGCGTTTTTGCCCACCCCGAGCACTTCGTAGTAATCACGTTTTGCCATGGTGGCTCGTCAAATCGCTTGTTCTTACTGCTTGGTCGAATAGCAAAAAAGCCGAGCGTGGCATCAGGTGCGCTCTGCACAACCTGATGACCACCGCCCGGCGTCCCTCACGTCCGCCGCGGCGGACTTGGGGCTTACTTCTTGTCGTTCACTTCCTTGAACTCGGCGTCGACGACGTTATCGTCGTGCGGTGCACCTTGTCCGGCGTGCGCGCCTGCCTGGGCACCGGCGGCCTGTTCAGCACCAGCCGCTTCGCCCTTGGCTTGCATGTCGGCGTAGACCTTCTCGCCCAGCTTCTGCGAGGCGGTTGCCAGCGCTTCGGTCTTGGCGTCGATCGCGGCCTTATCGGTGCCCTTCAGGGCTTCTTCAAGTTCCTTGATCGCGGCTTCGATCTTGTCCTTCTCGCCAGCTTCCAGCTTGTCGCCGTACTCGCCCAGTGCCTTCTTGGTCGAGTGCACCAGCGCTTCGCCCTGGTTACGGGAGTCAACCAGTTCGCGCAGCTTTTTGTCTTCCTCGGCGTTGGCCTCGGCGTCCTTCACCATGCGCTCGATCTCGGCTTCCGACAGGCCGGAGCTTGCCTTGATCGTGATCTTGTTTTCCTTGCCGGTCGCCTTGTCCTTGGCGCCCACGTGCAGGATGCCGTTGGCGTCGATGTCGAACGACACCTCGATCTGCGGCGTGCCACGCGGTGCCGGCGGAATGCCTTCGAGGTTGAATTCGCCCAGCATCTTGTTGCCGGAGGCCATCTCGCGCTCGCCCTGGTAGACCTTGATCGTCACGGCCGGCTGGTTGTCGTCGGCGGTCGAGAAGGTCTGCGAGAACTTGGTCGGGATGGTCGTGTTCTTGCCGATCATCTTGGTCATCACGCCACCCAGCGTTTCGATGCCCAGCGACAGCGGCGTCACGTCCAGCAGCAGCACGTCGGTACGGTCGCCGCCCAGCACCTGACCCTGGATGGCGGCGCCCACGGCGACGGCCTCGTCCGGGTTCACGTCCTTGCGGGCTTCCTTGCCGAAGAACTCCTTCACCTTCTCCTGCACCTTCGGCATACGCGTCATGCCGCCAACCAGGATCACGTCATGGATGTCCGACACCTTCACGCCAGCATCCTTGATGGCGGTGCGGCACGGATCGATCGTACGGGCGATCAGGTCTTCGACCAGCGCTTCGAGCTTGGCGCGCGTGATCTTCAGGTTCAAGTGCTTCGGGCCCGAGGCGTCGGCCGTGATGTACGGCAGGTTGATCTCGGTCTGTTGCGTGCTCGACAGCTCGATCTTGGCCTTTTCAGCGGCTTCCTTCAGGCGTTGCAGCGCGAGCACGTCCTTGGACAGGTCAACGCCCTGCTCCTTCTTGAACTCGCCGATGATGTAATCGATGATGCGCTGGTCGAAGTCTTCGCCGCCCAGGAACGTATCGCCGTTGGTCGACAGCACTTCGAACTGCTTTTCGCCGTCTACGTCGGCAATCTCGATGATCGAGATGTCGAACGTGCCACCGCCCAGGTCATACACGGCGATCTTGCGGTCACCCTTCTCGTTCTTGTCCAGGCCGAATGCCAGCGCAGCCGCGGTCGGCTCGTTGATGATGCGCTTGACGTCCAGACCGGCGATGCGGCCGGCGTCCTTGGTGGCCTGGCGCTGCGAATCGTTGAAGTACGCCGGCACCGTGATCACGGCTTCGGTCACTTCCTCGCCCAGGTAGTCCTCGGCGGTCTTCTTCATCTTGCGCAGGGTTTCGGCCGAGATTTGCGGCGGAGCCAGCTTCTGGCCGCGCACTTCCACCCAGGCGTCGCCATTGTCGGCCTTGGTAATGGTGTACGGCATCAGGCCGATGTCCTTCTGGACTTCCTTCTCTTCAAACTTGCGGCCGATCAGGCGCTTGACAGCGTACAGCGTGTTCTTCGGGTTGGTCACCGCCTGGCGCTTGGCCGGGGCGCCGACCAGGATCTCGCCGTCTTCCATATAGGCGATGATCGACGGGGTGGTGCGTGCGCCTTCTGCGTTCTCGATCACCTTGGGGGTGTTGCCCTCCATGATGGCAACGCAGCTGTTGGTGGTACCCAGGTCGATACCGATGATTTTGCCCATGTCTTACTCCTCGAATCTGGTGTCAGGACTGCACTGAAATACAAACTTGGCTCGGATGTGGGAGTGCCGCCCAGCTTTTCAAGGCCGATTTTTGAAAAGTTGAGCATTTTGGCCGGTTTTTCTTGGGAAAGCACCCGAAAACGTGCGCTCCCAGGCAAAAACGGCTGTTTTGAACGCCCGGGGAGGCCGGCCGAGCCCAAAAGGGCGGGATGGTACCCTTGCGCGCATTGCCACTCGCCGGAACCCCGGTGGCCTCGTGCCCATGCCATTGCCCCCCATCCGATCCGTTCTTGGCGCCGCTTTGCTTGCTGCATGCGCCGTGCCCTCGGCAGATGCCGCCGTCGCCCTGCTTCAACCCGCCCGCCGCGTTGACGCCAATCAGCCGTTCACACTGACCCTCGTCGTCTCGGGGGATACCGCCCAGCGCAGCTACACGGTGCCGACCCAGTTGCGCCTCACCGCCACCGCTGACCTGCAGGGCCCGGTGGAAGTGCTGCTGAATCGACATGACATGGGGGCGGAAACGCTGCATCTGCGTCCGGGCCAAGTCCGGACCATCGCCTATACCGGCACGCTGCCTGAGGTGCTGCGCGGCACGGTCCGAATCGATGCGCCGGACCTGGATGCGGCGCCTGTTCTCGTGACGCTGGTACGCGGCGCCGGTGCCGGGCAAGTCGCCGCTGAAGGCGCGCCGGCGGGCGCGGCCCGTAACGCTGCCGCCAATGGCGCCCGCCCGGGCGGTGCCCTGGGCGCCAACCCGATTACGCAAGCCGCTGAAGCAAACGTTGCCTCCCCTGCGACCGTGACGGTGGCCGGGGCGGGCGAGCCGCTTCGCCCAGCGGAAGAGACCGCACGCCTGACTTTCCACGAGCCGATGTTCGCCGCCGTGGGCGCGCACGAAGGCCTGAACGTCAAATTTCAGTTGAGTTTCAAGTTCCGGCTCTTCCAGCCAGAGAACCCGGCATCGGCGGCACTGCTGGATAACCTGTACTTCGGTTACACGCAGTTCTCGCTGTGGGATTTGGGCAAGGAATCGGCACCGTTCCGCGACACAAACTATCGCCCGAGCCTGTTCTATTACCGGCCCGACGTTGACCTACCCGCCGGCATCCGAGGCGGCGCGCTCACGCGGCTGTCATTCGCGGGCGGCATCGAGCACGAATCCAACGGCCGCGATGGCGATGCCTCGCGCGCCATCAACACCGTGTTCGTGCGCCCGACCTTCCACTTTGGAGATCTGACCGACTACCACTGGAAGTTCGAGCCCAAGCTGTACGCGTATCTCACGCGCACCGGCAATACCGACATCGCGCATTACCGGGGTTTTGGCGACTTCCGCGTCTCGTACGGCGCCCCCAACGGCTGGGAATTGGCGGCCACGCTGCGCAAGGGCACGCGCAAGGCCTATGGCAGCGTCGATGCGCAGCTCAGCTACCCGATGAGCCGCATCTTCACCGGCACGGCCGGCTACCTGTTCATCCAATACTTCACCGGCTACGGCGAGAGCCTGCTCGACTACAACCACAAGCTGGGCTCGCAGTTGCGCGTCGGGTACAGCCTCTCGCGTTGAGCATCGGCGGCAGGCGGCTTACAGCGTGTGCTGACCGCTGGCCTCGGGCTGAAAAGCGATCCGCTCGATCCGCAGGGAATGCTGGGCACCATTAGGCGACGAATACTTGATCGACTTGCCTGCGCGCGCGCCAAGCAGCGCCGCCCCCATCGGCGAGAGTACCGACAGCTTGGCAGAAGCCACATTGGCCTCTTCGGGGTAGACGAGCGTCCACTCCTGCTCGGCGCCGGCGTCATCCACCACGCGCACGACCGAATTCATCGTCACCACATCGGCGGGGATCTTGTTGCCCGGCACCACATTGGCACGGGCGATCAGGTTATCGACCAGATCGGCCAGCGGGGAGCTGTTGCCGGCGCGGGCGGCGGCGTTTTCCAAGCGGGTGAGGTCGAGCTCGGTCAGGTAGATGGCGGCTGGTTTAGACATGTCGATCTCCTACGGGTCTGTTTTCAACACTAGGCAAAACCGCTGCCGATAGCCTTCCGGGCCAATGCAACGCAGCGGCAAGAACACCAGCGGGCGCAAACGCCGGCCGGCAGTGATACGGATCTGGAACTGCGGATGAAGGTGGTGCGAGCCCGGCGGCAAGGTGCCGCTAGGGCACTAAGACAACCGCCGGGCGGCGGCAAGGGTCGCGGTCATCGCCTGCGCGGCGCGCGACTGAGCGTGCGTGGCACGCTTGGGGCGCACGGCACGAGAAGACGAAGAAAAGAGGAAGGCCGCAGCCATCGGCACGAGCGCCATCACAAACGCGACCTCAGACCAGCGGCTTGCCGGCCAGCTTGTTGCGCGCATTGGCAACGGCGGCGGCAAACTGCGCGTAGCCGTGCCAGCCGGTGGCCCGGCCAAGCTTCTTGCCACGGTGAAAAAACAGAAACACCGGAATGCCATGCAGCCCAAACCGCTGGCCCAGTTCCGGATGTTCGTAGACATTGGCATGCAGCCAGTGCAGCCCAAGCTCACGCACGGGCACTGGCTGCGCCGCCATGGCCTGCTTGGCCAGCTCGCAATTGAAGCAATCGTCGCCCCAGAAGAACACGCACACGAGCGCATCGCCCGCCGCCGCAATGGCCGCGTCGATGGTCTCGCTGTTCACCTCGCGCATGCCGAACGCCGCGAACGCGGTCTTGTCGACCGCTGCGTCGACTGGGACAGCGGCAGGCGCGGCATGCGAGGTGGTGGCGTTCTGAATCATGAGGCGAGCCAATTTACTTGGGCGCGGCCACCGTCACGAGCGCCGGGCGCAGCACGCGGTCGGCCAGCGTGTAGCCACGCTGCAGCACGGCCACCACCGTGTTGGCTTCCTGGTCCGCCGGAACCATCGAAATGGCTTGATGGCGATGCGGATCGAACTTTTCGCCCACCGGGTTCAGTTCAGTCACGCGGCCCTTCTCGAACGCGGCGTAGAGCTGCTTGAGCGTGAGTTCAACGCCCTCGCGCAACTTCGCGGCATCGCCCGACGTGTCGGCCAGGGCGGCTTGCAGGCTGTCCATCACCGGCAACAGGTATTCGGCAAAGCCTTCGATGGCGAACTTGTGCGCCTTGGCCACGTCGTCCTGCGCGCGGCGACGGATGTTTTCGCCTTCGGCCGTGGCGCGAGCCCAGTTTTCGTAGTTCTGGCGCGCCTTCTCTTCAGCCGCTTCCAGTTGGCGGCGCAGTTCGGCGGCGTCCACGTCGGCCACGGCTTCCGCCACGGCGGCTTCGTCACCGGCGATGGCCTGGGCGTCGGCGCTGGCGCGCTGGGCCTGGCTCGAATAGGCGTTGGCGGCTTGGCCGGCAGACGACGGGGTCGACTGGGCGGCTTGCATATCCGGTTGCGATGGAGTTTCCGAAGTGTGTTTCATAGCGCTGGATAACGGGATCGGCGTACTCGACGCACAACATGTGCCGCGCACCGATCCGCTGGATTTTCACAAACAATTTCTCCCCGATATGGGGCATTTGGCGCGCTTTTCAAGGGCGCAGGATGCGCGGCAACTGTGCACCATGCATCACGAAATATCGCGTTACAAGTTTCATCTGATTGCAACGGCACAGCAATTGCGAGGCCCCAATCGGCCGCCTATGATGCAAGAAAAATCTGGGGGGCGCGAGCTTCTTTGAGGGTTCGTACCATGCATAACAAGCTGCCCGTTCTGACCGTGCTCCTGCTGTTGACTCTGACCGCAGCCACAACGTTCATCTGCCTCTCTGGCGCCGTCACACCGCGTTATACGGAGTACGGCAGCGGCAAGGCCATCTTCAAGCACTACATCAGCAAACCCGCGCAGATGCAGCTGCCGCGTGGGCTGGGCCTATCAAGTTAGCACACACTTTGGGTCAGTCGCCCAATTTGTCAATGCGACGGCGGTCCCGCTTGGTCGGCCGGCCGGCGATTTGCGTGGCGGGCTCACGGTATAGCCGGCGGCGGTCGGCGTCTTCCTCGCGTTTCAGGCGGCTGGCTTCCGTCTCGGCATAGAGCGTTTGCGCAACCGACGCGGGCCCTCGCACTTCGGCCAGCGCCACTACCTGCAATTCCCACTGCTGTTCATGCGCGTGCACACGCACGCGGTCACCAACCTTCACATCCTTGGCGGGGCGGACGAGCTGATCGTTGATCTGCACGCGACCGCGTTCCACCGCGTCCGTCGCCTGCGAGCGCGTCTTAAAAAATCGCGCTGCCCACAGCCATTTGTCGATGCGCACGCGGTCTGCCGTGTCGGTGCTCACTTTCATGCGGCGGCACCCTTGCTTTGCGCCCGCGTGCGACTGGCTTCGAGCACGTGCGGATGCGTCTGCTTGAGCGGCCAGCCGTGCAGATGCGCCAGCGCAATGTCGGCCATGCCGGCGATCCACGCTTCGCTGTCGTTCAAACACGGGATGTAGTGGAAATCCTTGCCGCCGGCGACGCGGAAGGTCGACTGCCCTTCCATCGCGATCTCCTCCAACGTCTCCAGGCAATCGGCCGGAAAGCCGGGGCAGAACACGTCGACGCGGTTGGTGCCGACGCGGCCGAGCTCTTCGAGCGTAGGCGCGGTGTACGGCTGCAGCCATTCAGCGCGGCCAAAGCGCGATTGAAACGTGACGAGATACTGGCCCGGCTGCAGGCCAAGTGCCTCGCCCAGCAGACGGCCGGTCTTCAGGCATTCGCAGTGGTACGGATCGCCCAGTTCCAACGTGCGGCGCGGTACGCCATGGAACGACAGCAACAGCTTGTCGCCGTGCGCAAAGTCCGGCGCGCCGTGCTGCGCCCAGTACGCACCCACTTGCTGGTGCAACGCGTTGATGTAGGCCGGGTCGTCGTGGAAATGCTTGACCAGCCGCAACTCCGGTTGATTGCGCATCTCGCCTAGCACGCGGAAGACCTCGTCGAACGCCGTGGCGGTGGTGGTGCCGGAATACTGCGGATACATAGGCAGCACGAGGATGCGCTCCACGCCCTGCTTGCGCAGTGCCTGCATCACGGAGGGAATCGACGGGTTGCCATAGCGCATCGCACACGCGACGACAACGTCGTGGCCTTGCGCATTCAGCAGCTGCTGCAGCGCGTGCGCCTGACGCTCGCTGTAGACCAGCAACGGCGAGCCCGTCATGTTGGCCTCGCGCAGCCAGATGCTTTCGTATTTGTGCGCCGATGCCCGCGAGCGCAGCGGCACGATTAGCACGTTGAGAATGAACCACCACGCTGCCCGCGGAATTTCCACCACGCGCGGGTCAGATAGAAACTGGCGCAGGTAGCGGCCGACCTCTCGTGGCGAGGTGCCGTCAGGCGTGCCGAGGTTGACCAGCAAAATCGCCGTGCGATCGGGCTGGCCGTGCTGGAACAGAGGTTCGGGCAAGAAGGGCATGGGACGCGGGTTCGCGGTTGATCCGGCCGATTATACGAGCCGAGTCAGCGCGCGCCCCTTACGCCACCGCCACCCCATCCTTGACCACACCAATGCAGGGGTTGAGGCCCATCGCGTACGCCAGGTCGGCGGGCCGGTCGATGCGCCAGAGCGCGAAGTCCGCCACGCAGCCCGGGGCGAGCACGCCGCAGGTGCCGGACAAGCCAAGCGCGGCGGCGGCATGGCGCGTGGCGCCCGTCAGCGCCTCCAGCGGCGTCAGGCGGAACAGCGTGCAGGCCATGTTCATCGCCAGCAGCAGTGACGTGAGCGGCGAGGTGCCCGGGTTGCTGTCGGTCGACACGGCCATCGGCACGCCGGCGGCGCGCAGGGCGGCCATCGGCGGCAGGCGGGTTTCACGTAGGCAATAGAACGCGCCGGGCAACAGCACGGCCACCGTGCCCGCTTCAGCCATGGCGGCGATGCCCGCGTCGGTCAGGCATTCGAGATGGTCAGCAGACAAGCCGCCGTAACGCGCCACGAGTGCCGCGCCACCTTGGTCGGACAGTTGTTCGGCGTGCAGCTTGACGGGCAGGCCGAGACGCTGTGCAGCGTCAAACATGCGTGCAGTCTGCGCTGGCGAAAAGCCGATGGTTTCGCAGAAGGCGTCCACCGCATCGACGAGGCCTTCGGCTGCGAGTGCGGGCAGCACGTCGGCGCAGAGGTGGTCGATGTAGTCATCGGCGCGGCCGGCGAATTCGGGCGGCACGGCGTGTGCGCCCAAGAACGTCGTGCGCACGCGCACCGGCAACGACTGGCCAAAGCGGCGTGCGACGCGCAGCATGCGGCGCTCGGTTTCCAGATCGAGGCCGTAGCCGGATTTGATCTCCACGGTGGTCACGCCTTCGGCGCGCAGCGCGTTCAGGCGCGGCAGGCTGGCTTCTGCCAATGCGTCTTCGCTGGCCGCGCGCGTCGCTCGCACAGTCGAGACAATGCCACCACCCGAGCGGGCGATCGCTTCATAGGGCACACCGTTCAGGCGCGCTTCGAATTCGTTGCTGCGGTTGCCGGCGTAGACGAGGTGGGTATGGCAATCGATCAGGCCGGGCGTGAGCCAGGCACCGCCGCCGTCGTGCTCGCGTGTTGCGCGCGCGTTGGCAGGCAAATCGGCTCGCGCGCCGAGCCACGCAATGCGTCCATCTTTGACGGCGATAGCGCCGTCGCGGATCTCACCGTAGCCGTCGGCATCGGCCGCCAGCGTGGCGAGGTGGACATGGGTCCAAAGCGCATCCCAATGCAGGTTGGCCGGATCAGCCATGTGCAGTTCCTTCAGTTGCTTGCAGACCGATGCCATCGGCCACGCGCGCGACCAGGCGGGCGGCGACACGGGCCGTGTGGTTGTCGATATCGAGCGACGGGTTGAGCTCCGCCACATCCGCCAACCGGAGCTTGCCCGAGCTAATCACGCGGTCGACGATGGGTTCGATCACGTCCATCGACACGCCGCGCGCAGACGGTGCGCTCACGCCAGGGGCAACGCCGGCCGGCAGGACGTCCAGGCACATCGTCAGATACACGTGGTCGACCTGGCTCAGGAACACGTCCACCACCTGCAGCACGTGCGCGAGCTGCATGATGTCCATCTCGTCGTCGTGCATCCAGCGCACGCCGAGCTGGCGCGCACGTGCGAACAACGCTTCGGTGTTGGCGTAGGTGCTCACGCCCAGGCAGGCGTAGTGGAACGGCCAGCCGCGTCGTCCGCAGTCTTCGGCGATCTGGCGGAACGGTGTGCCGGAGCTGCCGCGTTCGCCCGCACGCAAATCGAAATGCGCGTCGAGGTTGAGGATGCCGATGCGCGGGGCTTGCTGCGACTTGCCAGCCAGATGCCGCGCCAGGCCGCCGAACGATGCCCACGCAATCTCATGCCCGCCGCCGAGCGCGATGGGGAATGCGCCCCGATCAAGCAGATCGTGCAGCACGCCGGACAGCTCGCTCTGCGCGTCTTCCAGCGCATCGCCCTGACACGTCACATCGCCCGCATCGACGACCACGCGGCCGGCCCGTGCGGGCAGGTTCGCGAGCATCTTGCGGATGGCATTCGGGCCTGCCTGCGCGCCGGTGCGCCCGTGGTTGCGGGCGACACCCGCATCGCAGGCAAAACCGGCCAGCGCAACGGTATTGGCGAGCGGCGCGCCGGCATCTTCGGCATCGATACGGCGCACCGTCTGGTGCCAACGCAGACCCAGCGGGCCCTCTTCCGCGTCGACGCGGCCTTGCCACACGTTCGGTTCAGCTTGAGCAAGCATCGGTTAGTTGAGTGAGAGTGCGGCCACGTGCTGGCGGCACGAATCGCCGAGTTGGCCATCGAGCACGAGGCGGCGGGCCGCTTCGATGTCGGGGGCAAACAGACGATCCTCGCCGTAATACGCCACGCGCGAGCGGATGCAGTCATGCGCATTCGCCAGCGTGTCGGACGTGGCCAGTGGTCTGTGGAAATCCACGCCTTGCGCAGCCGCCAGCGCTTCAATGCCGACGATGGTGGCAGTGTTGTCGGCCATGTCCTGCAAGCGTCGGCCGGCGAAGGTCGCCATGCTGACGTGGTCTTCCTGGTTGGCGGAAGTCGGCAGGCTGTCGACGCTGGCCGGGTGGGCGAAGGTCTTGTTCTCCGATGCCAGCGCGGCGGCCGTGACATGCGCAATCATGAAGCCCGAGTTCAGGCCCGGTTGCTCGACCAGGAACGGCGGCAGGCCCGACAGTGTGGAATCGATCAGCAGCGCGATGCGGCGCTCGGACAGCGCACCGATTTCGGCAATCGCCAGCGCGAGCATGTCGGCGGCAAACGCCACCGGCTCGGCGTGGAAGTTGCCGCCCGAAATCACTTCACCGGCATCGGCGTAGACCAGTGGGTTGTCCGTCACCGCATTGGCTTCGGTGAGCAGCGTGGCGCCGGCCTGACGGATCAGGTCAAAGCACGCGCCCATGACTTGCGGCTGGCAGCGCAGGCTGTACGGATCTTGCACGCGCTTGTCACCCACGAGGTGCGATTGGCGGATGGCGCTGCCGGCCAGCAGGTTGCGGTAGACAGCGGCAGTGGCGATCTGCCCGGGCTGGCCGCGCACGGTGTGCACGCGCGGATCGAACGGCGCATCGCTGCCCTTGGCGGCGTCGACCGACAGCGCGCCGACCACGGTGGCCGCCTGCAGCAAGCGCTCGGCGAGGAACAGGCCATTCAGTGCCAGCGCGGTCGACACCTGCGTGCCATTGATCAGCGCCAACCCTTCCTTGGCGGCCAGCGCGATCGGTTCGATACCGGCGGCGGCCAGTGCTTGACGTGCCGGAGTGCGCACGCCCTTCACACGCACATCGCCCTCGCCCAGCAGGGCCAGCGTCATGTGTGCCAGGGGTGCCAGGTCGCCCGACGCACCCACCGAACCCTTGGACGGAATGCACGGCGTGATGCCCGCATTCAGCAGCGCCAGCAGCGTATCGATCACGACGCGGCGTACGCCCGAGTAACCCCGTGCGAGGCTCGCCGCCTTCATCAACAGCACGAGGCGCGCAACACTGTCGCTCACGTCTTCGCCCGTACCCACAGCGTGCGACAGGATCAGGTTGCGTTGCAGGCGCTCCAGCTCGTGCGTGGGGATCTGCGTTTTTGCCAGCAGGCCGAACCCGGTGTTGATGCCGTAAGCGGGATCGCCCTTGGCGACGATGGCCTGCACGGTGGCGGCCGACGCCTCGATGGCGGCGGCGCAGTCGCTCGACAGCGTAACCGGCGTGGGGGTGAGCCACACGCGGCGCAGGTCGGCAAAGGTCATCGCGCCGGGTTGCAGCGTGAGAGTGGTAGGCGTGCTCATGATTGTTATCGTAGTAAAAAGCGAGTGTTGCATTGTCGCCCCCGCCCGCGCGGAGGCAACTCATCCATGTTTAGCCGATCATCGGCAGGTTCAGGCCATTGCGCTTGGCGCAGGCGATGGCGGTCTCATAACCGGCATCGGCATGGCGCATCACGCCCGAGCCGGAGTCGTTGACCAGCACGCGGCCCAGACGCTTGGCTGCCGCATCGGTACCGTCAGCAACGATCACCACGCCCGAGTGCTGCGAGTAACCCATGCCGACGCCGCCACCGTGATGCAGCGACACCCAGGTCGCGCCGCCAGCCGTGTTGAGCAGCGCGTTGAGCAGCGGCCAGTCCGACACGGCGTCGGTGCCATCACGCATGGCTTCGGTTTCGCGGTTGGGGCTGGCGACGGAGCCGGTGTCGAGGTGATCGCGGCCGATCACGATCGGGGCCTTCAGCTCGCCGTTCTTGACCATCTCGTTGAAGGCCAGGCCGGCCAGGTGGCGCTCGCCCAGGCCCAGCCAGCAGATACGTGCCGGCAGCCCCTGGAATGCGATACGGTCACGCGCCATGTCGAGCCAGCGATGCACGTGCGTGTTGTGCGGGAAGAGTTCCTTGATCTTGGCGTCGGTCTTGTAGATGTCTTCCGGATCGCCCGAGAGCGCCACCCAGCGGAACGGGCCCTTGCCCTCGCAGAACAGCGGGCGGATGTAGGCCGGAACGAAGCCCGGGAAGTCGAAGGCGTTCTTCACGCCCTGATCGAACGCGACCTGGCGGATGTTGTTGCCGTAATCGACGGTCGGGATGCCCATGGCCTGGAAGTCGAGCATGGCCTGCACGTGTACGGCGCAAGACTTGGCGGCCTCGTCGGTCAGGCGGGCGTGCTGCGACGGATCGCGTTGCGCAGCACGCCATTGCTCGACCGTCCAGCCCACCGGCAGGTAGCCGTTGACCAGATCATGTGCCGAGGTCTGGTCGGTCACCAGATCCGGCTTCAGGCCGCCGGCGCGGGCACGTTTGACCAGCTCCGGCAAGATCTCCGCCGCATTGCCGAGCAGGCCGATGGACACGGCCTCGCCGCGCTCGCAATGGTGGCGGATCAGGTTGAATGCGTCGTCGATGTCCTTGGCCTGCTTGTCGAGGTAACGCGTACGCAGGCGGAAGTCGATGCTCGATTGCTGGCATTCGATGTTCAGCGACACGGCACCAGCCAGCGTGGCGGCCAGCGGCTGTGCGCCGCCCATGCCGCCCAGGCCGGCGGTCAGGATCCACTTGCCAGCCAGCTTGCCGCCGTAATGTTGGCGGCCAGCTTCGGCAAACGTCTCATACGTGCCTTGGACGATGCCCTGGCTGCCGATGTAGATCCAGCTGCCGGCGGTCATCTGGCCGTACATGAACAGGCCCTTGCGATCCAGCTCGTTGAAGTGCTCCCAGTTCGCCCACTTCGGCACGAGGTTCGAGTTGGCGATCAAAACGCGCGGTGCGTCCGGATGTGTCTTGAACACGCCCACCGGCTTGCCCGATTGCACCAGCAGCGATTCGTCGTCGTTCAGCTCGCGCAGCGTTTCGAGGATCTTGTCGAAGCAGGCCCAGTCGCGTGCCGCGCGGCCGATGCCGCCGTACACAACGAGGTGCTTGGGGTTCTCAGCCACGTCCGGGTCGAGGTTGTTCTGCAGCATGCGGTAGGCGGCTTCGGTCAGCCAACTTTTGCAGTGCAGCTCGGTGCCGCGCGGGGCGCGGATTTCGCGCGAGGCGTCGTAGCGCGGGTCGTTGGTCAGATGAGCAGCGTCGGTCATGGTGTTCATGTTGGGTCCTCTGAAGCAAAAGGGGTTCGGTCGATCAATGCAGGCCGAGGTAGGCCTGCGCAAGCATTGGGTCATTGGCGGCATCGGCGGCGCTGCCCTGCCAGACGGCGCGGCCGGATTCGAGCACGCAGATGTCGTCGGCCACGGCCAGTGCGCGCTCGGTGTTCTGTTCCACCAGCAGGACGGTCATGCCGTCTTCGCGCAGGCGGCGCAGCGCCTGGTAGCAGAGGTCGATGACCTTGGGCATGAGCCCCAGCGACAGCTCGTCGATCATCACCAGGCGCGGGCGTGTCATCAGCGCGCGGCCGATGGCCAGCATCTGCTGCTCGCCGCCCGACAGGTTGCCGGCCAGCGAATTGAGGCGCTCACCCAGGCGCGGAAACAGCGAGAGCACGTAGTCGCGGTCATGCGCAAAATGCGCGGCGGGCTGGATCACGCCGCCCACGCGCAGGTTGTCGAGCACGGTCAGGTCTTTGAACAGGCGACGGCCTTCCGGCGCGATGGCAATGCCACGACGCACGCGTTCCGTGGGGGGTAGCGCAGCAATGTCGACGCCATCCAAGCGGATCTGCCCGCCCTGCACGCCCACGTGGCCCGCCACGCTCATCAGCGTGGACGACTTGCCCGCACCATTCGGCCCCAGGAGACCGGTGATGGTGCCTGGCCGCAGCGTGAGCGACAGCTCGTGCACGGCCTGGAACGGTCCATAGCCGCAAGACAGGTTGTGCAACTCAAGCATGGGCGGCCTCCGGGGTGGGGTTGTCTGCGGCCTTGGCGGAGATCGCATCGCCGCCGAGGTAGGCCGCGCGCACAGCGGGGTCGTCCATCACGGCGCGCGGGGCACCTTCGGCAATCTTGCGGCCGTTGTCGAGCACGACGAGGCGGCTGCAGATGCGCATGACTTCACCCAGGTTGTGTTCGATCAGCACAATGGTCACGCCTTGGCGGTTGACTTCGGCGACGGTGTCGGCCAATGCGCGCGCCTCGCGCGAGTTCAGACCGGCAAGCGGCTCATCCAGCAAAAGCACGCGCGGTTGCAGCGCCAGTGCGCGCGCCATTTCCAAGCGCTTGAGAATGCCCAGCGGCTGGATGGCCGGCGCCTGATCCGCCACGTGCACGATGCCGACACGCTCCAGCGCTTCACGCGCCGCAGCCAATTCAACGTCGCGCGACACGTTCATCAGCGCACGCAGTGGTGACGCCGTCTTGGCGGAACCTGCAGCCAGCGCCACGTTGTCGAGCACGGACATCGCGCGCAGCGGCTTCACCAACTGCTGCGAAAGCGACAGCCCGCGCCGGATACGCTTGTGCACCGGCAGACCATTCAGCGATTCGCCGTCGAGCGACACATTGCCGTCGCTGATGCGGACCACGCCCGTCATCGAGCGCAGCATGGTCGTCTTGCCGGCGCCGTTGGGGCCGATCAGGCCGAGCAGTTCGCCTGCCTGCACGTTGAAGGACACCCCGTCGATGGCGGTCAGGCCGCCAAAGCGCACGGTCACGTTGTCGATGGAAAGCAGTTGCGTGCTCATGCCTGCTGCCCTCCCTTCACCGTTGCCCGCGCGGCGTTGTTGCGCGTCGCGCCGCCTGCACGGAAGACGCGCGCGGCTATGGCCGCCATGCCGCCCGGCGCGAAGCGCATCATCAGGAACAGCAGGCCGCCGTAGACGAGCAGCTTGTAGTCGCCAATGAAATCGAACCACGCCGGCAGCGCTGACAGCACAGCCGCCGCGATCGTCACACCGGCCACAGAGCCGATGCCACCCACGACGACCATCGACAGCACAGTCACGGAATCGACAAAGCCAAAGCTATCCACGCTGATAAAGCCGAGGTTGGCTGCGTACAGCCCGCCAGCCAGACCGGCAAGCGCCGTGCCAATGGCAAACGCCGCCAGCTTGTAGCGCGGCACGTCGATGCCGAGCACGCGCATGGTGTCTTCGTCTTCGGCAATGCCGCCGAAGACGCGACCCATCCACGCGCGGTGGATGTAGAACGAGAGCGCCGCCACGGCCACGCACAGCGCCAGCACGATCGCCATGAATGCGAACTTGGACACACCGGCTTCCGGAATACCCGCGATACCCATTTCACCGCCCAGCCATTCCTGCTGACGCACGATGCCCACAAACAGAAAGCCGACGCCCATGGTGGTGATGGCGAGAAAGTCCGCACGCACGCGCAGGCTGGCAAGGCCAACCACCACGCCCACGCAGCCGGTCACCAACATAGCGATCGGCAATGTGGCAAAAATCGGCATGCCCGCCTTGGCCAGCAGCGCCGTGGTGTACGCGCCAATGCCGAGGAATGCGGCGTGCCCGAGGCTGATCTGCCCGCAGAAGCCGGCAATCAGGTTGAGCGACAAGGCAAACAGGATGGCGATGCCCATAGTCGTCAACAGGGAGATTTCGTAATCCATGGGGTCTCCTCAACGACGGGCGAACAGGCCTTGCGGCCGCACCATCAGCACCAGGATCAGGAACGCGAAGGCGATGGCGTTGCGGTCCAGGAACTGGCCGATGTAGATCGTCCCGAACGACTCCACCACGCCCAGCACCAGCGCGGCAGCCAGCGTGCCCGGCACTGAACCCAACCCACCCAGCACGATGATGGCCAGCGCCTTGTACGACGGCACGCTGCCCATGGTCGGCTCGACCAGGTTGTTGAGCAGCGCGACGGCCACCCCCGCAAACCCCGCCAGCGCGGAGCCGACGAAGAAGTTGAGGTCACGCACCTTCCGCAGCGAAATGCCGAACGACTCGGCCATCTGCGGATCGGACACCGTCGCACGGCACGCCACGCCGATCCGGGTACGCGTCTGCAGCACCGCCAGCACGGTGATGATGACCACCGCCCCCACCATCGCCAGCAACTCGGCCTGCTTGAACTGCAGCCCGCCGAACAGCGGCACCTGGCCTTGCAGCGGCGCGTCGGCAAACGAAATGCCCGTCGCGCCAAACACGATGCGGAAGATCTCTTCCGACGCGATGTACAAGCCAATCGACGCGATGAGCGCCACGTACGGCGGCTGCCCCATCAGCGGCTGATAGGCCAGCCGGTACATCGCCACGCCCGCCATACCCGCCACCAGCATTGCCACCGCAAAACCCAGCAGCAAGCTGCCGGTGCCGTTGCACACCAGCACGCCCGCGTACGCGCCCAGCGTGAACAACGCCGCATGCGCCACGTGCAAGACCCGCAGCAAGCCGTACACCAGCGTCAACCCCAACGCGATCAGCGCATAGAGGCTGCCCTGCACGAGCCCCTGCGCCACCAATTCAAGCCACAACATGGCTGCTCCTTCTCCGTGGGTCTGCGCCTTACTTGGAAGCCACCTTGGTGGGCGGCGCCAGCAGCGTGGCATCGGAGATGACGGAGTGGCGACGGAAGGCCTTGTCCTTCACCACTTGCACCTGGATGTCTTTCTTCACCTCGTGCAGATCATTGAAGCTGAGCTTGCCGATGGGCGTGTCGAACGTGCCCGTGGCCAGCGCATCGCGCAGCGCAGCGCCACCCTTGCCGCCCGTCTTGCGCAGGCCGTCGATCAGCACGTTGGTGGCGGTGTAGGCACCGGCGGCCACCATATCGGCGCCGTGGCCGGTGGCCTTGCGGAAGTCCGCCAGAAACGCCTGCGTAACCGGCGATGCGGAATCCCGGTCGAGCGACGTGGTCACCAGCGTACCCTCGGCCGCCGCGCCGGCAATTTCCATGAACTTGTCGGAGTCGTAGCCCTCCTGGCCGATCACGGGGGCAGTCACGCCGGCAGCGCGCAATTGGCTGACCAGCGGGCCCGCCGTGAAGTAGTAGCCCGAGGCGTAGATCACGTCCGGGTTGTCCGCCTTGAGCTTGGTAACGAGCGGGCCGAACTGGCGATCCTGCAGGCCGTACTCATATTCACCGGCCAGCGTGAGGCCGAATTTGGGCGCGGCTTCCTTGAAGCCCGCCGACAGCGCCTGGCCAAAGTCGTTCTTCATGGTGACGAGCGCCACGCGCTTCTTGCCCAGGTCGTGCACGAGCTTGGCGCCGGCGCGGCCCTGCACTTCGCCCATGGCGGCGACGCGAAACATGTAGTCCCCAGCCAGCGTGATGTCGGGGTGGATCGCATAGGCCGTCACATACGGCACACCAGCGCGCTGGAAGATCGGTGCCGCAGCGCGCGTGGAACCCGAGTACGAACCGGACACCGCCGCCACCACCTTCTCTTTCTGCACCAGCTTGGTCGCCGCGGGGGCGGCCTCCTTGGGTGAAGCCTGATCGTCGATCACCACCAGCTCGATCTTCTGGTTGGCCACGCCGCCTGCCGCATTGGCACGCGCCACAGCCAGTTGCGCGCCTTCCAGCGCGGATTGCCCATCCGCCGCCGCAAAACCGGTACGCGGCACATTCAGGCCGATGCGGATATCGGCGTGCGCAGCCAGCGCACCGGCACCGAACGCCAGCGCCACGGCAGTGCGCGATAGAAACGACAAGCGGAAAGCAGAACGACGGGGGGCAGCAGCCTGCATGGAAGGTCTCCTCTGGTGTGATCAGTGCATTACGCGGCGCGTTGCTGGTTATCCCTCAACCGCACGCGCTCTTGTCTCGACAAATGGATGCGAAAGATTCTAAGTTGTATATACAAGTTCCGCAACCATCCGATACACTCCGGTAAACCCTGAACCGCCGTTTGCGCATCGATCGCCATGACTCAGCCTGCACCCGACACGACGCCCGCCTTCCAGCGCATCAAGGAAGACATCCTCACGCGCATCGGCAGCGGCGAATGGCGGGAAGGCGAGATGATTCCGGGGGAGACCACGCTGGCGCAGAGCTTTGGCGTGTCGCGCATGACGGTCAACCGCGCGCTGCGCGAGCTCACAGCCGAGCAGATCCTCACGCGCGTGCAGGGCTTGGGGACGTTCGTTGCGCAGCAGAAGTACCAGGCGACGCTGGTGGCGATCCGCAACATCGCCGAGGAAATTGCGGCGCGCGGCCACAAGCACCGCGCAGAACTGCACCGGCTGGAACGCGCGCGCGCTGCCGATGCCATGGCCGCCATGTTTGACGTGCCCACCGGGCGCACGCTGTTCCATTCCCTGATCGTGCATTTTGAGAACGACCTGCCGATCCAGTTGGAAGACCGCTGGGTCAATGCCGCACTGGCGCCGGAGTACATGGAGCAGGATTTCACGCAGACCACGCCAAACGCGTACCTGATGCGCGCCGCCCCGTTGCAGGGCGTGGAATACGGCATCGAGGCCCGCCTGCCCCCGCGCGAAATCGCCGAGATGCTGCACATGGACGTGCGCGAGCCGTGCCTGATGCTGCGTCGGAAGACGTTGTCGCAGGGTCAGGTCGCCTCGGTGGCGACCATGTGGCACCCGGGTGGGCGGTATCAGTTCACGGGGAGTTTCTGAGACGGGCTAGGTGCGGCCCTTCCAGGGCACCACGCGCGCCTCGATGGCACGCATGGCGAGGTCGAACGCCCATGCTATCGCGCCGATCAGCACAATGCCCATCACCACGATATCGGTGCGCAAAAAGCTCGACGCGTTGAGCACCATCTGCCCGAGGCCAACCGTGGCGGCCACCATCTCCGCCGCCACCAGCGTGGTCCAGCCAAAGCCGATGGCGATGCGCAAACCGGTGAGGATTTCCGGCAGCGCGGCCGGCAGAATCACGTGCTGCACCACCTGCGTGAAACTTGCGCCCAGTGCATAGGCGGCGTTGATCCGCTCGCGCGTGGCACTGCGCACGCCGGCACGTGCGGCCATCGCAATCGGCGCAAAGCAGGCGAGGTAGATGACGACGATCTTGGCGCGCTCATCGATGCCCAACCAGATCACCACCAGCGGCAGATACGCCAGCGGCGGCAGCGGACGGTAAAACTCGATGGGCGGATCAAGCAGGCCGCGCGCGGTGCGCGATACGCCCATCGCCAAACCAACCGGGATTGCCGTGATGGCCGCCAACGCGAACGCACCGAACACGCGCAGCGCACTCCAGCCGAGGTGCGCGGCCAGCGGCCGACCGCCTTGGATGTCGCCGTGCCAAGCATCGATGAACGCTGTCCCCACCGCTTGCGGTGAAGGCAGGAACAGCGGCGGTACCCAATGAAACGTAGTAGCAGCCCACCACAGCACCAGCAACGCGCTGACCGACAACACACTGAGCCCCAGCGCGCTGCCCTCGCCCGGCAACCGGTAGCCGCGCAGCTTGCGGGGGAGCTGAGCCGCAAGCGCCGCTGCGTCGGCGGGTGCGCCTCTGATGGCCGCTGTCTCGATGGCGCTCATGCGGCTAAAGCCTCGGGGGCGTGGTGGATCAGCGCCAGCACGCGCTCACGCCACGCAATGAATTCCGGCGACGACTTCACCGCACGTGCATCGGCGCCCGCCAACGCCTGTCGCGAGAACGGCAAATCAAACGTCTGCGCGATGCGCCCCGGCGATGGCGACATCACCACCAGCCGCGTCGCGAGGAACAACGCCTCTTCCACGTCATGCGTGATGAAGAACACCGTGGTGGCGGTGCGCTGCCACACGTCCAGCACCAACGTCTGCATGGTCTCGCGCGTGAAGGCGTCGAGCGCGCCCATCGGCTCGTCCATCAACAAGACGCGCGGTTCGGTCGCAAGCGCGCGGGCGATGCCGACGCGCTGCTGCATGCCGCCGGATAGCGCGTACACCGGCGACGTAGCATGCGCCTCCAACCCCACCCATCGCAGCAATTCCAGCGCGCGCGCATGTCGCGTCTTGCGATCGACACCACGCAGCTTGAGGCCGAGCGCCACGTTGTCGCGCACGTTCAGCCACGGCATCAGCCCGTAGCGCTGGAACACCACACCACGCTCGGCGCCGGGGCCGTCGACTTCGTTTCCATCGAGCAGGATCTGCCCCGACGTCGGCGCGACAAAGCCGGCCAGGCAGTTCAGCAAGGTGGTCTTGCCGCAGCCCGAAGCACCGAGCGCAACAACAAATTCGCCGGCGTTGATCGACAGGTCCACGCCGCCCAAGGCTTGCGTGGTACGGCCGCGCGCGTCGGTGTAGTCGACGCGCAGGCCGCGCACTTCAATGCCGCTCATCGGGATGCGGTGGCCACAGCCTTCGCGCCGCCGGCCACGCGCTGCACGAAGCGCGAATCGATGGTCGCGCCGTAGTCCGGCAGCACCGCCTGGATCGTGCCCTGCGTCTTCAGAAACTGCGCCGTGGCCAGCAGCGATTGCGCCGCGCCCGACTGGGCACCGCCGCCCAACCACCGCTTGGACGCCTGCTCCGCCGCATCCGGGAAGGCATACAGCGCCAAGCTAGCCGGCACATCAGCGGCCGTCGCGCCAGAGGTCTTGGCCACCGCCGCCACCTGCGGCGAGGTCGCAGTCCACGCGGCCTTGTTGTCGCGATACGCCGCATCCGCCTTGGCCAGCACCTCGACGAACTTGGCGACGAAGTCTGCATGGTCGCGCGCAAACTTGCGGTCGGCCACGAAGCCATCAAAGGTCGACTTACCCGTAGCGGCGGCGATCTTGCCGGAGGTGGTCAGCACCGTGCCGTTCTTCTTCACCTTGGCGAGCACCGGGTCCCAGATGAAGGCGGCATCGACATCGCCCCGATCCCACGCGGCGGACAACTCCTGCGGCCGCAGGTTGACGACCTTCACATCGCGCGGGTCCAGCCCGGCCTGCTGCAACGCCACCAGCGCATGGAAATGCGAGGTCGACACATACGGCACGCCCAGCGTCTTGCCCTTCAAATCCGCCACGCGCGCTACGCCGCTGCCATTGCGCGCGACGAGCGCTTCCGCATCGTTGATGTTGTCGAGAATCCAGAACAGCGACAGGTCCACGCCCTGCGACACACCGGCCGCGATCGGGCTCGACCCCGCCTCGCCAATCTGCACCGAACCCGACGCAATGGCGCGCACCACGTCGGCGCCGCTAGCAAGCTGGCGGTACGTCACCTTGTAGCCGGTGGCGCGCTCGACCTCGCCGGTGGTCTGGGCGTAGCGCCAGGGCAGCACCATGTCCTGATACGCAATCACGACCTCGCGGTCCGCCGCGCGTGCGGGGGCAGTGCCGAGCAAGGTAAACGAAACGGCCACGGACAACGTCGCAGCCAGCAAACGGGGGATGGAGAAACCAGCCATGAAAGACTCCGGCAGAAGAGAAACGCGCACATGCGCCGGAGTCGATTGTGTGAGACGGCAGACCGCGCTGTCGTCGAAGAAAATCGGCTGAGCTTATGCCTCTGACTAAGAAGCCGTTTCAGGGCGGTTCTGGCTAGGCGCGCAGCCGCAGACAGTACAAGTCGTACGGCAAGGCTGCGCAACGACGCCAGAATCGTTCTGAAGTGGCTTCCGGATCAATATTGGCTGAGCGTGCTGGAGAGCAACTTGGCGGTGATGTCCACGATCGGGATCACGCGCTCATACGCCATGCGCATCGGCCCGATCACGCCCAGCGTGCCGACGATCTTGCCGTCCACCTCATACGGCGCGGTGATGACGGCCATGTCTTCGTGCGGCACCAGGCTGCTTTCCCCGCCGATGAAGATCTGCACGCCCTCGGCGCGGCTGGACACATCCAGCAATTGCAGCAGGCCCGTCTTCTGCTCGAACACGGCAAACAGGCGGCGCAGCTTGTCCATGGAGGACGACAGGTCTTCCACATCCAGCAGCTTGCGCTCGCCCGAGATGACCACCGGCTCTTCTTCCGACACGGCGCTGCTGCCCGCCTCCACCGCCGCCTGCATCAGCGAGGTCATGTCGGCCTGCAACGCAGACAGCTCACCACGCAGGCGCTCGCGCACGGCGTCGAAGGTCAGGCCGCCGTAATGCGCGTTGATGTAGTTGGCCGCCTCCACCAGCTGCGACGGGGTGTACGGCGTATCGGTATGGATGATGCGGTTCTGCACGTCGCCCTCGGGCGTGACGACGATCAGCAGAATGCGGTTTTCCGACAGCCGCAGGAATTCGATCTGCCGGAACGCGTGCGAGCGCCGCGGCGTCATCACCACGCCGGCAAACTGCGACAGGTTGGACAGCGTCTGCGCCGCCGCCGCAATCACCCGCTGCGACGACTCCGAACCGTGCGACGCCAGCTGAGCGCGTACCTGATCGGCAATCACGCCGGCCATCTGCTGCGCCATGCGGTCTTGCGCGCCGAGCACGTCCAGCGGGCTGGCCGTCAGCATGGTGTCGACGAAGAGGCGGTAGCCGCGCGGCGTCGGAATGCGCCCGGCCGAGGTGTGCGGGCTGGCGATGAAGCCCATCTCCTCCAGGTCGGACATCACATTGCGGATGGTGGCCGGTGACAGATCGAGCCCCGAATACTTCGACAAGGTGCGCGAGCCGACAGGCTGCCCCTCGGCGATGTACCGTTCGATCAGGGTCTTGAGGAGGATGGTGGCGCGCTTGTCCATGATTCTTCAATTTTACGCAAAATCAGCGCCAACCTACGGGTGATGTGGGCGTTTCTCGTCAAACACGGTCAAACGTGGCGGGGGTCATATCGATATGGTGTAATGCGCGCATGTCGATTTCCCCATCTGCCGTGGCCCCGCAAGCTCCCGCCGCTCCCTCCGGTTCGCCCAGTTCACCGGCTGCGCCCAGTTCACCCACCTCGCCGTTCAAGACGGTTGCGCTGGTGGGCCGGTATTCGGCCGCCAACATTGCCGGCCCGCTCATGGAACTGGCGTCGTGCATCGCCGCCAGCGGGCGCGACATCGTGTTCGAGCGCGAAACGGCGCTCAATATCGGCGTTCAGGATTACCCGGCGCTACCGCCCGAAGACATGGCACGCGAAGCCGATGTGGCCGTGGTGCTCGGCGGTGACGGCACGCTGCTCGGTATCGGCCGCCACCTGGCTGGCGCAGGCGTGCCCGTGATCGGCGTCAACCACGGGCGGCTCGGCTTCATGACCGACATCCCGTTCGACGACGTGCACAACGTGCTGCCCGCCATGCTGGCCGGCCAGTACGAATCGGAAACGCGCACGCTGCTGCAAGCCCAGGTTGTGCGCGACGAAGAGGTCATCTTCTCCGCCCTGGCCTTCAACGACGTGGTGGTCAACCGTTCGGGCATTTCGGGCATGGTCGAGTTGGCCGTGTCGGTAGATGGCTTCTTCATGTACAACCAGCGTTCGGACGGCTTGATCGTCTCGACGCCCACCGGGTCGACGGCGTATGCGTTGTCGGCCGGCGGGCCGATCCTGCATCCGGCGCTCTCGGGCTTTGTGCTGGTGCCCATCGCACCGCACTCGCTGTCCAACCGGCCGATCGTCATTCCGCACGACGCGGAGGTGGTCATCCAGGTCACCAGCGGGCGCGACGCCAGCGTCAACTTCGATATGCAGTCGCTCACGTCGCTGCTGCCGGGCGACCGCATCGTGGTGCGCCGCTCGGAGCGCACCGTACATCTGCTGCACCCGGTCGGTTACAGCTACTACGCCACGCTGCGCAAAAAGCTGCACTGGCACGAATATCCGACCGAAGACAACCGTCTTTAATTTCTCGCCATGCTGCGCAGCCTCACCATTCGCGATTTCGTCATCGTCCACGCGCTCGACCTCGATCTGGCCGACGGCTTTACCGTCTTCACCGGCGAGACAGGGGCGGGCAAGTCCATCCTGATCGACGCACTGGCGCTCACGCTGGGCGAGCGCGCAGATGCGGCCGTCGTGCGTGAAGGCGCGCCGCGCGCTGACATCACGGCGGAGTTTGACGTGCATCCGCACGTGGCCGCGTGGCTGGAAGCCCACGAACTGCACGACACGGGTGACGGTGAGGGCGTCATCCTGCTGCGTCGCACGGTCGATGCCGCTGGCCGCAGCAAGGCCTTCATCAACGGGGCCGCCGTCACGCTGGCGCAACTGCGCGAGGTGGGCGAGCAACTGGTCGACATCCACGGCCAGCACGCGCATCAACTGCTGCTCAAGACCGACGCGCAGCGCAGCCTGCTTGACGCCCACGCCGGCCTGGAAGACGACGTACGCGCCGTCGGTGAGCGCTATCGCGCTTGGCAGGCCGTTGTGCGCCTGCGCGAAGCCGCCGAGCAGCAATCGCGCGAGGCACAACTCGAACGCGAGCGCATCGAATGGCAGGTCAATGAACTGCAAAAGCTGGCGCCGCAGCCCGGCGAGTGGGAAGACGTGCAGGCCGAACACCACCGCCTGTCGCACGCAGCCAGCCTGATCGAAGGCACGCGCGCGGCGCTGGATGGCCTGTCCGAATCGGAAGGCGCCGTGCTGACCCAACTGGGCGCTACGCTGCATACGCTGCGGGAGCTGGCTGAGATCGACCGGGCACTGGCCGACGTGCTGGCCGCGCTAGAACCGGCCGAAGTGCAGATCCAGGAAGCCGTGCACTCGCTCGCCCGCTATGCGGACCGTGCGGAGCTGGACCCGGACCGCTTGGCCGAAGTCGACGCGCGCATGCAGGCGCTGCACACCATGGCGCGCAAATACCGCGTCTCGCCCGAAACGCTGCCGGCTGAACTGGCCGAGCGCCAGGCGCAACTGGCTGCGCTGCAGGCAGCGTCCGATCTGGAGGCGCTGCAGGCGCAGGAAGCGCACACCCGCGCGGCCTATGTCGACATCGCGCAGACGCTGTCACGCGCCCGCGCCAAGGCCGCACGCGAACTGGCCGAAGCCGTGACGGGCGCCATGCAAGGCCTGTCGATGGCCGGCGGGCGTTTCGACATCGCGCTGCATGCGTTGGAACACGGTGGCGCCGCGGGGCTGGAGCAAGTCGAATTCCTCGTCGCCGGGCATGCGGGCGTATCACCCCGCCCGCTCGCGAAAGTCGCCTCGGGCGGCGAGCTGGCGCGGATCAGCCTGGCCATCTCCGTGATCGCCAGCGAAGCCAGCCCGACCCCCACGCTGATCTTTGACGAGGTCGATTCCGGTATCGGCGGAGCCGTGGCAGAAGTCGTTGGCCGGCGCCTGCGTGAACTCGGCACGCGACGCCAGGTGCTCTGCGTGACCCACCTGCCGCAAGTGGCCGCACTGGCCAATCACCACATTCAAGTCGCCAAGCAGACCGTGGCCGGCAGCACGCGCTCCGACCTGCTGGTGCTGGACGCCACCGGCCGCGTGGACGAAATCGCCCGCATGCTGGGCGGCGCGTCGCTCACCGACACCACGCGCCGCCATGCGGACGAAATGCTTGCCGCAGGTCGGGCCCACCCGGCTCCCGCTCCGTCTGCGCGGAAAACCCGGCGCGTGGCGCAGTGATCGCCTATACCCGTCAGAGTGGTCAGAGCGCTTCGACCCGTTCGTACCGCATTCCGTGCTGCATTCTGGCGCTGCCTGACGCAGCCGCCCTCACCCGAATCCAAGGAGAATTTCATGGCCCGTCCGGCTGCCCAACACCGATCCCTGTTAGCGCTGGCCAAGCCCGCGCTGGCTGCAACGCTCGGCCTGTGCCTGCTGGCCGCGTGCAAATCGGTTCCCGCCATTGACCCGGGCCAGCCGCCTGCCATGGACCCCGCTTCCGCCAACACGCAGCCGCCCGCATCCGTGTCGGCCGCACAAAACCTGGGCGACATCATCGTCGGCCTGAGCACGCCGACGACTTCGTCGACCACTGTGCAAAACGTGGTGGATGCTGCAGGCGCACGCGCCACACCGCGCCTGGCCTTTACTGTCGTGCGACCGATGTCGGGCGGGTTCTGGGTGGTGCGGGCAAGTTCAGGCGATGCCTCAGCCACGCTGGATGGCGCCATCGCGGCATTGCGCGCTGCACCGGGCATCGCCTCGGCAGATGCCGATCGCGTGATGCGAATTCAGCGATAAGCGGCATCGCTTCCGCGCCTCCACCGCAGGGGGCGCACCACTCCACACTGTGAACAATGGGGCGCCCCGCGCGCCCGGCGGCAATCTGCTGCGCTACATCTCCGGCCTCTTGCACGCGCGCCAGAGGTCTTCCTCCAGGCCTCAGGCGTCTCTCGTCATCACAAACGGGCAAGCTGCGTGCTAACGTTGCTTTTGTGTAACGTTGTGTCAACGATCACATCCTGACGACGTTTCTCATCTCAGCAAGATGCCTCGGAGCACGCATTGATGACCCCTTCCTCCCTCTTCCGGTTGAAGTTCTGGCTCCGCGCAGGCGCGGGCATAGCCTGTGCCACCGGGTTGCTTGGCACCCTGCCCGCCAACGCCGCCACGGCGCAGGCGCAATACACAGGCGACCTGATCATCAAGTGGCGCGACGACACCAGCGGCACGCGCAAGACGTTGTCTGTCACGGAAGCGAACAACCGGCTGCTGTCGGTCGCGCAGGCGGCGGGGGGCACGCTGCAGGTCAAGCGCACGCTGGCCACCGATGCCCAGCTCATGCGGACAGGCCTGACCGATTCGGCCAGCATTGAGACCGCCGCCGCCAAGATCGCGCAAGACGCGCGCGTGGCCTATGCAGTGCCTGACCGCGTCCTGCACCCCAACACGGTCCCCAACGACCCGCAGTTTGCCTCGCAGAACAACCTGGCCTCGCCCACAGTCGTGCCGGGCGGGATCAACGTGGCATCGGCCTGGAGCATCACGCAGGGTTCCAACATCGTGGTCGCGGTGGTCGACACGGGTTATACCGATCACCCCGATTTGTCGGGCAAGATCCTGCCCGGCTACAACTTCATCTCCGACCCGGCACGCGCGGGCAATTCGTTTGGCCGTGGCACAGACGCGCATGACATGGGCGACGGTGTCACCAGCACGCAGTGGTCGAGCATTTCCGGCTGCACCAGCAGCGATGTCGGCAACAACAGTTGGCACGGCACCGAGGTCAGCAGCGTGCTGGCCGCCGGCACCAACAACGGGCTCGCCATCGCAGGCGTGGGCTGGAACACCCAGTTCGTGCCGGTGCGCGTATCGGGCAAATGCGGCGCGCTGCTGTCCGACACGGTGGACGGCATGCTGTGGGCGGGCGGTATCGCCGTGTCGGGCGTGCCGACCAACAACAACCCGGCGCGCGTGGTGAACGTGAGCCTGGGCAGCACGAGCTCATGTTCAGCGGCTGAGCAAGACGCGGTGAACCGGCTGGCAGCACTGGGCACCGTCGTGGTGGCGGCTGCCGGCAACGAGGCCGCGCAAACTGTGGATGCACCGGCCAACTGCACAGGTGCCATCGCCGTAACCGCCCACGTGGATAGCGGCGAAAACGCCAGCTACGCCAATGTGGGCTCGCAGGTTGCGCTGTCTGCGCCGGGTGGGGGCTGCGGTAACTCCAAGGTCATCACCAGCACAAACCCGGCAACCTGCGCCGAAACGCCGTCCGTTATCCAGGCCGACTCGAATGACGGCGCGCAGACGCTCGGCAACTACGTCGTCAAATCCGTTGCCGGCACGAGCTTCTCCACTCCCGAGGTGGCCGGCACGATTGCGCTCATGCTGAGCGTGCAACCGCAGTTGTCCAACGCCCAGATCCTCGCCGGCCTACAAACAACGGCGCGCCCGCACCCGAGTGGCACGTATTGCGCGGTCAACAGCGGCATCTGCGGTGCCGGGCTGCTGGATACGGCAGGCGCCGTCGGCTATGCACAGCGCACCACGCCCGCCGGCATCGGCAGTGGCACATCCGGGTCGGGCACGTCCACCGGCTCCAGCAGCAGCGGTGGTGGCGGCGGTGGCGCGATGCCGCTGGCCGTGGCCGCATTGCTGCTGGCCGCCGGTTTGGCCGGCCAACGACGCCGCCGCGACTGACACCGCTTCCCTCCTGCCCGCACCGCCCGGTGCGGGCGTCTGATTTTCCCCGTCCCGCTGTTTCACTCCGAGCCCAGGTTTTCGGGCTCGCGCCCAGTCTTGTCTGATTAATACCCAGGTTTCCACCTAATTCATTTAGGCAGATGTCGTGCCGATCTACCCCAACAATCACGTGACGTTTATCGACAAAAAAATAGGGAAAATCCTATGGAAAAATCGGTCGCTCTGGGTTTTGTTCACGCACTGACAGCACTCGGACTGGCATCGTATTCAGCCACGCCGATATTCGCGGCGGAGAAATCGGCGACGTTCAATACCCAGTTGCAGTGGGTCACGCAACTCATCATCAAGGAAACATCGGGGGCCAGTAGTACGTTGCGTCCGCAGTCCGGATATGCGGGTGCGGCTGCCGTGCAGCGCTGGTCCGCCGCAGCGCAATTGCCGGTGGCCTATCTGCGCCCCATGTCCGGCGGGGCCCACGTGGTGACGCTGCCCCAAGCCATGACGTTGGAGGACGCGCAAACGGTGGCGCAGCGCATGGAGGCCAGCGGCCAGTTTGAGTACGTGTCGCCAGATCGCATCCTGCGGCCGATGGCCATGGCTGGCGATCCGCTCTTCAATCAGCAATGGAACCTGCTGCCTCCCAGCCCCGCTGCCGCGGGCGGCGCCAACGTGACGGCCGCCTGGGATACGACTACCGGCGCGCCGACGGTCGGCATCGGCATCGTCGATACGGGCATTCGCGCTGACCATGCAGACTTTGCTGGTGTGAGCTTCGCCCCGGGCTACAACTTCGTGCGCAGCAGCGCGATGACTGGCCTGACCGACCCGAAAACCGGTAACGCCATCCAGACCGGGTTCGTCAACAACGGCGCCAACAACAGCGCCGGCAACTACGACCCGTCCGACCCCGGCGACTGGCTCAGCAACAGCGATGCCGCATTGTTTCCAACGCTGTGCGGCGGCCAGAGCAACAGCAGCTGGCACGGCACGTTCGTTGCCGGCCAGATTGCGGCTCAACACAACGGCATCGGCATCGCGGGCATCGCGCCGGGCGTGCGCGTGCAGATGGCGCGGGCGCTCGGCAAGTGTGGGGGCGCCACCTCCGACATCATGGACGCGATGACGTGGCTGGCCGGTGGCACCGTCCCGCGCTTGGCCAACAACCCGACGCCGGCCAAAGTCATCAGCATGAGCCTGGGTGGCACGGGGCCATGTTCGGGCAGCGAGCAAGCGGCCATCACCGCTGCCCGCGCGCTGGGCGCCACCATCGTCGTGGCAACCGGCAACGAAGCGGGGCCGGTCGATTCGCCGGCCAACTGCACAGGCACCATCGCCGTGACGGCGCACACGGTGGAGGGCGACAGCGCCTGGTATGCCAACGTGGGTGCGCAAACGGCCATCAGTGCGCCGGGCGGTGGCGTGGGCACGGTCATTCGTGGCGCGGGCACCGGGATCGTGTCGCTGTCCAACACGGGCACCAACGGGCCGGTTGCGTCCCCCAGCGGCGACCGGTATGCCAACGACATCGGCACATCGATGGCCACGCCGCACGTGTCGGCCGTGGCGGCGCTCATGCTGTCGATCCAGCCCGCGCTCACGCCCGACAACATCACCGCGATCCTCAAGCAATCGGCCCGTCCGTTCCCCGCGGGCACCTATTGCGCCACGCACCCGGGCGTATGCGGCGCCGGCATGCTCGATGCAGGCTCGGCCATCGCGCAGACGCAGGGCCAGCCGACGGTGCATGTCGGTGCGTCGGCGTCGAACGTAGCCACCAGCGCCAACGTCACGCTGACGGCCGTCAGCGGACCCGGCTATGGCCGCAGCGCGGGCAGCCCGGTCTGGGCGCAAACCGCCGGCGCGCCCGTCTTGCTGACGACCTCCGCGCCCGATGCCAACGGCAACAGCATGGCCAACTTCACCCCGACCGCTGCCGGGGTCTACAGCTTCGGTGTTACGTTGACCAACAACGCTGGCACTACGGCCAGCGACACCGTGAGCGTGACCGTAACGGGGGCACCCACGACGCCTGGCACCGACACCGGGGCCGGCACGGCAGGCTCATCAGGCGGTGGGGGTGGTGGCGGTGCCGTTTCGCTGGCCGGGGCGTCTCTGCTGCTGGCTTTAGGACTGGCCAGCGGGCGCAACCGCAAGACGCCGCGCTAACAGCCATCCTTCGACTGATCCAACCAGCCTCCCGTGTGGAGGCTGTTTTCGTTTGGCGCCCCGGCTGATACGCCGGGATATCTGACTGGGCCAGTGGTATTGGGGTTTACACCTAGTGCCAACAAAACGCTGTCTTAGCATTCGCTTAGGAAAATACCGATGCAATTTTCGCGATTCTTCACAAAAGAAACAGGGTAACTCGAATGACTAGCGGTATCTCTGGGGGGTTGGTTCGAGCGCTGGCGGCGCTCGGACTGGTGTCGTATCACGCTGTGCCGGCCTTGGCCGTCGGTCAAGCACCAAACGTGGGCACCGAAATACAGTGGGTGTCCCAACTGATCGTGAAGGAAAAAACCGGGGCGAACAGTGCATACCAACCGCAATCGGCGGGAATGGATGCGACCTTTGCACGTGTCGACGTTGCGACGGTGCAACGCTGGTCGGCCGCCGCACAGTTGCCGGTGACGTACAAGCGCGCCATGTCGGGCGGTGCTCATGTAGTCACGCTACCGCAAGCCATGTCGGTGGCAGACGCTCAAGTCGTGGCACAGCGCATGGAGTCGACCGGTCAGTTCGAATATGTTTCGCCTGACCGCGTCCTGCGTCCGGCCTTCACACCATCCGCTACGTGGTTCAGTTCCCAGTGGAACCTGATGGCTAAGGACACCACGATCACCACCATCCCAAATGCCACTGGCCCGCTGCAGCCGGTCAGTGCAACCGCTGCCGGCGGCGCCAACCTGACGACTGCGTGGAACACAACCACGGGATCGAACACCATCAACGTCGCGGTGGTCGATACGGGCATCCTCAGTCATGCCGACATCTCGGGCACCACGACCCACCCTGGCGCCAACTTCATCACCAACTCGTTCAGAAACAACTCGGGTGACAGCATCGGGACAGACCCGGGCGACGCTATCACCAGTACAGACATCACCAACAATCCAACGGTCTGTAACGGTGCAACGCCATCAAATAGCTCGTGGCACGGCACCTTTGTCACGGGCCAGATCGCCGCTCAACACAGCGGGACGCACGTTGCAGGTATTGCACCGGGTGTTGGCGTTCAAATGGCTCGCGCGCTCGGCCGATGCGGCGGCTCGGAGTCCGACATCATTGACGCGGTTACCTGGGCAAGCGGCGGCATCGTGGCGCGCATGACCCCTACCTCCAACCCGACACCTGCCAAAGTCATCAACATGAGCCTGGGCGGCTCTGGCACTTGCGACACCGCCATGCAGTCCGCGATCACGAACGCCCGCAACCGCGGTACCGTCGTTGTGGTCGCTACCGGTAACGAGAGCGCGTCGGCCATCGATACCCCGGCCAACTGCACAGGTACCGTCGCCGTCACAGCACACACGCTTGAAGGCGACAAGGCGAGCTACGCCAACGTGGGGACAGGTACCACGCTGAGCGCCCCCGGCGGCGGCAATGGTTCCGTGGTCAACGGCTTGGGCGCCCTGATCCTGTCGATCTCGAACAGCGGCACCTCCAGCGCGGGTTCCGATAACTACGCGGGCGAAGCCGGCACCTCGATGGCCACGCCTCACGTAGCAGGCGTCGCGGCGCTGCTGCTGTCGCTACCCGGCAAGAGCGCGCTCACGCCGGACCAGATCGCGACCATCCTCCAGCAGTCGGCACGGCCGTTCCCGGCAGGCACCTACTGCGCCGCGCATTCGGGCGTGTGCGGGGCCGGCATGCTCGATGCTGGCGACGCTGTATCGGTGGCATCAGGTAAGCCGCTGGTGCATGCCTCGACCTCGGCAAGCTCGATCACCGCAAACAATGCTGTTACGCTGACCGCCTCCGGCACCCCCGGCTTCGGCAGCACCACGGCGAGCGTGCAATGGACGCAAACGTCTGGGCCGACGGCCTCGCTGACGACTGCGGGTCCGGACACCAGCGGTCATTACACGGCGACGTTCACGCCGACCACAGTGGGCACCTATGCATTCAACGTCACGTGGACGAACGGCACGGGCGGCACCGCCACCGATTCAACGCAAGTAAGCGTGGCGGCAGCCGCGACCACGGGCGGCAGCACCGGCACCACCACGCCTGCAACCACCTCCAGCAGCGGCGGTGGCGGCGGCGCGATCGGCCTGGGCGGCGCAGCATTGCTGCTGGCCGCTGGCTTGGCTGGCCGTCGGCGTCGTGTGAAGTAAGCCTGTTGTTTCTCTCAGCCCGCGCCTCCTCGGGCGCGGGCGGGCGTTCCCGCTGCCCTACCGCTTCCGGCGTCCCCTGCTCACATACGCAGCCGCTTGCCGCGAGCGCGCCACTCCCCCAATACCCAGATCAGTAACCCGCTTGCCGCGCCAACGGCATGGGCGATACGCACCACGCCAAAGCCCCAGTGCGGGTCATAGACGATGGGTGACAGCCACGATTGTTCCAGCCACACCTTCGCCAGCACGCCCACGCACAACGCCACGCCAATCCAGCGTGAGAGGCCATCTTCTCCGGCGTCGGCTGCGGGCTGTAGCAACCGTAGGCCGCCCCATGCGGCCAGCCCGTGCAGCGCGCCGGAAAGCCCGCCATACCACTGCACCGCAGGCTGATTCAGCAAAACAACCTGCACCAGCACACCACACGCCACCAGCACGCCGACGATGGCCTGTGGCTGCAGCACGCGCGCCAGCAGCAAGATCAGCCCCGCTGCCGCCATCCCGTCTCCCAGCCAGTGCCACATATCGAGGTGGACCCACATGGCCGTAACGAGGCGCCACCACTGCCCCGCACGCACCGCATCACGCTGATACAACCCGACTGCGTGCAACCACGGCACAAATGAAAATGCCGCCGACAGCGCAGCGACACCGGCGCACGCGCCCCAGGTCTGCCAACTGTGCCGATGCCCCCTCATTGCGCTGGCGCCGCTCCAAACACCTCCGCCCACAACGCCTGTACTTGGGCGGTTTCGTGCGCGCAGGTACCGGCTGGGACACGCGCGGCAGACTGCCCGTCCAGGCGCAGCTTGTGTTGCCGCGCACGGAAATCCCGGTAAGCATCCGCCACCTGCGCGGCGCGCGTGGGGTCGATCAAACCCAACTCGGCAGCCATGTGCAGCAGCGCGATGTTGCCCTTGTTGCGGGTGAGTTCAGGATGCACGGCACTGTGCAGCAGCACCAGAAACTGCACGGTGAATTCGATATCCACCATGCCCCCGCGATCGTGCTTGAGGTCGAACAACTGCGTCGGGTTCGCATGCCCCTCCGATACACGCTCGCGCATCGCCACGATCTCGTCGCGCAGGGGGCCCGCTTCGCGCGCTTGCCGCAGCACGGCGGTACGCAGCGCTTCAAAGCGTTCGCCGATGTCCGCATCGCCCGCACAGAAGCGTGCGCGCGTGAGCGCCTGGTGTTCCCACACCCACGCGGCGTTGTCGCCCTCGCGCATTTGGTAACGGCGGAAAGCCTCAAAGTGCGTGACCATGAGCCCGGCCGCACCGTTCGGCCGCAGGCGCGTATCCACGTCGAACAACGTCCCGGCGGCGGTGTGGCTGGTCAGCCAGGTAATCAGCTTGCGCGCGAATGACGCATAGATTTCGGGCGCGCGCTCGTCGTCATCGTCGTAGAGAAAAATGATGTCGAGGTCCGAGGCGTAGCCCAGTTCCTTGCCGCCCAGGCGCCCATAGGCGACGACCGCAAACCGCGGCACCTCACGATGGCGTGTGCCGACCTGCTGCCACACCGTCTCCAGTGTCAGGTCGAGCACCGCATCAGCAAGATCGGAGAGACGATCGCTGATGTGCTCCACGCTCAGCAGCCCCTGCAAGTCCAGCAGCAGCACGCGGAAGGTCTCCGCATGGTGCTCCTGGCGCAGGATGTCCATCTGCATTTCGACGTGGTCTTCCGCAGCATGCAAGCGCTCGCGCACGCGCTCCCGGAAGGCGGGCCAATCGGGCTCGGCCGACAGCGCCTCCATATCGAGCAGCTCATCCAGCAGCTGCGGATGGCGCGTGAGGTAGTCCGCCGCCCAGCGCGATGCGTGCAGCGTGTGTGCCACGCGCTCCATGGCCTGCGGATATTCGCTCAGCAGGGAGAGGTACGACGCGCGTCGGCTGATCGCATCAAAGAAATCGAGAAAGCGAGCAATGGTGACGTCCGCATCGGTCTGCCGTGCCGCGTGGTCGAGGGCACGGTTGATCAGCAAGTCAAAACGCTGGCGGCTCACTTCCGACAACGCCCGGTAGCGCGGCGAATTGCGCGTCGCGCGCAGGCGTTCCAGCACGCTGTCGGGGTCGGCATAGCCGAGGTCTGCCAGTTGCGCGTGGGCGGCTTCGGTGTGCTCATCGTCGAGCAGATCGGCATGCCAGATCGACGCACACGGCGGCTGGCTGTCCTGCTTGTCAGAGAACGTCTGTTCGAACTGCTGCGCGACGTCGTCCTGATACGCCTCCAGCTTGGTGACGAGCGCGGCGTAATCGTCGAAGCCCATCATGCGCGCCACCCGCTGCTGATCTTCGGGCGAGCCCGGCAAGTTGTGCGTCTGCGCGTCTTCGATGTATTGCAGGCGGTGCTCAAGCTGACGCAGAAAGCGATACGCCTCGGTTAGCCGCGCTACCACGTCTTCGCCGATCAAGCCGCGTTCGGCTGCGGCGCGCAGCACCTCCAGCGTGGGCCGCACGCGCAGCGCGAAATCCTGCCCGCCGCGAATGAGCTGAAACACTTGCGCGACGAATTCGATCTCGCGGATGCCCCCACGGCCGAGCTTGATGTTCGGCGAACGTGCATGCACCTGGCCATCGCTCGGGTCGTGCTGGCGAATGGCGCTATTGCTACGCTTGGCCGCCTCGCTGCGAATCTGCGCGTGCAGCGCGCGAATCGCGGCAATCACGCCGTAATCCAGATAGCGGCGGAACACGAACGGCGTGGTCACACGTTCCAGCTGCTGGATCACGCGCGCCGCATGGGCGCTGGTCGGGTCGGTGATGACCCGGCCCTTGATCCAGGCATAACGTTCCCACTCGCGGCCCTGCACAACGAAGTACTCCTCCAGCATGCCCAGGCTGCACACCAGCGGCCCCGCGTCGCCGTTCGGGCGCAAGCGCATGTCGACGCGAAAGACGTAGCCGTCTTCCGTCACATCGGCCAGTACGTTGATCAACCGTCGGCCGAGCTTGGTGAAGTATTCGTGGTTGGACAGCGGGCGTGGGCCGCCTTGCGTGTCACCGTCATCGTCGTAGAGGAAGATCAGGTCGATGTCGGACGAGACGTTGAGTTCGCGCCCGCCCAGCTTGCCCATGCCGACCACCACCAGTTCCTGCACCTCGCCCGAGGATTGCCCGATCGGCTGGCCATGCAGCGCTTCCAGCTCCCGGCCAATCACGGAAATGGCCGCACGCACCGCAAATTCGGCCAGGTCGGTCATGGTGCCCGTCACTTCGTCGAGCGTGGCCGCGCCTGCCAGATCGCGCTCGACCAGCCCGGCAAACACCTCGTTGCGCAGCAGCCGCAAGGCGCGCTTGAGTGCGGGCTCCAGGTCCACGGCGGTGGTATCGAACAGCTCGGTAAAGCGCGCGGACAGCCACGCCACGTCGATCACGCCTGCGGCCGCAGCCTGGGCACGCTCGGCCCAACCTTCGCGCGCGTGTGCAAGGCGCTGGACATATCGCGAATACGCCAGCGCAAACGGCAAGGCGGGGGCGGAAGTTTCCGGCGCACGGGCCGGCGCTTGCAGAAACGGCTGGGCAGACAAGGCGGAATCAGTCATGCGAACCATCGGGTCAACAGCGGGAAACGCCCATTCTCGCTGAAATGCCCGCTGAGCCGGTCGGTGGTCACATACTTTCGCGGGTATCGCTCGTGCTTGGCGCTTCTGCAGCAGCCGCGGCAACCCTTGTTGATGTGGCGCCGCGTCACGAATATCGGATAATCCCGATCATGCCTCGCCCGCCCCAGCCCCCAGAATCGCCGAAGTCCGACGGCGGACACACCAGTACCCTGTCATCCCGCCCGACCGGCATGCGCGCGGCCGGGCCGGCTGCGTGGGCGTGGCTCGTGCGATTGGCGGGTGCCATTGGGGGCGCTATTGGTGGCGGTGTCGCCGCTGTCGTGCGTTCCCCGATCTGGCGCAAGCTATGGCGCATGCTGTGGAAAACGCTGGCGGGGCTGGCCGTGCTGGCCATCATCGGCATGCTGCTGGTGCGCTTTGTGTTGTGGCCGCGTGTGAGCCTGGCGCGCGAGTGGATGGAGCGCGAGGCCTCCAGCGCACTGCACGCCACGGTCAGCATCGGCTCGCTGGAAACCTACTGGGAAGGCTGGCACCCGGCCTTCCGCGCACAACGCATCGAGGCCCGTGACACTGCCGGGCGCCACACCTTCGCCGTGCAGGACGTGCAAGCCCGGCTGTCGTGGCGATCGCTGCCACGTATGGAAATCACGTTTGCCGTACTGCACGCCAGTCGCGCCGACGTGCTGGTCCGCCGCAGCGCCGAGGGCGCACTGCTCGTGGCGGGCATGCCGCTGTCAGCTAGCACCAGCGGCGACAGCGGCTTCCTAGACCAATTGCTCTCCCAGGGCGACATCGACGTGCGCGAGGGTGCGGTGCGCTGGCTCGACGAGCAGCAGAAACTGCCCGAGGTGGCGCTGGGCAATGTGCGCATCCAGTTGCGCAGCGGTCCGACCCGCCACCGGCTGGACGCGAGCGGCACTTCACCCACGCTGTTCAACGGCCCCATCAAGCTGCACGCCGATTTCCGCCACGACCTGCTGGCCCGCCCGGGCGATTGGCATCACTGGCACGGCCAAGCCAACTGGCAGGTCAATACGCTGCAACTGGCCGCCGCACAGCGTTATGTGCCGGTGCTGGCATCCGCCAACAGCGGCACGCTGTCGTCCGACGGTTCGGTGGAATTTGCCGATGGCGTCTTCACGCGCAGCCAGGCGCGCCTGACAGGGCAGGAACTGGACCTGCAGGTCCGCAAGGACCTCGACCCGCTGCAGTTGCGGAGTCTGCAAGTGCTGGCCACGCACCAGCGCGCGGGCACCGGTGAACACACCCTGCGCGTCGATACCCTGCTCTGGCAACCACTGAACCTACCGCAAGCCATCCAGCCGCCCATGCCCGAGCTGGCTGGCCCCGGCATCGTCACGCCGCTCAATCCCGCCGGCACGCCGCGCGGGCTGCGCAACGTCACCGTGGGCTGGGCGCTGGATAGCCACGAGGCCCTGCGCTATCTGCAGATCAAAGCAGCCACCATGGACCTGGCCGACGTGCGCGGCATCGCCACCACGCTGCCCCTGCCGGCCGGCGTGCTGGAGCCGCTGCGCGCCAAGCAACCGGCCGGCCGACTGGACGACCTCGACATCAATTGGCAGCGCGATGTGTCCCGTTGGCGCCCGAACGCCCCGGCGCCGGTGCACCTGACCGGCCGCGCGACGCTGCGGCAGGTGTCGTTTGGGCCGGGTGCGCTGCCGGCCGTACCACCCGGCCATCACCCCGAGCCCGCTGTGCCGGGGGTGGAAAACCTCTCCGGCAATGCCGTGTTCTCTGACGAGAAAGGCACCCAGCGCGGCACGCTCCGCATTGATTCCACCGACGCCGCCCTGCTGCTGCCCGGCACCTTTGCGGAACCGCGCGTCCCCCTGGACCGCCTGCAAGGCACCTTCAACTGGACGTATCGCAAGCAGGAGCTGGTCGTCACCAGCGACAACCTGACGTTCTCCAATGCCGACCTGTCGGCGCGCATCAGCGGCAACTATCGTCACGCCCCCAACACGAGCCATGTCGGCACGATCGATCTGACCGGCACACTCGAGCACGCCAACGTACCGCGCGTGCCGCGTTATCTGCCGCTGTCCATCGGGCAGCATCTGCGCGACTACCTTTCTGGAGCACTGCAGAGCGGCACGGCCAACAACGTCAGCTTCACGCTGGCGGGCGATCTGCTTGATTTCCCGTTCCGGCCGCCACATAGAGGCGCCTTCCGCGTGGAAGTGCCGATCCAAGATGTGACGTACCAGTCTGCCCCGCCCGAATCCGCGCATAACGCACCCGGTGCCGTGCCTACGCATCCCGGCGAATGGCCGGCGTTTACCAACATCGACGGCACGGTCATCTTTGACAAGGCCTCGCTGGCGTTCAAGGTGGCGCACGCCAAGGTGCTGGGCGTGAACCTGCAGGACGTGAACGGCAACCTGCCCGACATGGGCGACCACTCACCGCTGCTGACCATCGAAGGCCGTGGCGACGGCCCCACGCAAGGCTTTTTGCAGTACCTCGAGGCGAGCCCCATCAGCGGGTGGATCGGCCACTTCACGAAGGATACCCGCGCCCAGGGCGACGCCACGCTGGCCCTCAAGCTGGACCTGCCGCTGCACGAAATGCATAACACCCGCGCGCAGGGCAGCGTCACCTTCCTGCGCAATGACGTCACCCTGATTTCGCAAGCGCCGCCGCTCACCGACGTGACGGGCGCACTCACCTTCACGCAGAAGGGCATCGGCTTCAACAACCTGCGCGCACGCTTTGCCGGCGGTGAAATCCGCCCGACTGGCGGCACGGCGCCGGACGGCACGATCCGCATCCAGGTGGCGGGCACCGCGTCGGCTCAGGGCCTGCGTGAAACGACGCCGGAGGGCAGCCCCGTCGCCGCGATTGCCCGTGCGCTGGAGGGCAGCGCACCGTACAGCGCCACGATCAGCGTCAAGCAGCATCGGCCGATCATCCAGGTGCAGTCCGACCTCACGCCGATGACCGTGCGCCTGCCGGCTCCGCTCAACAAAGCGGCCGGGCAGCCGCTGCCAGTGCGCTTTGAAATGCAGCCACTGGCCGCCAACAGCGCGCTCGACGAAGTCACCCTGCAGATCGGCAACATCGTCAGCGCGCGGTACGAGCAACGCAGCAACGGTAGTGGCAACGGCGGCGGCGTCGAGGTGCTGCGCGGTGGCATCGGCGTACGCCAACCGGTGCCGCAACCGGCCGACGGTGTGCAGGCCAACCTTGCGCTCGATCAGTTGGACATCGACGCGTGGCGCCAGGTCTTCGCCGCGCCCTCGGCCGACAAGAACGCCAGCCAGATCGCCTCCGAACACGCCGCGGCCAGCGCCAACGCCAGCCACAACGCGTATCTGCCCAACCGCCTGAACGCGCGGGCACAGACACTGCACATGCTGGGCCGCGACTTCAACGCCGTGCGCATCGACGCCACGCGCGATGGCGCCAACTGGCAATCGACCATCGAATCGCGCGAGATCGCCGGCAACACGCGCTGGCACGCCGAAAGTGCCGCCGTGCCCTTCGGCGAGCTAACCATGCGCCTGTCGCGCATGAGCATCCCCGACGCGAAGGAAGAAACCGCACTGACCGAGTCCCTGGCCAGCAGTTCGCAGGAAATCCCGTCGCTCGACCTCGTGGCCGACAAGTTTGACCTGCGCGGCAAGACGCTCGGCAAGCTGGAAATCAAGGCGCGCAGCCAGATCACCGATGGCGCGCCCGTGTGGACGCTGGAAACGCTCAAGATCGAGCAGCCGGCCGCCACGCTCACCGCGCAAGGCACGTGGCGCATTCCGCGCCGGCTGCGCGGCGGCGGTGATGACCCCGAGCGCCGCACGTTGCTCGACTTCCACCTCGACCTGCGCGACTCCGGCGACCTGCTGCAAAAAATGGGCTTCGCCAAGGTGCTCGATGGCGCCAAGGGCAAGCTCGAAGGCCGCGTGGTGTGGCGTGGCTCGCCCATGTCGATCGACACCCCCACGCTCAACGGCCGCATGGCGTTGAACCTGGAGCGCGGCCAGTTCCTGCCGGTCGATCCGGGCCTCGCCAAGCTGGCTGGCGTGCTGAGCCTGCAAGGGCTGCTGCATTTCGCCACCGACCTGCGCGGCGCCACGGGGCGCGGCACGCCGTTCGACAGTGTCACCGCCACCGGCACGATCGCCGGCGGCGTCGCACGCACCGAAGATTTCTCCGTCAAGGGCCCGCAGTTCCAGGTGGCGATGCAGGGCTCGGCCAACATCCTCGAGGAAACGCAGGATCTGCACGTGAAAGTCACGCCAAAGGTCGACGCAACCTCCGCATCGTTGGCAGCAGCGTTCATCAACCCAGCCATCGGGCTCGGCACGCTGGCGGCGCAACTGGTCTTGGGCGACCAACTATCGAAGGCATTTGCCACGCAGTACCACATCACCGGAAGCTGGGCCGATCCGAAGATCGAAAAGATCGCGTCCAGCAGCAATTCAGGCAGCGCACCGCAAACCTCGGCAAAATAGGCGCCATGACTTCCACGACCACCACGACTGTGATGTCCGCTTCTGCCCCATCCGGCTCGGATGCGCCTTTCGCCGCACCTTTTCGCGTTGCCGCCATCCAGACCGTGTCGGGCATCGATGTCGATGCCAATTTGGCGCATGCCGACGCGCTGCTCGCCGAAGCCGCCGCCCAGGGCGCGCAACTGGCGCTGCTGCCCGAGTACTTCTGCAAGATGGGCCGCAAAGACAGCGACAAGGTCGCCATCCGCGAGAACGATGAGGATGGCCCGATCCAGGCCTTCCTGGCCGATGCCGCGCGCCGCCACAAGCTGTGGCTCATCGGCGGCACGCTGCCGATGTGGTGCGAAGACGAACAGCGCGTGCGCAATACCTCGCTCGCGTTCAACCCGGCCGGCCTGCGCGTCGCCCGCTACGACAAGATCCACCTCTTCAACTTCGTGCGCGGCGAAGAGCGCTACGACGAAGCCCGCACCATCGAACCCGGCGCCACGCCGGTCGCCTTCGATGCGCCATGCGGCCGCGTGGGCATGTCGGTGTGCTACGACCTGCGCTTTCCCGAGCTGTACCGTGCGCTGTCGGCGCAAGGCAACCTGAACTTGATTCTGATGCCGGCAGCCTTCACCTACGTGACGGGCGCCGCGCACTGGGAAATTTTGCTGCGCGCCCGCGCCATCGAGAACCAGTGCTACGTGCTCGCCGCCGCACAGGGCGGACACCATGAAAACGGCCGCCGCACCTGGGGCCACTCCATGCTGGTCGATCCCTGGGGCGAAATCATCGCCTCTGTGCCCGAAGGCGAAGGCGTGGCCGTCGGCGATATGGACCCGGCGCGCCTGGCGCAAGTGCGGCGCGATCTGCCGGCACTCAAACACCGTGTGATGTAAGCCAACCGAATTTCTTTGCGAGAACTCACCATGAACGCAGGCGACATCGCCATCCAGAATCTGTCCATCGCGCGCCGCGTGCTCCTTGATCCGTACGGCTTGGACGAAGCGCATCTGCAGCGCGCACTGGCCGACATCTTCACGCATCGTGTCGACTACGCCGATCTCTATTTCCAGTACACCCGCAACGAGGCGTGGAGCCTGGAAGAAGGCATCGTCAAATCGGGTAGTTTCAGCATCGACCAGGGGGTGGGCGTGCGCGCCGTCTCGGGCGACCGCACCGCGTTTGCGTATTCCGACGACATCAGCCTGCCCGCGCTGATGCAGGCTGCCGGTGCCACGCGCACCATCGGCAAGGCCGGCGCCGGCCGCGTGAAGGTGGCGAACAGCCTGGCAAGCGGCCCGAGCGGCCATTCGCTGTATGCACCGAACGACCCGCTCGACTCGATGACGGCCACCGAAAAAGTTGCCCTGCTCGAGCGCATCGAAAAGCTCGCCCGCGCCAAAGACCCGCGCGTGGTGCAGGTCATGGCGGGCCTGGCCGGTGAATACGACGTGATGCTGGTCGCACGCAGCGACGGCGTGATCGCCGCCGATGTGCGCCCGCTCGTGCGCATCTCCGTCACCGTCATCGCCGAGCAGAACGGGCGCCGCGAAATGGGCAGCTCCGGCGGCGGCGGCCGCTATGCCTACGGCTATTTCACCGACGATCTGCTGCGCGAATACGTGGACGAGGCGGTCTCCTCCGCACTCGTCAACCTGGAAGCCAAGCCCGCACCGGCCGGCACCATGACGGTTGTGCTCGGCCCGGGCTGGCCCGGCGTGCTGCTGCACGAAGCCATCGGCCACGGGCTGGAGGGCGACTTCAACCGCAAGGGCTCGTCGGCGTTCTCCGGCCGCATGGGCGAGCGCGTGGCGGCCAAGGGCGTCACCGTGGTGGATGACGGCACGCTTGCCAACCGCCGCGGCTCGCTCAACCTCGACGACGAGGGCAACCCCACGCAGTGCAACACGCTCATCGAAGACGGCATCCTCACCGGTTACATGCAAGACACGCTCAACGCGCGCCTGATGAAGATGCCCGTAACCGGCAACGCCCGCCGCGAGAGCTACGCCGCCCTGCCGATGCCGCGCATGACCAACACCTACATGCTCGGCGGCGACAAGGACCCGCAGGAGATCATCGCCAGTGTCAAGAAGGGGCTCTATGCGGTCAACTTTGGCGGTGGCCAGGTCGACATCACCAACGGCAAATTCGTGTTCTCGGCCAGCGAGGCCTACCTGATCGAAGACGGCAAGATCACCGCGCCAGTCAAGGGCGCAACGCTGGTCGGTAGCGGCCCCGAATCGCTCAAGCACGTGACCATGATCGGCAACGACATGCGTCTCGATTCGGGCATCGGCGTGTGCGGCAAGGAAGGCCAGAGCGTGCCGGTGGGCGTGGGCCAGCCGACCCTGCGCATGGAGAACATGACGGTGGGCGGCACGGTCTAACGGGCCGGAAACCCGTCGCAACAGTGTCGTTTGAGCGCCGCAGGCCCGGAAAATCCGCGCTTGCGGCGCCTAGAAAAAGCAGCTATAAAGACGTTTCGATTGGTGCGGCGCAGTAGCTTTAGTCACCCGCGCTTCACAATTTTTCTTGCAGCACCCAAGTTTCTCTCCATGTCCTTCGCCAAGTTTTTTTACTTTTACTTTTGGCATCTCGCACCGCTGGCGGAAGGAGAGGGGCGCTTGCAGCAAAAATAAAAGCACCCAGCAGATACCGAAAACCGCCAGCGACCCTGGCGGTTTTTTTTTTCGCCCAGTCACCTGCCCCACCCCGGCGCCGACGCGAAACATGATCCGAACACAGTAGACGTTTCCAATACACGAACCAAGACATCCCCCTGGAGCTTTCCATGCCGAAGAACACCGATGATTTGCGCATTCGCGAACTGAAAGAGCTGACGCCGCCGTCGCATCTGATCCGCGAATTCCCGTGCAGCGACACCGTGTCCGACCTGATCTATCAAAGCCGGAACGCGATGCACCGCATCCTGCACGGCATGGACGACCGCCTGATCGTCATCATCGGCCCCTGCTCCATCCATGACACCAAGGCCGCGATGGACTACGCCCGCCGCCTGGTCGAGCAGCGCGAGCGCTTCAAGAACGAGCTGGAAATCGTCATGCGCGTGTACTTCGAGAAGCCGCGCACCACGGTTGGCTGGAAGGGCCTGATCAACGATCCGCACATGGACGGCAGCTTCAAGATCAACGACGGCCTGCGCACCGCGCGCGAGCTGCTGATGAACATCAACGAGCTGGGCCTGCCGGCCGGCACCGAATACCTCGACGTGATCAGCCCGCAGTACATCGCCGATCTGGTGAGCTGGGGCGCCATCGGTGCGCGCACGACCGAATCGCAGGTCCACCGCGAGCTGGCGTCCGGCCTGTCATGCCCGGTCGGCTTCAAGAACGGCACCGATGGCAACGTGAAGATCGCTGTGGACGCCATCAAGGCCGCGTCGCAGCCGCACCACTTCCTGTCGGTCACCAAGGGCGGTCACTCGGCCATCGTGTCGACGGCGGGCAACGAGGATTGCCACATCATCCTGCGCGGCGGCAAGGCGCCCAACTACGATGCCGCCAGCGTGCAGGAAGCCTGCGACGCCATCGCCAAGTCGGGCCTGGCCGCGCGCCTGATGATCGACGCTTCGCACGCCAACAGCAGCAAGAAGCACGAGAACCAGATCCCGGTGTGCGAAGACATCGGCCGCCAGATGGCTGCGGGCGACAACCGCATCGTTGGCGTGATGGTGGAGTCGCACATCAATGCTGGCCGCCAAGACCACGTGCAGGGTACGCCGGTATCCGATCTGGCTTACGGCCAGAGCGTGACCGACGCCTGCATCGGCTGGGACGATTCGCTGAAGGTGCTGGAAACGCTGGCCGATGCCGTGCGCAAGCGCCGCCTGGTGCCGGGCAGTGGCAACTGATCTGCACTGAAGTGATTTAAGAAGGGACGCCTGCTGGCGTCCTTTTTCTTTGGCCGCGCAAGACGTGGCGGATGTATAACAAATGTGAGCAAAAGGCGCCAAAGTCACACAAATTGGCCGGCTTTGACATATCTTAGCTGGGTTCCCCTGCTCATCCCCCGGAGGCGACCATGGCAGACACCCTGGCGGACACCGCCGTCAACACCGCAAGCAAGTACCAGGCGATCGTGGAGCAGTACGCCGCCGACGTCGGCATGAAGATCCTCGCCGCCATCGTCTTCTGGGTGGTCGGCCGCTGGCTGATCAATTTCGCGGTACGCATGGTGGAACGTTCGCTGGGCAGGCAGAAGGTCGATCCGACCGTGCTGCGCTACGTCGGCTCGATCATTACCGTCACGCTGAATGTGCTGCTGGTGATCGGCATCCTGGGCTACTTCGGTATCCAGACGACGACGTTTGCGGCGCTGATTGCGGCGGCGGGTGTGGCGATCGGCATGGCGTGGTCTGGACTGTTGTCAAACTTTGCGGCGGGGGCGTTCCTGATCGTGCTGCGGCCGTTCAAGGTGGGCGATTTCGTGACGGTCGGCGGCATCACCGGTACCGTGAAGGAGATCGGCCTGTTTGCCACCTCGCTCAACACGCCGGACAACGTGGTCACCATCGTCGGCAACGGCAAGATCTTCGCCGACACGATCCAGAACTACACCTCCAACCCGTTCCGCCGCGTCGAGCTCAAGGCGCAACTGGCTGGCAGCGCCGACCACCGCGCCGCCATCGCGCTGCTCAAGGAAAAAATTGCCGCCATCCCGAACGTGCTGACCGATCCACCGGTCGACGTGGAGATCCTGGAATTCAACCTGGTCGGGCCAGTGCTGGCCGTGCGCCCGTACACGCACAACGACAACTACTGGCAGGTCTACTTCGACACCAATCGCACGATCAAGGAAGCGCTGGCCGAAGGCGGCTTCCCGGCGCCAACGCCTTCACAGGCGCTGACCATCACCACGCCGGGTCAGTTGGCAGGGTTGACCGCCGTGGCACAAAGCACGGCCACGCCGACGAGCGTGAATTGATTCACGCCTCCGCAAAAGCAAACGGCCCGGGCAAGTACCGGGCCGTTTTGTTTTGTGCGATGACGACAACTACGCCGGCTTGTGCTCGTCGCGCTTCCACAGAACATCCGTGCCGCCATCCGCGCGATTCAGCACGCGCGCCAGCACGAACAGCAGGTCCGACAGGCGATTCACGTACTGGCGCGGCGCCTCGCCGATCGTCTCTGCGCGGCCAAGCGCGACGATGCTGCGCTCGGCCCGGCGTGCAACCGTGCGGCAGATGTGCGCCTGCGCCGCCGCGCGACTACCGCCGGGCAGGATGAATTCGGCCAGGCGCGGCAGATCAGCGTTGTAATCGGCCAGCCACTGGTCGAGCCGCAGCACGTGCGCGGCCGTGACCATCGTGTAGCCAGGGATGCACAGCTCGCCGCCCAAGTCGAACAGGTCGTGCTGGATGGCGGTGAGTGCTGCATGTATCCCGTCCCGCACGCCATCGGGCAGCGTTTCCGTCAGCAGCACGCCGATGTGCGAGTTCAGCTCGTCAACGTCGCCAATCGCGGCGATGCGCAGGCTATCTTTGGCCGTGCGGCTGCCGTCGCCGAGGCCGGTGGTGCCGTCGTCGCCGGTGCGCGTGGCGATCTTGGATAGGCGGTTGCCCACGGTGCGTCTCCTTTGATGCGGTGCAATGTTGATGACGCCCATTATCGCAAGCCCTGCGCACCCCCGGCGTTAGAATGACTGCCCAAGCCGGCCCCAGACCGCAGCTCCAGCGAGACGCCATGAACCACCCCGCACCGCCCTCCCAGTTGATTCGCAAACCGATTCCGGCCGCCATGCTCGACGCACTGCGCGCCCGTTTCGGCGATCGCCTCTCCACCGCTGAAGCGGTGCGCGCCCACCACGGCCGCGACGAATCCGCCTACGACCCGATGCTGCCCGACGCCGTCGTCTTCGCACAGACCACCGAGGACGTCGCCGCCGTCGCCAAGCTTTGCTTTGAACACGAGATCCCGCTGATCCCGTACGGCGCAGGCTCGTCGCTCGAAGGCCATCTGCTGGCCGTGGCCGGCGGCGTGAGCCTCGACCTTTCGCAGATGAACCGCGTGCTGTCCGTCCACCCGGAAGACCTCACGGTGACGGTCGAGCCGGGCGTCACGCGCAAGCAGCTCAATACCGAGATCCGCGATACCGGCCTGTTCTTCCCGATCGACCCGGGCGCGGATGCGTCCATCGGCGGCATGTGTGCGACGCGCGCGTCCGGCACCAACGCCGTGCGCTACGGCACGATGCGCGAGAACGTGCTGAACCTGACCGTGGTCACCGCCGATGGCCGCATCATCAAGACGGCCAACCGCGCACGCAAATCGTCGGCGGGCTATGACCTGACGCGCCTGTTCATCGGCAGCGAGGGGACGCTGGGCGTCATCACCGAGATCACGCTGAAGTTGTATCCGCAGCCGGAAGCGGTGTCCGCCGCCGTGTGTGCGTTCCCCAGCATGGGCGATGCGGTGTCCGCCGTCATCGACACCATCCAGATGGGCGTGCCGATTGCGCGCGTGGAGTTTGTTGATGCGCTGGCCATCCGCGCGATCAACCAGTACGACAAGCTCACGCTGCCCGAAATGCCAACGCTGTTCTTCGAGTTTCATGGCTCGGCGCACGGCGTGCAGGAGCAAGCCGAGACCGTGCAGGAAATCGCCGCAGAACACAAAGGCCAGGGTTTCGAATGGGCCACGCGGCCCGAGGACCGCAGCCGCCTGTGGAACGCACGGCACAACGCGTACTTTGCCTTCCTGCAACTCAAGCCCGGCTGCCGCGCCGTCACCACCGATGTGTGCGTGCCGATCTCGCGCCTGGCTGAATGCGTGGTGGAGACCGAGCGCGACCTGCTCGCCAGCGCGCTGCAGTTGCCCGCCCCCATCGTCGGCCACGTGGGCGACGGCAACTTCCACGTCGCGCTGCTGATTGACCCGAACAAGCCGGAGGAGCTGGAAGAAGCCGAGCGCATCAACCAGCGCATCGTCGCGCGCGCGATTGCCATGGACGGCACCTGCACGGGCGAGCACGGCGTCGGCCTACACAAGATGGACTTTCTCATCGCCGAGCACGGCCACGATGCGATCGACCTGATGCGCAGCATCAAGCAGGCGCTGGACCCCAAGCACATCCTGAACCCCGGCAAGATCTTTCATCTGTAATCCGCCCGCATGTCCTCCGTCTTCAAGCGCGTTCCTCCGCTGCACCTGTTGATTGCTTTTGAAGCGGGCGCCCGCCACGCGAGCTTTGCGCGCGCCGCCGAAGAGCTGTCGGTCACGCCCAGCGCGGTGTCTCACCGCATCAAGAACCTCGAAGAGCTGTGGGGCGAAGACCTGTTCGTGCGCACCGGCACGGCGCTGCGGCTCACGGCTGCCGGCACGCGCTACCTGCGCAGCGTCCAGGATGCGCTCAAGACACTGCACGAGCTGGCGCGCCCCGAATTCAGCAAGCAGCGCGCGCGGCTGCGCGTGGCAATTCCGCCCACCTTCGGGCGCCAGCACCTCGTGCCGCGCATCCCCGAGTTCAACGCGCTGTATCCGCACATCGACGTCGAGCTGCACCTGTCCATCCCCTTCCTTGATGTGAAGGCCGAGGACACCGATGTCGAGATCCGCTACGGCACTGGCCGCTATCCGGACCTGAAGACGACGCTGTTACTCAATGAGCCGGTGTTTCCCGCGTGCGGGCGCGGCTACTTCGAGCAGATCAGCGGCAGCACCATCACCGAGGCATCGCAACTGCTGAACCTCACGCTGCTGCGCAGCCCGCTGGAGCCCTGGCGCCCGTGGTTTGAGGCCGCTGGGCTGGATGCACCGGAGCCCTCCACCGGCTCGCTCTTCAACGACATCGGCCTGATGCTCGAGGCGGTGGCCTCCAACCAGGGCGTGGCACTCGTGCGTCAAGCCATGGCGCGCAACTGGCTGGCCTCGGGGCAGATCGTGCGGCTGTTGGATATTGAGTCGACCTCGCCGCATGCGTACTACATCGTCCAGCGTGAGCAGGCGCCGATGAAGCCCGAAGCGCAGCAGTTTGTGGACTGGCTGCTTGGGCTGGATTGGTAACACGCCCGGCCCGATAGGCGATAGCCGATCGCCGATCGCCGATAGGGCGCTGTGGCGGGCCATCGCACCTCAAACCTCCGGATTCGAAACTTTTAGTACCGACGTTGGAGCTCCCAACCTCCGACGGTGATGCAAAAAGCAGCAACGCCGGACCTTGGAGGTCCGACGTCGGAGCTCAAAGGTCCGACCCTCGACCCTTTTTGCTCCGGTGTTGCTGCTTTTTTCATCAACGATGACCGTTTGACCTCCGCGCCCGGAGCAGCGGAGCTCCGGATTCGAAACTTTTAGTGCGGAAGCCGGAGCTCTGAGGTCCGCCATCGACAATGGCAGCCTTGCTGCACTGCGATGAATGCGATTGGCCCTCTGGGCGAGCCAAATTCATCGCCGCAAAAGTCCTTCACCCGGCGCGCGGCGCTGTAGCGGCGCTATAGTGCCTCCCACCCCAACGCTCAGGACAGCCGCCGTGCGGCACGCCTGGGCGGCACCGCTTGTTTCCAGCAACACATCGTGAATCCAACCCGTACGTCTCGCCGTCCCCGGCACCTCTTTGTCTCTCGCATGGCGCTGTGCGCGCTGTTTCTGGCTGTGGCGAATAACCAGGCCGCCCTCGCTCAGCTCGCTCGCAAGCCGTCGGCTTACGAATCGCGGCAGAGCGCACCCGCGGACGACATGCGCAGCAAGCAGGGCCCCGCCTCGCTTTCGAACCTCCGCAGCCGCGACGATTTCCTGCGGCTGGCGCGCGTCTACAACCGCGGCACGCCGCTGGAAATGCCGCACGTGCTGTTCGTGATCGACCTGCAAAACGGCGGCCGGATCGACTACATCAACACGCCGCGCTATGTGCTGCACGACCGCTTCGTGCAGCAGGACAAGCGGATGGCGAAGTGGGACAAGGCCACGCTCAACGCGCAATACACCAGCCCGCAGCGGCGCTTCCTGTTCGGCACCCTGAGTTGGCAACAGAACCTGCCGGGCTACACCTATGAGTTTTGGGAGGGTGACAAGCTCACGCCTGCGATGCTGGCGCAGGCCGACACAATCGTGCATGCCTCGTTCTACGATGCGATCCGCTTCAAGTCGAACTCCACGCTGCACGAACAGACTGCGCAATCCGCCAACGTGCCGTTCATCACCCAGGAAGCGCTGCTGCATGAACAGACCTTCCTGCCGCTGAACACAGGCCGCGCGCAAGGGAGGCTGCGCATCATCGCGTCGATCGAGCAAGCCACGGATCTCTCGCCGCACGACATCGTGGTGCTGGATGAGGTGCCGATCGCCCTGCCGCCCATTGCGGGCCTCATTACCCAGCGGCCCTCCACCCTGCTGTCGCACGCCAACCTGCTGGCCAAGGGTTGGCGTATCCCGAACGCCTATGTGCGCGACGCGCAAGCTGCGCTGCGGCAATACGACGGGCAATGGGTGGCGTTGGAGGTCAGCCCCAACGACTACCAGGTCCACCCGATCGCCCGCCCGACTGCAGTCGAACCCAAGCCGCTCGCACAGACATCGCGCCCCCTGCCCAAGCCGGACGTGTCGGTGACGGACCTCCGGCCACTGTCGGCACTGCGCGCGTCGAGCAGCCGGTACTGCGGCAGCAAGGCCGCCAACCTTGGCACACTGAAATCCGCCCTGCCGCCCGCCGCCAGCGTGCCGGATGGCTTTTGCATCCCGTTCTCGCAATTCCAGGCCGCCATACAGCGGCTGCACATACCAGAGCGGCTCGCCACCTTGCAGCAACGCCCCGGCTTTGCAACAGACGCCGCCGTGCGCAAGGCGGCGCTCGCCACGCTGCGCGCCGAAATTGCCGATGCGCCGCCCGACGCCGCACTGGTGCGCGCCCTGCAAGCGCAATGGCAACGCCAGTTGCAAGGTCGCGGCGTCTTCGTGCGCAGCTCGTCCAACTCAGAAGACCTGCCGGGCTTCAGCGGCGCGGGGCTGTACACCACCGTGCCCAACGTGACACAGCCCGATGCGCTGGTCCGTGCGGTGCAGACCGTCTGGGCATCGGTCTACAACTTCGAGGCTTACGAAGCGCGGCAAGCGGCGGGGCTAGGTCAGGATGCCGTGTCGATGGCCGTGCTGGTGCAACTGACCGCACCGTCGGACAGCTCCGGCGTGATGATCACCCGCGACCCGTTTGACGCAGGCCGCCGCCACATCAGCTATATCTCCGCCAAACGTGGCTTGGGCATTCGCGTGGTGGAAGGCAAGCGGCAAGCCGAACAGGTCATGTACTCGAGCTGGTCCAAGGCGGTGCAAGTGCTGAGCCATTCCGAGGAAGACACCCAACTGGTGGCCGAGACCAACGGCGGCGTGCGCGAAGTGTCGCTGACTGGGTCCCGTCAAGTGCTGACCGATGCGTTGATCACGCGGCTGGCTGCGGTGGGGAACAAGGCCAAGCAAGCCCTGGGTGGCAAGGAGCAAGACATTGAGTGGGCGGTCGTCGGCAATGACATCGTCATCCTGCAATCCCGGCCCTATATTGATGGCAACCAGCGTGATGGCAACCGGCTCTAGGCACCGCAGGGCTGCCGCCGTCACTATCGTGTTCTACGCCCCGGCCGCGCTGCCGGGCACCACCATGAGAGACACCCCATGAATGCGCCCTCGTCGTTGTCAGCCACTGCCACCGCCCGCGACCCGGCTGCCCTGCAGGCTGAGCTGACCGCCGCGCTGTCGCAGATCGTCCCCGACGACGCGCTGCTGTGGAAACGCGAAGACACCACCCCGTACGAATGCGACGGCCTGGCGGCCTACCGGCAGGTGCCGCTGGCCGTGGTGCTGCCCGACACCGAGGCGCAGGTCGTCGAAATCCTGCGCGTCTGCCACCGCATGGGCGTGCCCGTGGTGCCGCGCGGCGCGGGGACGAGCCTGTCCGGCGGCGCGATGCCCACGCCGGGCGGGCTGGTGCTGTCGCTGGCCAAGTTCAAGCGCATCCTCAAGGTCGATCCCTATACACGCACGGCGGTCGTGCAACCGGGTGTGCGCAACCTCGCCATCTCGGAGGCAGCCAACCCGCACGGGCTGTATTACGCGCCCGATCCGTCGTCGCAGATCGCCTGCACGATTGGCGGCAACGTGAACGAGAACTCCGGCGGCGTGCACTGCCTGAAGTACGGCCTGACCGTGCACAACGTGCTGCGCGTGCGCGCGGTGATGATGGACGGCGAGGTGGTCGAATTCGGCAGCGAGGCGCCCGATGCGCCGGGCCTTGACCTGCTGGCCACCGTGATCGGCTCCGAAGGCATGCTGGCCGTGGTGACGGAAGTGACCGTGCGCCTGATCCCCAAGCCGCAGTTGGCGCAAGTCATCATGGCGAGCTTCGATGACGTGGAAACCGGCGGCAACGCCGTGGCCGACGTGATTGCCGCCGGCATCATCCCCGCCGGGCTGGAGATGATGGACAAGCCCGCCACCGCCGCCGTGGAGGAGTTCGTCTGCGCGGGCTACGACCTGGACGCCGCCGCCATCCTGCTGTGCGAATCCGACGGCACGCCCGAAGAGGTGGCCGAAGAGATCGCCCGCATGAGCGAGGTGCTGCGCGCCTCGGGTGCCACGCGCATCCAGGTCTCGCAAAGCGAAGCCGAGCGGCTGAAGTTCTGGAGCGGCCGCAAGAACGCCTTCCCGGCAGCGGGCCGCATCTCACCCGACTACTACTGCATGGACGGCACCATCCCGCGCAAGCACATCGGCACGCTGCTGCGGCGCATTCAGGAGATGGAGCAGAAGTACGCCCTGCGCTGCATCAACGTGTTCCATGCGGGCGACGGCAACATGCACCCGCTCATCCTCTTCAACGGCGAAGATCAGGACGAGTGGCACCGCGCCGAACTGTTCGGCTCCGACATCCTGGAAACCTGCGTGGAACTGGGCGGCACGGTGACGGGGGAACACGGCGTAGGTGTAGAGAAACTCAGTTCGATGTGTGTGCAGTTCTCCGCCGAGGAGCGCGATGCCTTCCTGAGCGTGAAGGCCGCCTTCGACCCGGCGCGTCTGCTGAACCCCGACAAGGCCATCCCCACGCTCGCGCGCTGCGCCGAATACGGCAAGCTGCACGTGCGCAACGGCCTGCTGCCGCATCCCGATCTGCCGCGCTTCTGAGCACGCCCTGCCCGCCATGAGCCAGAACCCATCCCGCACCGACCGATACCGCTGGCACGCGCACAACGCGCGCCTGGGCGAATACCTCGGCAAACCCGAAGACAACGGGTGGCGCCGACGCTGGTACATCATCATCTTCGAGGCCGAGACGCGTGCCGGCCGCCGGTTCGACGAGATCCTGCTGCTCGCCATCGTCGCCAGCGTGGCGGTGGTGATGCTCGACAGCCTGCCGAGCGTCCATGACCGTGCCGGCATGCTGTTCACCGCGCTGGAATGGCTGTTCACGCTGCTGTTCACGGCGGAATACGTCATGCGCATCCTCGTCGTGCGCAAGCCGTGGCGCTATGTGCTGAGCTTCTATGGCGTCATCGACTTCGTGTCGATTTTGCCGACGTGGCTCGCCGTGTTTGCGCCCGAGATGGCGTATCTGGTGGACGTGCGCCTGCTGCGGCTGCTGCGCGTGTTCCGCGTGCTCAAGCTCACGATCTACTTTGAAGAGGCACAGGTGCTGCTGCGCGCGCTGGTCAATGCGCGGCGCAAGATCTTCGTGTTCCTCGGCACGGTGTTCATCATCACCATCATCCTGGGCACGGTGATGTACGTGGTGGAGGGGCCGCAGCATGGCTTTACCAGCATCCCGATCAGCATGTACTGGGCGGTAGTCACGCTCACCACCACGGGCTTTGGCGACTTGGTGCCGCGCACGCCGTTGGGGCAGTTCATCACGTCGATGACCATCCTGCTCGGCTACAGCATCATCGCGTTCCCGACCGGCATCATCGGTGCGGAACTGGTGAACACCATGCGCGAGCGCTCCCCCAAGGCGCGCACCTGCACGCACTGCGCCACCGAGGGCCACGACGCCGACGCCGTGTTCTGCAAGCGTTGCGCGACCAAGCTGCCCCCTCTTTCCACGGAAACCGCCAGCAGCCAGTGAGCTGCCGTGCACGGACGTTCGACATGTCAACCATGCCAGACACCACGCTCTCACCCACGCTTGCGCGCTTTCGCGATGCCATCGCGCAGGCCGCCAGCAGCCGCACACCGCTCACGTTACGCGGCGGCGGCACCAAGGATTTCTACGGCCGCGCGCCCGCTGCCAATGCCACCGTGCTCGACACGCGTGAATGGTCTGGCATCGTCGATTACGACTGCGCGGAGCTTGTCATCACTGCGCGCAGTGGCACGCCCCTCGTCGAGATCGAAGCCGCGCTGGCCGAACACAAGCAGATGCTCGCCTTCGAGCCACCGCACTTTGCTGTGGACGGGAGGCGGGCAACCGTGGGCGGTGCGTTTGCATCGGGCCTGTCGGGCCCGCGACGGCAATCGGTCGGCGCGCTGCGCGACTTCGTGCTCGGCGCGGTGGTGATGGACGGCCGCGGCGACATGCTGAACTTCGGCGGCCAGGTGATGAAGAACGTGGCCGGCTACGACGTCTCGCGCCTGATGGCCGGTGCGCTCGGCACGCTGGGCCTTGTCGTGCAGGTGTCGCTGAAAGTGCTGCCGATGCCGTTCTGCGATGCGACGCTGCGCTTTGCCATGGCGCAAGCCGAGGCCATCGACACGCTCAACCGCTGGGGTGGCCAGCCGCTGCCGATTGCCGCGTCTGCGTGGATCGACGGTGCGCTCTGGGTGCGCCTGAGTGGTGCCGATGCTGCGGTGCGTGCGGCCGTCACCAAGCTCGGCGGCGAGCGTGTCGACGAGGCTGAAGCCACCACGTTCTGGCGCGACCTGCGCGAGCAGTCGCATGCATTCTTTGCGCGTGCCCTGCAGGGCGGCCTGCCGCTGTGGCGCATCGCCCTGCCGCCCGCCACGCCACCGCTGGCACTCGGCCATGCCTCGGCGGATGAGCAATTCGTCGAATGGGGCGGCGGTCAGCGCTGGTGGATCGACACCGCCAATACGCCCGCTGCTGCCATCCGCGACGCCGCAACCAAAGCCGGCGGCCATGCCACGCTGTTCCGCAACGGCGACCGCACAAGCAACATCTTCACGCCCGTCGCCGCACCGCTGATGGCCGTGCACAAGCGCCTGAAGGACAGCTTCGATCCGCACGGCATCTTCAACCCGGGCCGTCTGCACGCCGATTTCTAACGCACGCTCATCATGCAAATCACGCTCGCGGCGTTCCTGCGCAACACCCCCGACGGCGAAGAAGCCCAAAGCATCGTGCAGAAGTGCGTGCACTGCGGCTTCTGCACGGCCACCTGCCCGACCTATCAATTGCTCGGCGACGAGCTGGACGGCCCGCGCGGGCGCATCTACCTGATGAAACAGGTGCTCGAAGGCCAGCCCGCCGGCCAGGCCACACGCCTGCACCTGGACCGCTGCCTGACCTGTCGCAACTGCGAATCGACCTGCCCGTCCGGCGTGACGTACGGCCGGCTGGTGGAGATCGGCCGCAAGATCGTCGACGACCAGCTCGACGCGAAGGGCGAATCGCGCCCGCTGGGCGAGCGCGCTGTGCGCTGGGTGCTGCGTGAGAGCCTGACGCGACCCACGCTGTTCGGCCCGGCGCTCAAGCTCGGACAGGCCGTGCGTCCGCTGCTGCCGCAAGTGCTGCGCAACAAAGTCCCGGCCAAGGCGCCGCAGGCCGGTGTGCGGCCGAGCGCCACGCATGCGCGCAAGATGCTGCTGCTCGAAGGCTGCGTGCAGCCGGCCATGTCGCCCAACATCAATGCGGCCACGGCGCGCGTGTTCGACAAGCTGGGCGTGCAGCTCATCAGCGCAGACCGCGCCGGCTGCTGCGGCGCCATCCGGTATCACATGAACGACCACGCGGGCGGCCTCGGCAACATGCGCGCCAACATCGATGCGTGGTGGCCGCATATCGAAGCCGGGGCGGAGGCCATCGTCATGACGGCCTCCGGCTGCGGCGCGATGGTCAAGGAATACGGCCACCTGCTGCGCGACGACCCCGCCTATGCCGAGCGCGCAGCACGTGTGTCGGCCATGACGCGCGACCTGTGCGAAGTGCTGCCCGCCTTCTCCGACCCGTTGTTGCAGAAGGCCAAACCCGAGGCACAGCGTCCGCGCGTGGCGTGGCACCCGCCCTGCACGCTGCAGCACGGGCAGCAGATTCGCGGCGCGGTGGAAATGCTGCTCACCTCGCTAGGCGTGGACGTCAAGCTCTGCGCCGACAGCCACCTGTGCTGCGGCTCGGCGGGCACGTATTCGGTGCTGCAGCCCGAGCTGGCCTACCGCCTGCGCGACGACAAACTGCGCAACCTGCAAGCCACGCAGCCCGAGCGCATCGTCTCGGCCAACATCGGCTGCATCACGCATCTGCAGAGCGGCACCGACACGCCAGTCGAACACTGGATCGAGCTGGTCGACCGCATGCTGGCCTAAACTCCATCTTTGTCGCCCCCGCGCAGGCGGGGGCCCAGCGTCTTTGGTGTGCACGCGCAGTCAACGCCGCTGGGTCCCCGCCTGCGCGGGGACGACAACCTGCTTGCCCGGAGGCCCCATGCTGCAAACCTTCGCGATCCTGTTGACGTTCCAGTCGGTGGGGGAGCTGCTGACGTATTCGCTGCATCTGCCGGTGCCCGGTCCGGTGATCGGCATGGTGCTATTGGTCATCTACCTGCTGGTGGACAAGGGCCGTGTGCTCGAAGTCATGCAGGGCACCGTCAGCGAGCTACTGCGCCACCTGACCATCCTGTTCGTGCCTGCCGGCGTGGGCGTGATGACGCAGCTGCACCGCATCGGGCAGGAATGGCTGCCGATCGTGGTGGCGACTGTCGTGTCGACGTGGTTGTCGATTGCCGCAGGCGCGCTCGTCACACGCGCGCTGATGCGCCGCATGGGTGACCATGGCGAAGCCAACGAGGAGCTTGCCCCATGAACACGATGGCCCCCAACCTGCATCAGCTCTGGGTCTACCTTGCCGCCAGTCCACTGCTGGGCCTGACCGCCACACTCATTGCCTACCTGATCGGCGTGCGCCTGCATGAGCGCAGCGGCTTCAACCCGATGGTCAATCCGCTGCTGATTGCGGTGGTGATCCTGGGCACGCTGCTGACATTGACCGGCACGCCCTACAAGACGTACTTCGATGGCGCGCAGTTCGTCCACTTTCTGCTCGGCCCCGCGACGGTGGCGCTGGCGGTGCCGCTGTTCCAGCAATGGTCGAAGCTGCGCCGACATGCGCTGCCGCTGATGGGCGGCCTCCTCGCGGGGTCGGTGGTGGCGGTGGTGTCGGCAGTGGGCATTGCTTGGCTGCTGGGCGCATCACCCGAAACGCTGCGGTCGATGGCGCCGAAATCCGTGACGATCCCGATTGCCATGGGGATCTCGGAGAAGATCGGCGGCGCGCCGACCATCACGGCTGTGCTGGTGCTCATGACCGGCATCGTGGGCGCGACCACGACGACGCGCTTGCTGAACCTGCTGCGCATCCGCGAATACAGCGTGCGCGGTTTTGCCACCGGCATTGCGGCGCACGGTATCGGCACGGCGCGCGCGTTCCAGGTCAATCCGGAAGCGGGCGCGTTCTCCGCGCTGGGCATGGGCTTGAACGGCGTGCTGACGGCGGTGCTGGTGCCGCTGCTGGCGGGGTGGATTCCGCACTGAGCCCCGCCTCCCTCCGCCCCGGCCTTCAGCCTGGGCAATCTGCAACACCCCCACTCCCTCCTGAATGCTCCTGACAGAACGCTGTCAGGAGCCCCCCGCCAGAATTCGCTTCACCTTAACGAGACAGGTTTCCCCCAACCACCTGCCTCACCAACTGGAGCGACATCATGGCAAGCGTTATCAACTGGTTTGAAATCCCCGCCAACGACTTTCCGCGCGCGGTGAAGTTTTACGAGAACGTCTTCGACACCCAGCTCAAGCAGGAAGACATGGGCGACCTGACCATGGGCGTGTTCCCGGCGGGTGAGACGACCATCCACGGCGCGCTGGTCAAGGGCGAAGGCTTTGCGCCGTCCGACAAGGGCAGCGTGGTCTACCTGAACGCACCCAACCTGGATGCCGTGCTTGAGCGCGTGAACGGCAGCGGCGGCCAATGCGTGTTCGGCCCGATGACGCTGCCTGACCACATGGGCCGCATCGCCCATATCGTCGATACCGAAGGCAACCGCATCGGCCTGCACGAGCCGGATGCCAAGACGCAGGCGTACCTACTACAGCAGTAACGCCCCCCCAAAGGCCGGTACGCGGGTGCCGGCCGTCCCTACGAGACAGAGAAAAACACCATGCCGAGTCAGTCCCCGTATCTCATGCGCGCCGCCGATATTGCCGCGCGCACGCAGTCGTTTTCACACCCCTGGAACAGCCTGTCGGAAATCCACGGCACGATGATGGGCCGGCTGCTCGGGCTCAAGCGCACCGGCGTCAATTTCGCCCGCGTGCCGCCGGGCAAGGAGTCGTTCGTCTACCACGCGCACCAGCGTGAAGAGGAATGGATCTACATCCTCGCCGGCGAGGCCCAGGCTGAGATCGACGACAGCCTCTTTACCGTGCGCGCGGGCGATTTCATGGCCTTCCCCGTAGGCGTGGCGCATCACCTGCGCAACTGCGGCAAGGATGACCTGCTCTACCTGTGCGGCGGCGAGCATCTGAACATCGAGATTGCCGATTTCCCGCGCCTGGGCAAGCGCATGCTGCGCCGTGGCGAGCAGGTCGACGTGGTCGACATCCACCCACAGCGCGAGCTGACGCCCTTCGGCGCGTAGGGGAAAGATCGTGCGGATTGCGCGTGGCAAGAAGCCCACTACAATGCCGCGCATGACCCGCCGTGCCGACCGTCTCTTCCAGATTGCGCAAATCCTGCGAGGCCGCCGTTTGACCACGGCGGCCATGCTGGCGGAGCGCCTGGGCGTGTCCGAGCGCACGGTGTATCGCGACATCCGTGATCTGTCCGTCTCGGGCGTGCCGATCGAAGGCGAAGCGGGCATCGGCTACCGCATGCGCGCCGGCTACGACCTCGCGCCGCTGATGTTCACGCCGGACGAAGTGGAAGCGCTGGTGGCTGGCGCACGGATGATCAAGGCGTGGGGCGGCGGCACCATGGCCGGCTCCGTCGAAGCTGCGCTGGAGAAGCTGATGGGCGCCCTGCCCGCCGAGCGCCGCGCCGAAGCCGAGACCACGCGCATCTTCGCCCCCGGCTATGGCATGGGCAGCGAGGTCAAGCAGATCTTCGACACGCTGCATGCCGCGCTGGGCCGCCACGCTGTGGCGCGGCTCTCTTACCGTGACGCGCAGGGCCAGTTGACCGAGCGCTGCATCCAGCCGCTGGGGCTGTTCTTCTGGGGGCAAGTCTGGCTGGTGGCCGCCTGGTGCGAGCATCGCCAGGACTACCGCACCTTCCGCCTCGACCGCTGCGTGAAGGTCGACATTCTGGAGCGCCACTTTGCCGAATCCGCCGAGCGCTCGCTGGCGGATTTCATGCGCAAGGTGCGGGGCGCATCCGATTAACCGGGATACCGATGCACCGTTCACCCAACGCGCCCCACCCGCGCGCCGGCGCTGCCGTGTGGCTGCCGTTTCTGATGTGGCTGCTTGGCACGCTGGCGGCCCTCCTCACCGCCTCGCCGGGCTTGGCGCAAACGCAGCAGCCTGTGCCGGCGCTGGCCCGCCGCGTGACGGACCTGACGGGGACACTCGACGGCGGCGTGAGCACGCGGGTCGAACGCAAGCTGGCCATCCTGCAAGAACGTACCGGCGCGCAGATTGCCGTACTCATTCTGGATAGCACGCAGCCCGATCCGATCGAAGCCTATGCCGTACGTGTGTTTGAGGCGTGGAAGCTCGGCCGGCGCGGCGTTGACGACGGTGTGCTGCTGGTGGTCGCCAAGCAAGACCACAAGATGCGGATTGAAGTGGGCTACGGCCTGGAAGGCAGCATTACCGATCTCAAAGCCAGCCGCATCAACCGGGACATCATGGCACCGGCCTTTCGCCGGGGAGATTTCCACGATGGCATTGAGCGCGCCGTCGATGCACTGATCGAGCTGGTGCCGGGCTCGGGCGCGCCCATCACCGTCAGTGATGCGCTGCCGGTTCCGACGCCCACCCGGACTGTGCCAGCGGGGCATCTGTCCTACGCAGCGTTCGCGCTGCTGATGGCCATCTTGATCGGTGCGGCTGGCGGTCCTGCACTGGCTGCGCGGCCATCGCGCTGGGTCTGGCTGCTGCCGGCCATGGCTGTCCTATGCGCCATGCTGGCCGCCAAGATCGACGGCGAGGAATGGATCAGCTGGCTGCTCGCCCTGCCCCTGACCGCGCTGGCGAGTGGGTCGATCAGTGCCGCCATCTGGAATACGTGGTTCCGGATGGCGCCCAACACCCCTGCCAGTTCAAGCCCGCTACTTTCAAAAGGGGCGAAGCGCAAAGCCGCACGCAAGGCCGCCCGCCGGCCAAGGCGGCAGCAAGCCCGGCAGCAGAGTGCTGACTCCGATCGCCCAAGCACGTCGGACCGCTATGTCTGGGAGGTCGAGCGCGATCGCGGTAGCAGTAGCGGTGGCGGTAGCTACAGTTCCAGTTCGGACTCCAGCTATTCGAGCGACAGCGGCAGCTACTCCGGCGATGGCGGTTCCAGCGGCGGCGGTGGCTCGTCAGATAGCTGGTAGGTCAGGACGCCAACGCGGGCGGGCTGCCTCGACCAGAAGGCTCGATCTGGAATTGCAGCTCCCTTACCGCGGCCACATCCGCGCCCAGACGCTTGGCGGGAACGAAGCGTGTCTCCATGAGGATCAGAGCGAGCCTGGCTGCGGCAGCGTGATTTCCATCACTCGCGCTGACGATTTCGGCACGTGCAACGGCGCCATCCCGGTCGATATACACGCGCACCATCATGGGTGACGCGTCTGTCACTAAGGCCATCACGTCCAGAAGCTCCAACGAGCTTGCCGGCAAGGCCTGTCGGTCCACTTCCGTCGCGGTGTAGAACCGGACGCCATCGATGTCTTCGGAACGGGAAATCCCGGGCGTCGCCCCTTCCTGCGGAAGGCGCGCATCGGTAGGCAAGCTGGATTTCGGTGGGATGCCGGAAGGCGCCGGCGGCGTGGGCGTGGGCGCGGGTTGCGAACCCGTGCTGGGTTGACCGTTGCCGATCGCAGCCTCACCCGTGGAGGGCGTTGGGGGAGCGACCCATACCAGCCGGAGATCGGCGGGCTGGTTGTTCCGCACCGTCAGCGGCGTCCACAAGCCCGCAGCATGCAGGAGGGCCAAATGGCCCACCACAGCGACGGTGCAGACGATCCAGAGGCGCTTCATCCTGCCGATCCCTTGTTGGGCGTTGGCGCCACGCGTGGGCGCGGCGCCTTCATCGTCCTGTTACCGTTTCAGTGACCGTCAGTCTGCAGTGGGGACCTCGCGCCAGTTGATCTGGCGGATCGCCTGTACCACCGTCGGAACCAACGGCACGGAATTGATCGCGCTGTTGTCGGTACCGGCCTCCAGGCGCACAGAGCCATTGACGTTCAGGTAGGACAGATCCACCACTAGGCCGCCACCGGTGTAGTACGGCTGCAGCACGCCCGTGCTATTGACCACGCGACTGATGCCCGTGCCGATGTCCAGCGAGAACACGCGGTTGCTGCCGGACGGGTTGCAGGCGTCACCGTTGGGCAAGTTGGCGGCAAACGACACCGTACCGAAGTTCGACACCGGTGCGACGTTCACGCGTTCGGCCACGCCGTTGGACGACTGGCCGAGGTCGATGTAATAGCCCATGACCGAAGTCGGCGCGCTACCGATGCCCTTCAGCAGGTTCGTGTCCGCGTTGAGATTGCTGCGCTGGATCGGGAACGTGACACCGCTCGGCAGATCGGTGCTGCTGTTGAAGCGCTGCACCACGCCGTCATAGATGACGTAGAAACTCTGCGTCTGGGTGCTGGCGATATCGGTGCTGCCGAGCAGTCGGCCGGTCCCCACCATGACGTAGCGCTTGAGCGAGTTCGGTTGGATCTCAATCAGCGGCGGCGTCGTCACAGGCTGCGCGTTGCCGCTCGGGTCGGTCAGCTGCGCAATCTTGGTCGGTGCCGGATAGGACGAAGGGGTACCCGTGAGATCAAAACGCCAGACGTTGCCCAGCAGGTCGCCCGCGTAGATCGAGTCCGTCGTGTTGTCGGTGTAGTCGGCCACATAGGCAGACGCATAGGCCAGACCGGAGGGCGAGCTTGCAGAACCAACGCCCGTCGAAATCGACTCCAGCAAGGCGCCGTTCGCCGGGTTCAGGATGAAGAGCCGCCCCACGCCATCGGCGTTGTTGTAGCCCGACGGCACCGCAACGATCCAGCCGTACTTCTTGGTCTTCGCGACGATTGGGTCGCCATAGGTGAAGCCCAGGGTGCCTTGCGATGCATTGGAGGGGCCGCCGAATTCCCACATCACCTTGCCGGCCAGCGCGGTTTCGGTGGTGATCGTCGTGGGGTCGGTAATGTCGAGCGCGTAGTAGCCCTTGCCGCCCTTGCCCAGCCCGCCGATCAGCATCGTGCGCCAGTTCGCGGCGCTCGCGCTTGCCCAGCTGGTGTTCCCTGCACGCGCCAGGTCGATATCGAATGCCTGCGGCGTGGCATCCACCATGGCATGGTGGACGAAATTCGTGCCCGCCCGACCCAGCGATGCCAGGCCATTGACCGTCGGCGTGCCCGTCGGCCCTTGGTAGAGGAAGCTCGGCACATAGGCAAACAGTTCATTGCCGCTGGTGGTGTTGCCGATCGTGCCGTCAAACGCGTGCATCATGCCGTCGTTCGCACCGACGTAGACCACCGGTTTGCGATTGACATAGGTGCTCTTGAACGTTGCGTAACCTGGGTTGGTCGCGCTGGAAAGCACGGCGATGGGCGGGCCCACGGCATCGACCTTCGAGCCTACGATGTCACCGAGCACACTGGCGCGCTGGCGATAAACCGCCTTGCCGCTCGTGCCTTCGTTGGTACGGTCGCCACGCAGGTAATTCAGGAAGTCCTGGTTGTTCCAGTTGGTCACAGCTGAATTGCTGAGTGCGCTCTGGTTGGCCGTCGTAAGCTTTGCGAATTGGAATGGCACACCCGGCGCAGCCCCGGCGCCATTACTGGTCGCGATCAGGCGTGACGAACTCGATTGGCCCGCGAGTTGCGTTTGCGCAGACCATGCCTGATTCTGCGTGGGCAGCCCAGTCGCGGCATCGAAACTGAGCGAGCTGCCGATGACGTTTCCACTCCAATTTGCGGAATTGTAGGAAGCCGAATATCCAATAGTGCCGTTCAAGCTCACGTTGGCGGATGAAACCGCGAGTGCCGTTGTGGCCGCCTGAATATTGTTGGAAATATCCTGGAAAGCCGCATTCAAACCATTCACCATCAGGTCTGCCTGCCCCGCTAGAAAATAGTTGTCCGGCATCGGGTTCTTGTTGGGATCCAGATTGCTATTCGTACCGTTGTTCTTCCCCGTACTCCAAAGCGATTGCGCCAGCGGCGTGGTGTTGCTCGGGCTGTAGTTACTGGGGACAGTGAAGCCGCCGTACTTTGCAGCCAGCCAGAACTGGTTCTGGTAGCGGTATGTTTGGTACTCCTGCACATCCAGCCAATAGGTGGAGATGGTCTGGATCTTCGACTTGTTGCCCAGGCTGTCCTTGAAATCGTTCGGGCGTATATCCCGCACGTGCGAATCGTAGGCAAGCCCGGCCATCAGGTAGGTATTGCCGTTACAGCACGGCGGCGAAATCTTGTTGAGATTGCTGATGCCTTCCATTTGCCCCACGAAGTTGGTCGCGGAATCCACATTGACCGTGGTATCGCTCGAAACCTCCGAGGGCAGCGCCGGTTCATTGCTACTTCTGATCGTACTGCCAGGCAAATTGGCATCCGCATGGGTATTGATGTCACCGATGCCCAGGATGTAGTTCTTCTGGCAGGAATACTGGATGGGGTCATCCCATGTCTGGATGACCGGGAAGCCGTCTATCTGGGTGGCGTTGGTGTTGGACGAATAGCTGGCGACGTTGCCCAGATTCTTGTAATACCGGATGCCCGCGTAGTACAGCTCGCCAACGGGGTCATACGTTTTGTAGTTCTGAGAGGTCGAGCCGAACTTGTTGAGGTAGTTCATGACCCCGCTGTTCGACACGCCGGTTGCCGTGGCGTCAGAAGTGTCGGGGTTGGACACCATGGTGCCGTCCGTTGCACTCCATTCGGCCACCGTATTGGTCGTGGGGTTCTTGCCCGGAACCGGCTGGGTGGGACCAATGAACTTCATCCTGGCACGCAGCACCCCGCCATCGCGCTTGATGTTCGAATCGTTGAGGTAACCGAACGCGCCAAAGCGGATGCGCTGCGAGTACTGCTGCATCAGGCCTTCCGGCTTGTAGTTGCTGCCGTACTTCGTGCAGTTGGTCTCCAGTTGCGATGGGTCGCACACCTTCACGCGCACATAGACCGACCACACCTTGGAAGAGTCTTGCGAAGAGCCGGAACTGTAGGTCCTGGGCGTATCCGAATCCAGATTGCCGCTTTGGGTGAAGTACAGCTTGTTGCCAGCCCCGTAGATGCGCACGCTAAGGCTGTTCCAATTGAACGGCGTGGCTGCCGACACGGTGGCGCTGCCGCCGCCTTTGCTGCCGCCGATAGTGCGATTCGGCGTTTCACCGGAGCCACCCTGGCCAGACGCCCAGGCCTTCTCAAGCACGGTCAGCGATGCCGTGTCCGTAACACGGTAGCCGCCCGTCAACGCCCATCGAAACGGATCGATGGTCTGCATCGCCGCCCAGTTCAGGAACGCGCCGGCCCAGTAGTTCTTGCCGCTAGCACACTGGAAGTTGCTATCTGCTGCGGTGGCCGGCACGAAATAGTTGTTGGCGTCGGTGTTGGCGTCGTACTGATACGTGTAGCACTTGAGGGGATCGAAGTAGCCCAGATACTTGCCCCCCGCCGTATAGCTGCTGACGTACGCAATGCTGTTGGCGGTCGGATACTCCACCGACAACGAGAGCAGCAGATTGCCCGGCACCGACACGGAGCTGAACAGCGGCTGATCTGCCAGATCGGTTTGTGCCGCCGACACCAGCATCGCAGGCAAGAACAAGGCGCTTGCAAGCAAGCTACGCAGGAAAGTCATAACGAAAAGGCTCCGCGAAGCGCTGGCCTTCCAACCTCGGTCACGAGTGGGATGCATGGCAGTTCAGCAACTCAGAGAGAAACAGTGGTCTGGAGGAAGGTCTGGCTATTGCGCGGCCCATCGACCCGCACGCTGATACGGTAGACAGGCACCGAAGGCGGCTGGGCCTGGCCACGATACGGCAGCACCGTCCCGCCCTTGGCAGAGCCAATCGAACTCACCACGCAAGCGTTGGATGGGTCGGTCGAGCCTAGCGCGGTACAGAGGCGGTCGATCATGTAGTAGATCGTGATGCCGTCGCCGCCATTGATCTTGGTGTTGAGGACAGCGGTTGCCAATCCGACCAGGTTGTCTGGAACACCGTGCTTGTCTGTGGACTGCATCGTCGCGTAGTAGCCGCTCGCAGCCTGGTCGCTCTGGCGCACCAACTCCGAATTGAGCGCGCCGCTTGTTAGCGCAGTCTTGGCGGCGACGATGCCCAACTCACCACGGTTGGTCATATCCCGCTTGAACGCGAGATTGCCTGCATTGAACAGCGCGGCATCGGACGAGCGGAACAGCGCGACGGTACCAATGGCCAAAATGACCACGGCAATCAGTGCAATCAGCAGAACAATGCCCGACTGACGCCGGCGCAACCTAATGCGCAAGGAGCGACCCGGACGAATATTTGGTTTGGTCGGCATCGTCAGCGCTGCAGCAACGTGTTGCGCAAGGGAATCGTGGTTTCCAAGACGCGGTAACGATAGTTTTGCTCGTCGCCCTGGAGCTTCCGGGTGTAGGTCAGCCCCGGCACATCGGCAAACAGCACAAGCGGCCCAGGGCTGACCACGCCCGTTGCAGTGGCGGCGCTGGCATTCCCAACCAGTTGCTGTGCGCGCTCCGGCAACGATGTCCGCAGGATCAAGGCAATCCGCACCGCCTTGATCGCATATAGATTGGCCGCGGCAGTCTGCGTGCCGTTCGACAGCGTTACCGCATCAAATGCGCCCGTCGGGGCTTGCCAGCTGACGTTGCCGGTGTTGTTCGGGTCGATGCCGTAGAGGGCATGCATTTCCATCACGCCATCGGCAAGCGGGATTGCGGTGTAACCGTTGCCACCCGACTGCAGCAGGTCGTAGAACATCAAGGTGTTATTGGCGCCCACACCATACACGCCAAAGGCCGGCAAGTTACCCCCGCCGACATTGCCGAGGTTCATGGCGACACCTGTTGCGGAGACACTTCCCGCATTGCCGTCCAGGCCCTTCGATGCATCATAGGCACCGGTCAGCGGCAGTTGTACTGCCACGCTGCCAGTAAAGCCGGCCTGCACCTGCCCGATATAGCAGGGTTGTACGTTGCCCGCCGTGTTATTGCGGTCCGCCACGAGCACGAGGTTGCCCGCGTTGAAGGTCATGGTGTTGATCAGGCTGAGGTTCACCACGCTTCCGGAAACCGTCGGTGCAGTATTGGAAAACTCAGTCGGAATCTCACCATAGCCGGCATTGCCCGCCATCGTGATGATCGCGTCAGAACTTCCTGTGGTCAGCGGCGTGCCGTTCTGCACGATCAAGAGCGGAGCCAACCGGAACCCGCCCAACTGCGTCGCAAGCTTGTCAAACGGCGCGGGAACCCTGCTCGGCAACGGGAGGATCTGGTCCTTGTTCCCGGATAAATAGACATTGAGGCGGCAGCCATAGGTCAGCGGCCAGTTCTGCGAATAGCCCGACCCCGCACTGCGAATCGCCTTGTCCAACTGGTACAAGGCGAACACGCCGCTTTGGTTGATATCGTTGACCGACATCGTGGTGCGCTTGCGCCCTTCCGACACACTCATCAGGCCAAACACCGCACCCACGATGACCATGCTGACGACCAACGCCACCATCAGCTCAATCAGGCTGAGACCGGTCTGGCGAGCGGCGCGCAACGGCCGCTTGGTTGACGTTCTGGCGATCACGGCAGCACCACCTGCGTCACGTACTTGCTCGTACTGCTCATACCGGCGGTCGCGTTAACACCGTGAGACGGTGCCTGCCACGTGACGGTGATCGTCGCGATATTGGTCGTGTTATCGACGGCAACCGTACCCGTACCATTGGGCAGACCGCCCAGCCCGCTGCCTACCGGGCTCGATGCGGTGGCGCTCCGGTAGCTCACGTTGGTGCCAACCATCGTTTGCCACGCGGCGACTGATGAGGCGGGTAAATTGATCGTGTGGTTTTGCCACATCATGCTCGCGAGCTCATTGGCGAGCAGAGCCGCCCGATTGCGGTCCTCGGCATCCAGCGACACCTGCGAAGCCCGGACCTGTGCCATCACCATGGCCATCAACGCCACAGTCAGCAGCAACATCGCAATCAGCACCTCGACGAGCGTCATTCCGCTCTCCGATCGCTGGTAACGACGGGCCCCGTCTGGAGCGGGGTTACGCGCACGCATCTGGGCTACCTTGCGACAAAGACTTGCTCGGATCACACACACGGATCAACCCGCCGAGGCTCACGTTTACATTCAGCGCCCGCGCTGAATTGAACCGGCTGTTCGTGATGGTGTAAGTCACCGTGCCGGTGGCAGGAACTGTGCAGTTGTACGTGCCGTCATTCAGCGTGGTCAGCCGACCCAATGAATTGAAGCAGATCGCAGCCTGCTGCGGCGCGACGCTAACCTGCGCGTTGGGCGCAGTCGCACCCAGCGCACCGCTTTGAACCATCAGGTTGGTATTGACGTCCGTGCCGTCGACCGGCGTCGCGGTCGTGTTGTTGAGCTTGTTGGAAAGTGGGTTCGCGATGACCGTCACGACCCAGTACTTGCCACTGACTTGTGCTGCCGTTCCGGCGGTCGCTGCTGTTGCACCGGCCGCCGGCGCACTGTTGGTGAGTACGAACGCCACTTGTCGGTGGCGGCGCGTGGCTTCGGCTTGTGCCACGCGTAGTCCGTTTTGCAGAGACTCAGCCGCAGTGCGCACCTGTGCATCCTGAATCCAGCTCGTAAAACTGGGCGCCGCCAAGACCGCCAGAAGGCCAAACAGGGAAACCGTGACGAGCAATTCGACCAGCGTGAAGCCGCGGCGCTGAGCGCCGACGCTCATCAGCACGACTGGCCCCGTTTGGTTACCCAACAGGTCGTGGAAGTGTTCCAGCCGCGGGGGGCCGCAGTCGTCGCCTGAACGTTTGCTTCATTGACTGTGTAGGTGAAGCCAGCCGTTGTTCCGGAGCCCGTGGCAATCATCGCGTAGCTATTACCGTTATTCGTGATGTTGCAAGCCAACGAAAACTCGGCCACAGCCGAAATCGCCTGACAGGGTGGAGTGAATGTTCCAACCGCTGCGTAGGTACGATTGTCTTGGTAATACTGTTCCATCTGCGCGCGAATACCCGCGAGCATGTTGGTCACGTTGGCCAGCTTGCCACGCGTAACGTAGTCGGTATAGCTGGGATAAGCGATCCTAGCCAGGATGGCAATGATGGCCACCGTGATCATGAGTTCGACAAGCGTGAACCCCGAAGCGCGCGCAATCGCCGGACGCAGCCGCCCTCTTCTCGCTGAAGAGGAAACTGCTACATCGGAATTACGCGGCACGCTTGCGTTGGCGCAGAGCGGCGCGGACATGTCAGTACCGCCGCAGAATGATCGACGGCGAAGGCGTGACTTTGACCCTGTGCATATAGCCCCCCGGCTGCTTGAAACGACAAACGCATCTTCGTGAAAGATGCGCCATTCCCGATTACCCGATTACGTTCTTTTGATTCTTCTGCCTGTGATATCGGCAGATACGGCTTCAAGCCTTAACGCTCGCAATCATGGAGGATGCGGCCAACCAGTGTCAATAGCCCCCAGTCGATACGTAATCGTCACTTGTTGGGTCGATGCAACCCGGGATTCGCGACGGTTGGGATCGTCAAAATCGTGGGGATTTACCTCCGAGCAGCGGGGAGCGCAAAGGCAAGGAGGTAAAGCGCCCTTCTCGCAGCGTTCAGTTCCCTGACCGGGGAGCGGGCTCTGCCAGCAGCGTTTCAATATCGCTGGCGATTTCCTCTGGCTTGGTCAGCGGCGCATAGCGCTTGTAGACCGTGCCATCGCGGCGCAGCAGGAACTTGGTGAAGTTCCATTTGATAGCGCCGATGCCAAGCACACCGGGCTTCTCCGCGGTCAGCCACTTGTACAGCGGGTGCGCGTTCGCGCCATTCACGTCGATCTTGTCGAACATCGGGAACGACACGCCGTAATTCCTCTCGCAGAACGCGCCGATCTCGTCCGCGCCGCCGGGCTCCTGCTTGCCGAACTGGTTGCAAGGAAAACCGAGCACTTCCAGACCTTTGTCGTGTAGCTGTTTGTACACGGCCTCCAGCCCGGCGTACTGCGGCGTGAACCCGCACTTGCTCGCCGTATTCACGATCAGCAGGACTTTGCCTTTGTACTGCGACAACGACACGCGCTGGCCCGTCAGGGAATCGGCTTCGAATGCGTAGACGTTGCTCATGGCGTTCTCCGGGTGTCGGCGGAAACAGGGGCGCTCCGCGCGTGGCTCCAATTGTAGCGGCCCGCGCTGGGCGGGCCGTTGGAGACGCTACTTGTCGGAGTTGGAGTACCAGAAGGTGCGCTTGCGCTTACCAAGGCCGGTCGGGGTGACCTTGACCGGCGCCAGCGCAGAACCACCGCCGCCCGTTCCGGTTTGGTTGCCGCAACCAAAGCACACCGGCACCGGCGACGCGCCGCCACCGTTGTTGACCAGCACCACGCCATACACGGAGGAAGGCGGGAAACCACCGCCATCGAGCACCACCGACCGATTGGGGTTCTGGCCCACGCCCGTCAGGAAGCTGACCGAGTAGGTGCGGGCGATGCCCAGGTTCGGGTAGCACGCGCCAGCACTGGGAACGGCGGGCGTATTGGTACCGAACGTGGTGTATCCGGCCACCGTGAGCGGCGCGTTCACAACCTTCTCCCCCGCGTTAGGCAGCCTGATGTAGAAGCCCGCACCGAGCCCGGAGTAGGCCGTGGAGGTCGCGTCGACGAGGCTCGCTTCGGTCAGCGGCGTCCAGCTTGCGGGCATGGCCCCGAGGTTCGGGTCCTTGAGCATGTAGAAGCGGTTGACCACGTTGTAGGCCGTGCCCGGCGCAGAAGACGCCGAATACAGTGGGTGCTCACGATCGCCCGTACCCGCCATAACGGCGTTGAAGCCCGACGTGGGCACCACATCGGGCGCGTAGAAGAACTTGCGCGCGTTGTTGGTATTGGCTGCGCCGCCCAGCGTGGCGAACAGCGTCAGTGTCCAGTTGGCGGGGGCATTGCCGGCGGTGGGCTGGAAGTCCACGCGCCAGATGTTGCCGCCCACATCGCCAACATAGGCCATCTGGATATAGCCGCTGCCGGTGCGGTCGACCACCGTCACATCCGAGGCGATCGAACGGGTCAGGCCGCTGTTCTTGACGCACACGCCGGCCACGCCAGCGCAGTTGGCCAGTGCGCTCCACACCGGCGTGCCGGTATAGGCATCGAGCACCACGATGCCGCGGCCCATCGTGTCGGTGCCGGGCGCCGGGTCACTGTCTTCCGAAGCCGCGTCGTAGCCAGCACCCATGATCAGCAGCGGATTGGCGTAGCCCGCCGCACGCATCAGGCGCGGCTTGGACCATGTCTGCCCCAGCTCCGGAATATCGCTATTGCTGCGCGACCACAGATAGCGCGGGTTGAGCGGGTCCGTCACGTCCATCGCGTAGATCAGGCTGCCGCCGCGCCGTGCGGTCAGGTAGATGATCGTGCGCGGGCTGCTCGCGTTACGTTGGTCCTGCATGACGGTCGTGCTGCCGTCGAAGAAGTCGTCGCGCGGGGTGGGCGTGGGCGTAATGCCGTTGGGGGTGGTGGAGAGCTTCACCTCCGGCGAGTTGGCATACAGGCGGCTCAGCTTGCCGATGAACTCGGGCGGAATGAAGCCCCACAGCTCGCCACCCGGGCGCACGCCATTGATACCCATGGTCTGGTTGCCGTTGATGGCGTGAAAGACCCCGTCGTTGGCGCCGTAATACACCACGACGCCCGTCGTGCCACCGTAGTTCACCACCACCGGACGCGAATGCAGCACGTCACCATGGATCGACGGCCGAATCGTCACAGGCAAGCCTGGCCCGGTCTCGGCTTCCTGCCCGGCCACGGTAGAGCCGTCCAGTGCAAACACATCACGACCGCGCACCCAGTTGATGAATTTCGTCTGCTCGCTCGATGCAATGGTCGGTGCGCCATTGGTGCCGTTGTACGAATTGATGGCGTTCAACCCTGACGTGCCGGCCAGCCAGGTGTTGGCGGTGTCGAAGGTCGGCATGGCCTTGGTGGTGGGGCAAGTGCCGACGCCGTTGCAGGTCAGCAGGGTGCGGCCAGTCTGGTTGGTCAGGAATTGCGCACGCAGCATTTCGCCGACACCGCCCTTCTCCACCACCTCGCCATCAGGCGAATCGAATGCCCACCCCTTACTGGACGGACTGTTCTGCCAGAAGCCCTTGGCCGGCCAGTTGGTGAGGCTGCTGCCATAGCCGCTGGAGCCGAACGAGAGCGGCGGATCCGCCGTCCAGAAGCTGACGGCATTGGGCGACATGAAGCCGGTGCCCGCATTGCTGAGCGCAGCTTTGCCGACGGCATCCACCAGTTGGAGGTTGCCGTTCGTGTCGTACCCAACTTGGTACTGCTTGAGGTTCCCCATCCAGCGCGGTGCGGCGCTGCCATCGGGGCGGAACATGCCGATGTACACCTGGTTCAGGAACTGGCCTTGCGTATTCACGGCGGCCGGCAAGCTGACCGACGCAAACACGCTGTTCACCGCCTGGATTTCATTCAGGATCGACAGCAACGCATCCTGCAGCGCCTGCACGTCCCCCAACTGGACGGTGTAGGCTTTGCCGCCGCCATTTGTGGCCATGCTGTTGTCAAAGTTGACGTAGTCCTGGTTCTTGCCGTCCGTCACCGTAATGGCATAGGTGATGATGTTCTGCGGATTGGCCGTGTTGGCCGTGCCCTGCAGGTCGCTCTGGTACATGTAGCGCGCCCACTCATCGCCCCAGTTGCTTGCGTACTTGCTGTTGATCGCAATCTGCGTGAACTGCGCCGACGTAGGCGTGGGCACCGCCGCCGCCAGCGCGTTGTACATCTGCGAGTCACTCTCCGCGGGGTGGCCGCTGTTGGTGGCGTTGCCGATATAGATAACGAAATTGCGCTGGCACGGGTTGGTAATGGGCGACGTGTATTTGGTGCCCGACAGCCCCGTCACGCCGGTGTTCTTGTAGCCAGCGTAGAACGCCCAGGCTTCCTGCATGGCACCGGAGGTCTGCACGTTGTTGCCATTCAGGTCTTTGGGGAACTGATTCTGCATGTAGGACAGAAAGCTGTTCACGCCCGTGCCATCCATCAACTGCAGCGTCTGTGACGACCTCGGGTTCGCGCTCGGGAAGGTGAACAACCCGCCGGGGCTCTTCGGGTCGAACATCATCAGGCCGAGGTTGATGTTGCCGAGCAGTGCTGCGTTGTTCGCGATCGACTGGGCAGCGCCGTACAGTGCGCACTGCTCTGCACCGGAACTCTTGGACGGGTTGGCAACCGTCAGCCCCTTGGCACTGCACGTGAAGCTGGCGTTAGCATCGGAGTTGGCGCCATCGTCAAAGACGATCAACACGTTGGGCTTGCCGGCGTTCTGCTGCAGGCCGGTGTACAAGTCGATATCTTCGGCACCCGCAGGCTGAGCGGTGCCGAGCACAAGCGCGAGTGCGGCTGCGGCGGTCAGGGCAAGTCGTTGGGCAATGGAGCGCATGGTGATTCTTCCTGGCTGTGTAGCGGTCAGGCTTAGGGGCACGCGGTACCGGTCAAGACCCGCACGGCAACACCTTGGTGCAGCGTGGTGTTGACGCTCGTCGCGTTGGCATCATTGACGCTGGCGGCCACGTCCCACTGCGTTGCGCTGCAGTTCGACATGCCGCCGGGCGTGCCGGCAGCAGTCAGGATGCCGGTGTCCGAGTTGTTGTTGACGCCGCTGAAGCATGAGGAATCCGCGGCGTAGTTGGCGTTGGTGGGGTCGGTCGTCAGTTGCGTGTCGGCAATCTGTTTGGTTGCCAGGCATTGAGGAGCGGCCACTTGCGCGGTGTAGTCGGGCTTGCCGTCACCGTTCACATCCACCGGCACGCTGGTCGCGACGGGGTTGGCCGTGAAGTCCTGGCTGATGACCTGCTCGATGCCCTGCTGCGCCGCGCCGCGCGCCTCCACGCCGTACTGCTGGTTGGCCGCGATCTTGGTGTTGATGACGCTCGAATTCATGATCATCACGACCACGGCCATGAAGATGGCCAGGAAGATCAGCGTGACGACGAGGGTCACGCCCGTTTGTTGCGCGGACCGGCGTGCCGATTGGCGTACCACTAAGCGCCGCATGGCTTACTCCCGAGGGCCGGCCACATTGACTGCCCGCGCCACTTCCGCGTAGACATGCCGTTTGTAGCCGTCGTTGAAGGGGCCGGATTTGACGTTGCCGCCACGCCCCAGGTCATAGGTCCGGTTGTCCGCCCAGCCGGACGACGGCTTGAGCGTGCTCGCGAGCACGTTCACGCGCACAGCCGTGACGTTGTTCCAGTTGTTGGTGGCAGAGGTCGTCCAGTTGTAGCCGCCAACGTTGTTGCAGACGGCGTTGTTGTCGACGCCAGGGTCGGCGACGTAGCAATCGGGCGAGCCGTTGCCATCCACATCCACGCCATACGCGAAATGCACGTCCTGGATGCCCTGGGCGATGGACTTGATCTGCATGGCGCCGCCAGACAGCTCCGCCACCTTGAGCGTGAGGACGCCGTTGTCGCTGCCGTTGCACAGGTCGCACGTGGCGATGTAGAAAGCGCGCACGCTCGCCTGACGGAGTTCTGCCTTGTTGCCGCAGGTCTTGTCGTTCAACGTGAAGTCCGTAGCGGTGCTGCTGAACACGAACGGCGCGGCATCTGTCGTGCAGAAGGAATCCTGCAGATACGCCTGCCCGGCCGCCATAGTGGCGAGCGTCGCCGCTGTGGTAGACACGCGCCGCACCACCAGAATCTCGGAGTTGCTCGACAGATTGGGCAGACACGTTGCAGGGTTGCTGCCCGCCGCATAGCCATAGATGGCCACCGGCACGGTCGCCGGGCTGTTGCTGAAGCCAAGCGCGTTGGTGGCCACCGAGCACACGTCCGGGGTAGAGATGGCCGACGTACCGCGCAGGTTCAAACCGCCGAGGTAACCGGCAAGGCCGACTTCCTGATTGATAACGTCGAGCGCGTAGCGGCCGTTCTCGATCTGGGTGGCGCTGTTGCCCAATTGCACGCGCGACTGCGAGGTCGATGCGTACAGGGTGGACAGCGCCGCCAGCAGCAACAGACCCAGCGTTATGCCGACCATCAACTCGATCAGCGAGATACCGCGCTGCCGGCGCAACGGGGTGCGCAACGAAGGGCCTAACGAACGGTGCACGCGCCTCACGACAGCACCCCCATGCGGACCTGCACGCTGATGGCACGGCGGTAGGCTTCATTGCCAAAGCTGCCGCTGCCACATGGCAACGACGACGCCGTCGTCTTGACCAAGCCCTGCCACGCTACGGTGATGCGGTAGATCTGGTTGGTGGTGTCCACCGCTTCAATGCAGCCGCGCGCGCCGATCATTGCGCCCACGGCGATGGTGCCGCTGGCGGTGCTCTCTGCGGTGCCGAGCAAGGCCGTGTTCCACGCAGCCAAGTCCGCCGCGACGGTGGCTTGCTGGGCAGCCGTGCCCGTTGTACAGGTGGGTGCGGATATGCCGCCATTGCCCGCCGTGGTGGTCGCGCCGGCCACGGCATAGCACACGGCGGCCTGTCGGTTCGCGTTGAGCCGCGCCGTCATGTCCTGCAGCAGGGTCAACGCCTGTTCACGTTGGTACGACTCCATTTCCGACTGGTTGGAGCGCGCCATCATGCCGGCCGCGCCCAGCAGGGCCACCAGCAGAATCACGACCGAGATGAGGATCTCGATCAGCGTGGTGCCGCGTTGTTGCGCACGACGATGCAAACGCGTAGAGGGCCGCATGGTCATGAGCACGCCCCCGACACGATGGCGACCCGCCCAGTCCCGCCTACCTGCACGCACGCCGGCGAGATGGACTGCCCTTGCCCGCTCGGCGTGACCTGGAAGGTGGCCGTGCCCGCAGTGGGCCGGCCGTCGTTGCCGAAAGCCAGCGTGTTGCCGCTGCTGGGCGTGATGGTGACGCCGTTGTAGGGCCCGAACGTGCGCACGACGGCGCTGTTCACGGTCAGCACCCAGCCGGTCGCCCAGGTGCTGGTGGTGGAAAGGGTGGAAACCGTGGCCGTGGTGTTCTGCTTGACGGCTTCGCTGCGTGCCAGCGCCATCGCCGAGGACAGATCAAACGAGGCGTTGCGCGTGGCCTGCGTGGCGATCAGGCTCGAAAAGGACGGCACGGCCACCACCACGAGGATGGCCAGAATGGCCAGCGTGACCATCAGCTCCGTCAACGTGAAGCCCCGGCAGAGCGCCTTGGCAGAGCGATGCGGTTTGGGCGACATGTCCATGGCTCACTTCCAGCAGTTCGACGCCGTGCCGGTCGCGCTCTTAGCACCGGTGTTCGTCAGCGTGAGCTTGCCGCACGCGATGTCGTTCGCAAGTTGCGCACCCTGCGGGCTGGCGGTGAGCTGGTAGGAAGGCGGCGTGCTGCTGGCGCTCAGCAGGAACGTGTAGTTGGGCGCAACGTTGGCCGGCACGTTGCTGGCGTATTGCAGCGTCGTCAGGTCAGACGCGTAGGCCCGATTGTCGAGCAGGAAGCGCTCTTGTGCCGCAGCCACTTCCTGCATGTAGGACTCGGCCGCCGCGCGGTTGGAGCGCACGATGTAACTGAGGTACGAGGGATAGGCGATGGCCGTCAGGATGCCGACGATCGCCACCGTGATCATGACCTCGATTAGCGTAAAACCACGCGCCGCCTGCGCGCACGCGCGCCGCTCGCATACAGGCTTGCTTGCCACGTTGTTCACCCACCCGGATTTGCTGTTGCTTATCACTTTGTAGCGCATCCATCAAGTGACCGAATAGACGCGCCCGCCGGTTTATACGGCAATTCTCAGCAAATATTAAGGAATCAATATGAAGTGTGGGTGATTCGTGAAGTGACGCAAACGTTGTGCGTCGGAAATTACCTCAAACGGTGTAGTTGTTTTGCCGCATCACACCGCGCGCATCACACCACATTCAGGTGCTCGGTGCCGGCCGACAGATCGGTCTGGCCACCGCGCTTGCTGTGCAACTTGATCTGCAGGCGCAGATCGTTCAGCGAGTCGGCGTTGCGCAGGGCATCTTCGTAGGTGATCTTGTCTGCCTCATACAACTCGAACAGCGCTTGGTCGAACGAGATCATCCCCTGCTCGCGGGATTTCTTCATGACCTCCTTCAACTCGTGCACGTCGCCCTTGAAGATCAGGTCTTGCACCAGCGGCGTGGCCAGCATGATTTCCACCGCCGGCACACGCCCCTTCTTGCCTTTGCGCGGCAATAGGCGCTGCGCAATCATCGCGCGCAGGTTCAGCGACAAGTCGATCAGCAGCTGCTGACGCTTCTCTTCCGGGAAGAAGTTGATGATCCGGTCGATAGCCTGGTTGGAGCTGTTGGCGTGCAGCGTGGCGAGGCACAGGTGGCCGGTTTCCGCGTACTGGATGGCGTACTCCATCGTGTCGCGGTCGCGGATTTCGCCGATCAGGATCACGTCCGGCGCCTGGCGCAGCGTGTTCTTCAGCGCCACGTGCCACGACTCCGTATCGACGCCCACCTCACGCTGCGTCACCACGCAGTTCTGATGCGCGTGCACGTATTCCACCGGGTCTTCAATCGTGATGATGTGGCCGTACGAATTGGCATTGCGATAGCCCACCATCGCCGCCAGCGAAGTCGACTTGCCCGAGCCCGTGGCGCCCACCACGATCACCAGCCCGCGCTTGCTCATCACAATGTCGTTGAGGCTCGGCGGCAGATCGAGTTCGGTCAGCGTGGGGATCTTCGTGTTGATGGTCCGCAGCACCATGCCGGCGCGACCCTGCTGCATGAACGCCGACACGCGGAAGCGCCCCGCCCCCGGCGCCGTAATGGCGAAGTTGCACTCGGAGCTGTCTTCATACTCGCGCAGCTGCTTCTCGTTCATGATCGACTTGACCAGACCGAGGGCCTGCCCGGCGTTCAGCGGCTGCTGCGAGATCGGCGTGACCTTGCCGTCCACCTTGATGGCGGGCGGGAATTCCGACGTAATGAACAAATCCGAGCCACGGCTGTTCACCATCAACTGCAAGAGTTCGTGGATGTATTTGGTGGCGGCTTCGCGGTCCAGCATGGCGTGCCCCTCCTGGAAGAAATGGGATTACGCGCTAACGGAGGGTCAGCGCGTCAGTGTCAGTTCGCGAACGCGTCCGGGTTCTTGGCGATGGCACGCGCATCCGCGTAGTTGATCGCCGAGCGCTTGATGAGCTCTGCCAGGCACTGGTCGAGCGTCTGCATGCCCATGCCGCTGCTGGTTTGCATCATCGAGTACATCTGCGAGATCTTATTCTCGCGCACCAAGTGTCGGATGGCCGGCGTGGCGATCATGATCTCGTGCGCCGCAATCCGGCCCGAGCCATCGCGCGTCTTGAGCAGCGTCTGCGAGATCACCGCCTCCAGCGATTCGGAAAGCATGGTCCGGACCATCTCCTTCTCGTCCGACGGGAACACGTCGACGACCCGGTCGATGGTCTTCGCAGCCGAGCTGGTGTGCAGCGTGCCGAACACCAAGTGGCCGGTTTCCGCGGCGGTGAGCGCCAGGCGAATGGTTTCCAAGTCACGCAATTCGCCGACCAGGACCACGTCCGGATCTTCACGCAGTGCCGATTTCAGCGCGTTGGCGAACGAGTGCGTATGCGGCCCCAGCTCGCGCTGGTTGATCAGGCTCTTCTTGGATTCGTGTACGAATTCGATCGGATCCTCCACCGTGAGGATGTGGCCCATGTCGTTTTCGTTGCGGTGGTTCACCATCGCGGCCAGCGTGGTCGACTTGCCCGAACCAGTCGGGCCTGTGACGAGCACCAGACCGCGCGGCTTCATCGCCAGGTCGGCAAACACAGCCGGCGCCTTCAGGTCGTCCAGCGAGAGCACCTTCGACGGAATCGTCCGGAACACAGCCGAAGCGCCGCGGTTCTGGTTGAACGCGTTGACCCGGAAACGCGAAAGCCCCGGAATCTCAAACGAGAAGTCGACTTCCAGGTTTTCTTCGTAGACCTTGCGCTGCCCGTCGCTCATGATGTCGTACACCATGGAGTGCACGTCTTGGTGCGTCAGCGGCGGCACGTTGATCCGGCGCATATCGCCGTGAATCCGGATCATCGGCGGCAAGCCGGCCGACAAGTGCAAGTCCGACGCCTTGTTCTTGGCCGAGAAGGCCAGAAGCTGCGCGATGTCCATCTTATAATGACCCCCGACTTTTTTATGTCGCCCAGGCGTCGCAATGGCGCATCCCGGGGGCTGCCAGCCGTTGTTGACAACGTGCCGCAGCCTTGTTTATTTGTAACAAACGTCGCCGGATTATGTCTGTAATCGCCGCCAACTTGCAAGCCGTGCGTCAACGGATCACAACGGCCTGCACACTGGCTTCGCGCGACGCTGCCGGTGTCACATTGCTGGCGGTTTCCAAGACGTTCGATGCCGATGCCGTGCGTGCCGCGCATGCCGCCGGGCAGCGCCTTTTCGGCGAAAACTATGTGCAGGAAGGCATCGCCAAGATCGACGCGCTGGCCGATTTGCGCACCGGTGCCGACTCCATCGGCTGGCACTTCATCGGCCCGCTACAGAGCAACAAGACGCGCCCCGTGGCCGAGCAATTCGATTGGGTGCATAGCGTCGACCGGCTCAAGATTGCCGAACGTCTGTCGGCCCAGCGCCCCGACAATCTGCCGCCGCTGCAGATCTGCCTGGAAATCAACATCAGCCGCCAAGCCAGCAAGCACGGCCTGCAGCCCGATTTCGACGCAGTCCTTGCCGTGGCACGCGCCGTGGCGGCGCTGCCCCGCCTGCAGTTGCGCGGCCTGATGGCCGTGCCCGAACCCAACGATGACCCTGTCGCCCAGCGCAAGCCCTTCGCGGATCTGCGCACCCTAGCCGATCAACTGCGCGAGGCCGGCATCCCGCTCGATACGCTATCGATGGGCATGTCCGCCGATCTGGAAGACGCGATTGCCGAAGGCGCCACCATCGTGCGCGTGGGCAGCGCCATCTTTGGGGCGCGGCACTATGCCAACGGTTGAATCCCTGTTTTCTCTCACACCACCACTCTCATGCTCGACACTCTGAAACTCGGCTTTATCGGCGGCGGCAACATGGCGGCGGCCCTCATCGGCGGCCTGATTGCCAAAGGCGCACACGGCGCTAACATCGTGGTGGTGGACCCGACGGAGGCCGCCCGCCTGCGCGCTGAACAGGCTTGGGGCGCCCGCGCCGCGGCCACGCCCGGCCCGGAACTGGCCGATCGCGACGTCATCGTGCTGGCCGTGAAGCCGCAGCAGATGCGGGAGGTGTGCGGGCAGCTTGCGCTGCATTTGGGCAATAGCCTAGTGCTGTCGGTGGCGGCCGGCATTCGCATTCAGGACTTGTCGCGTTGGCTGAACGGGCATGTGCGCATCGTGCGAGCAATGCCGAACACGCCCGCGCTGTCGGGCCTGGGCATGACAGGCTTGGCTGCCAACGCCGGCGTATCTGAAGCGGATCGCGCCACGGCCAGCGCCATCGCCAATGCTGTCGGCAAGAGTGTTTGGGTGCCTGCCGAGGCACAGATCGATGCCGTGACGGCCATCTCCGGCAGCGGCCCGGCATACGTGTTCTATTTCATCGAGGCGATGCAGCAGGCGGCGCAGGAGCTGGGCTTGTCGGCGGAAGACGGGCGCACGCTGGCCGTGGAAACGTTTATTGGCGCGGCCACGCTGGCTGGGCAGTCGAGCGAGCCTGTGGACGTGCTGCGTGAGCGCGTGACGTCTAAAGGCGGAACGACCTACGCGGCGCTCACGGCAATGGACAGCGCCGGCATCAAAGCCACCTTTGTGCGAGCCATGCATGCCGCTGCCGCGCGCGGCAAGGCCATGGGCGAGGAGTTTGGGCGGGACTGAGCCATCGGGGCGCTTTGACTTTGATGTTGGAGGCGCCCCCAAGGCCCTAGCGCAGCACGTAGGCGACCGCCACGCCTGCAAACACACACGCCCCCAACCAGTTGTTGTGACGGAAAACAAAGAAGCACTTCATCCGATCCCGCGTACGCAGCATCGGGTAATACCAAAGTGCCAGCGCCACCGCAGCCGCTAGGCCGATCCAATACGCCACACCCAGCGCCACCACATAGCCAGCCCAGGCCATGATCCCGAAGAACCCCGCGTAGCACAGCATGATCGCCGCGACGTCAAAGCGGCCGAAGGTAATGGCAGATGTCTTGATGCCGATGAGCAGATCATCATCACGATCCACCATCGCGTAGGCAGTGTCGTAGGCGACGGCCCAGAACACATTGCCAATCAGCATCAGCCACGCCAGCACAGGCACCTGATCCTGCACCGCGGCGTACGCCATCGGAATCCCAAACCCGAACGCAATCCCCAGATACGCCTGCGGAATCGCAAAAAACCGCTTGAAGAACGGGTACGTGCCGGCAATCACAATGGCTGCGACGGACATCCACTTGGTCAGCGCATTGAGCGGCAGGATCAGCGTGAAGGCGATAAGCGACAGCGCTGCCGCGACGGCCAGCGCCTCCCACGGGGCGATCAAACCAGCGGTCAGCGGACGCTCCTTCGTGCGTTTGACATGCTTGTCGAAATCCCTGTCTGCCCAATCATTGACGGCGCAGCCGGCGGAACGCATCAGGAACGTGCCCACCGTAAAGATCACCACCAGCGACACCGGCGGATGCCCGTCGGCCGCCATCCACAGCGCCCACAGCGTCGGCCACAACAACAGCAGCGTGCCGATCGGTTTGTCGATGCGCATCAGGCGCGCATAGAGCACGAGGCGGCTGGGTTGGGCAGCAGACGATTGCATGGGGAATCACCAAAAGAAAATGGCGCCTGCACGAGGCAAGGCGCCATTTTAGTCCCGCCGAAAGCGGCTTAGGCGGCGGCCAGATCGAAACGGTCCAGGTTCATCACCTTGACCCACGCGGCCACGAACTCGCTGATGAAGCGGTCCGTGCCGTCGGCACTGCCATACACCTCGGCGAGCGCACGCAGGATCGCGTTCGAGCCGAACACCAGGTCAACGCGCGTGCCCGTCCACTTGCGCTCGCCGGTCTTGCGATCAACGCCTTCGTAGACGTCGCCCGCTGCCTTCCACTCCGTACCCATGTCGAGCAGGTTGACGAAGAAGTCGTTGGTCAGCGCGCCCGGCGTTTTCGTGAACACGCCATGCTGGCTGCCATCGGCGTTGATGTTGATGGCACGCAGGCCACCGATGAGCACCGTCATCTCCGGCGCGGTCAGCGTCAGCAGCTGCGCTTTGTCCAACAGCAGCACTTCGCCCGGCACCGCAAACTTGGCCTTCTCATAGTTACGGAAGCCGTCTGCAACCGGTTCGAGCGGCGCGAACGCTGCGGCGTCGGTTTGCTCAGCCGTCGCATCAACACGGCCCGGCGTGAACGGCACGGTGATGGTCTTGCCGGCAGCCTTGGCCGCCAGTTCGATGCCCACACTGCCCGCCAGCACGATCACATCGGCCAACGATGCCTTGCCCGACGCACGCTGAATCTCTTCCAGCTTGGCCAGCGTGCCCGCAACAGCCTGGTTGACGGCCCAATCGTTCTGCGGCGCCAGGCGGATGCGCGCACCGTTGGCGCCACCGCGCTTGTCCGAGCCGCGGAAGGTCGAGGCCGACGCCCATGCCACTGCCACCAGTTCGGATGCCGACAGGCCCGAGGCCGCAATCTTCGCCTTCAGGTCAGCAATGTCAGCCTCGGTCGGCTTGTGCACGGCTGCCGGCAGCGGGTCTTGCCAGATCAGGTCTTCGCGCGGCACTTCGCGGCCGAGGTAACGCGACTTCGGACCAAGGTCACGGTGCGTCAGCTTGAACCACGCACGGGCGAAGGCCTCGGCAAACGCCTGCGGGTCGTTCAGGAAGCGGCGCGAGATCTTTTCGTAAGCCGGATCAAAGCGCAGCGACAGGTCGGTCGTCAGCATCGTGGGCTTGCGCTTGGGCGAATCGGGCGTTGGGCCGGGGATGACTGCTTCAGCATCCTTGGCCACCCACTGCAGCGCGCCGGCCGGGCTCTTCTCCTGCACCCACTCGTACTTGAAGAGGTTCTCGAAGAAGAAGTTGCTCCACTGCGCGGGCGTTTGCGTCCAGGTGACTTCCAGCCCGCTGGTGATCGCGTCTGCGCCCTTGCCGGAACCGAACGTGCTCACCCAGCCCAGACCCTGCGCTTCCAGCGGTGCGGCTTCGACATCGGCACCGACATGGCTTGCAGCACCGGCGCCGTGCGTCTTGCCGAAGGTGTGGCCACCGGCGATCAGCGCCACGGTTTCTTCGTCGTCCATCGCCATGCGGGCGAAGGTTTCGCGGATGTCCTTGGCGGCCGCCAGCGGATCGCCATGCGCATGCTCCGGGCCTTCCGGGTTCACATAGATCAGGCCCATCTGCACGGCAGCGAGCGGGTTGGCGAGGTTGCGCTCACCCGAATAACGGGTGGACTCAAGCCACTTGGTCTCATTGCCCCAGTAGACGTCGTTGTCCGGCTCCCAGGTGTCTTCACGGCCAGCGGCAAAGCCGAAGGTGCGGAAGCCCATGGTTTCGAGCGCCACGTTGCCGGTCAGGATCAGCAGGTCGGCCCACGAGATCGCCTGGCCGTACTTCTGCTTGATCGGCCACAGCAGGCGGCGCGCCTTGTCCAAGCTGACGTTATCGGGCCACGAATTGAGGGGGGCGAAACGCTGCTGACCACGGCCGGCACCGCCACGGCCATCGCCCGTGCGGTACGTGCCGGCGGCATGCCAAGCCATGCGGACAAACAACGGACCATAGTGGCCAAAATCAGCCGGCCACCAGTCTTGCGAATCCGTCATCAACTTGCGCAGGTCGGCCTTGAGTGCGTCGTAGTCGAGCTTCTCGAAGGCCTCGCGGTAGTTGAATGTCTTACCGAGCGGATCGGATTTTTCGGAATGCTGGTTCAGCAGGTCAACGCGCAGCTGATTGGGCCACCAGTCTTTGTTGGACGTACCGCCACCGAAGGCATGGGAAGCAGCTTGTGCATGGCCGGAAAACGGGCATTTCGCTTCAGAAGTCATTGTTTTCTCGTAAGGTCATGGGTTGATGCGGCCCCGTCGGCAACACAGCGCGCTGCCGAGCGGGGAAAGATTTGCTGCTGTCGAAACAACTGCCGTCGTGTGGCGGAACGACTGCCAGACGGTCTTATGCCAGCAGCGAGCGCAGCATCCACGCCGTCTTTTCGTGGATGTCCATGCGTTGGGTCAGCAGGTCTGCCGTAGGTTCATCGGCCGCCTTGTCGACGTCCGGGAACAGGCTGCGGGCCGTGCGCGTAACCGCCTCGTGGCCGGCCACCAGCTCACGCACCATGTCCATCGCCTCGGGCACGCCTTTCGAATCCGGGATCGACGACAGCTTCGCAAACTCCGCGTACGAACCCGGCGCCGGATACCCCAGCGCGCGGATGCGCTCGGCCACTGGGTCCACGGCGTTCCACAGTTCGTTGTACTGCGTCTCGAACATCAGATGCAGCGTGTTGAACATCGGGCCGGTGACGTTCCAGTGGAAGTAGTGCGTCTTCAGGTAAAGCGAGTACGTATCAGCCAGCAGGCGCGAGAGACCTTCGGCGATCTTCTTGCGGTCCTTGTCGGCGATACCGATGTTGATTTGGGCTGCGGCAGGTGCGCCGCCATTCTTCTTGGCCATCTGGATTCCCCTGAAAAGTAGTGTCAAAACGAGTGCCGAACCCCAAGCGGGGCGCGGCATTCCGCAATTTGCCGCCAATGCGACAAGCCCCGATTGTGACATTGGCCCATGACGAACACGATTAGGCCGTCAGTTGCACCATGCCGTGCAGAAACACGATCATGGCGCCCACGGCGACGATGGTCAGGCCGATCTGCTTGCGCACCCACTTGCGTTGCAGGCGCGCATGTTCGGCGGCGCGCGTGCCCCGGCCGCCGGCCGCACTGCCGGGCATACCAGCGAGCGTCGGCACCTCGGCGCGCGATGCCTGCACCGCGCCCGTAAAGGCCTGCCATTCCGAAACGAACATCCGCACCATCGCCATGATTTTTTTCTCCTGAGAATCCGCGCACTGCTTGGCTTGCGTCATGCGCCGTATTGCTTGCGGGGCCATCGAAAACCGAAGCGCCTGAACGCCGCCACAGCCAAAGCATGGTCGAGGCATCACCCGAGCACCAAGTTTATTGATGGAGGATCAATAAAGGAAATTTATTGATTAAATCAAAGCAGTAGGAAATTGCTATTTATTGGGCGTAACAATTTCCCACGGGCGCGGAAGGGAACCGTTCAGTGAACGAGGGGCGTGAAAGGCAGATGCTTGATGCCGGGCAAGTCACATTGCGCGACTGCCTTGGCCACCGATTCGATGGCAGCGATGCGGGTAAAGCTCTTGCGCCAGGCCAGCACGACGCGGCGGTCGGGCACCGGCTCCTGGAAAGGCACGTAGGCCAGCAGCTCGGAAGCTGCAGACTGCATGTTGGGCACCGACGTACGAGGCAGTACGGTAATGCCGACGCCACTGGCCACCATATGGCGAATCGTCTCAAGCGACGAGCCTTCGAAGGTCTTCTGGATGCCGTCCGCGTTCTGCGAGAAGCGCGACAGCTCGGGACACACGCCGAGCACGTGGTCGCGGAAGCAGTGGCCGTTGCCGAGCAGCAGCATGGTCTGCTGCTTGAGCGCTTCCGGGTCCACCGCATCCACCTTGGACAGCTCGTGGCCCCGCGGAACCGCCACGACGAAGGGCTCGTCGTACAGCGGCACCGTCATCAATCCGGCCTCGGGAAACGGCTCGGCCATGATGGCGCAGTCGATCTCACCTTGTTTGAGCAACTCCACCAGCCGCACCGTAAAGTTCTCCTGCAGCATCAGCGGCATCTGCGGGACGGTGTCGATCATCTGCTTGACCAGCGCGGGCAGCAGGTACGGGCCAATGGTGTAGATCACCCCCAGGCGCAGTGGCCCGGCCAGCGGGTCCATGCCCTGCTTGGCGATCTCGCGGATCGCCATGGTCTGCTCCAGCACGCGCTGGGCCTGGGTGACGATCTGCTCGCCCACCGGCGTGACGCTCACCTCCGAGGCACCGCGCTCGAAGATCTGCACGGCCAGTTCGTCTTCCAGCTTCTTGATGGCGACCGACAGGGTCGGCTGCGAAACGAAGCAAGCCTCGGCAGCGCGCCCGAAATGGCGTTCACGCGCGACGGCGACGATGTATTTGAGTTCGGTGAGCGTCATGGCAATCAATCGGCTTTTTAATGTCGATAGATTTTACCTTATGACGCGGAATGTTGCTCGCGGTTCGAGTGACGGACCCCGCTGTTGACAACATCCGCTGCGGCCCCAACTTTCTCGAATGCGCCCTACACGAACCCCAAGGAGCCCGGCCCAGCATGCGCGATCAACACAATGACAGACCGACCCTGTCCCGCAGCAGGCGCCGCTTTCTAGCGACGACCGTGTTCCTGATGGCTGTGCTGCACCTCTACATCGGGTGGCGGCTGCTGCCTGACCTGGGCTTGAACGGCACGGGGTGGGCGGCATGCGTTGTCTTCCTGATCGTATCGACCTGGATGATTCCGCTCGGATTGGCGGCGCGCTTCTTGATCCGCTCCATCTCGCTGGCAGACCGCGTCACATGGTTTGGTGCGTTGTTGTTGGGCCTGTTCTCGTCGCTGCTGGTGCTGACCGTGCTGCGGGACATTGCACTGATCGTGCTGCCCCAGGTCTATCGCCACGATTCCGCCTGGGTTGTTGCGGGCCTCGCGGCCTTGGTCACCTTGATCGGCTATATCAACGCGCGACGCATTCCGCGCGTCGCGCATGTGACTGTGCCGATTGCGGACCTTCCTGCGCCGCTACACGGCTTCACCATTGCGCAGATCACCGACCTGCATGTCGGCCCGACCATCAAGCGTCCATACGTCGCTGGCGTGGTGGAGCGGCTCAACGCGCTGAAAGCGGATGTCATCGCCGTAACCGGCGATCTGGTGGACGGCGAGGTGGAGGCCCTGCGCCCCCATATCGCACCGCTTGCGGGTATGTCGGCACGGCACGGCGTTTTTGCGGTGACGGGGAATCACGAGTACTACTCGGGCGTGGGCCCGTGGGTGGCTGAGTTTGAACGGCTTGGCATGCGCGTGCTGATGAATGAGCATGCGGTGCTCGAGCACGACGGCGCGCCGTTGATCATCGCTGGCGTGACGGACTTCACGGCGGGCCAATTCGACGCAACGCATGCGAGCGATCCGAGTGGCGCACTGGCCGGGTCGCCTGCCGGCGTGACGCCCGCCATCCTGCTCGCGCATCAACCCCGCACGGCGCCCGCCGCCGCAGAGGCTGGCTTTGATTTGCAGCTCTCGGGGCATACCCATGGCGGCCAATTCTGGCCCTGGAGCTTGTTCGTTCCGCTACAACAGCCGTTCACGGCGGGTTTGCACCGGCTCGGCAGCCTGTGGATCTACACCAGCCGCGGTACCGGATACTGGGGGCCGCCCAAGCGGTTTGGTGCGCCGTCGGAAATCACGTTGCTTAGGCTGGAGCCGGCCATTCCGGCGGCTCGATGAATCGCTTGCCAGCCCGGCGCGTGCGCGCTAGACGCGCAGGTAGTGCTCGCGCTCGCCCAGCCAGCGCTTGAGGTGGGTGTCCACGGCTTCGGGAAAGCGCGCCAGCATGGCCTCCGCCGCTTCCTGTGCGAACTCGACGAGCCAAGCATCGTGGTTCAGATCGGCAAAGCGCAGCATGGCTTCGCCCGATTGCCGCGCACCGAGGAACTCGCCGGGTCCGCGAATCTCCAGATCGCGCCGGGCGATCTCGAAGCCATCGGTGGTCTCGCGCATGGTCTGCAGGCGCTGCTTGGCTGTGGGTGACAGCGGCGCCTGATACAGCAGCACGCACACCGATTCCGCCGTGCCGCGCCCCACCCGCCCGCGCAACTGATGCAACTGCGCGAGGCCGAAGCGCTCGGCGTGCTCGATCACCATCAAGGAGGCGTTGGGCACATCGACACCCACTTCAATGACCGTGGTGGCCACCAGCACATGCAACTCACCACCGGCGAAGGCGCTCATCACGGCAGCCTTCTCGGCAGACGGCAGGCGCCCGTGCACAAGGCCGACTTTCAACCCTTCCAGGCTTTGCGAGAGGGTCTCGAACGTCTCCACGGCGGTCTGCAATTGCAGCGCCTCGCTCTCTTCGATCAGCGGGCACACCCAGTAGACCTGCCGCCCTTCGCGTGCGGCGGCGTAGATACGTTCGATCACTTCATCGCGGCGCGCGTCGTTCACCAGGCGCGTGACGATGGGCGTGCGGCCGGGCGGCAGTTCGTCGATGGCGGAGACGTCGAGGTCGGCGTAGTACGTCATCGCCAGCGTGCGCGGGATGGGCGTGGCGGACATCATGAGCTGGTGCGGAACCTGCGCGTTAGCCGCGACAGGCGCATCGCCGTTGCTGGCCTTGCCGCCGGATTTGCCCCGTAAGGCCAACCGCTGCGCCACACCAAAGCGGTGCTGCTCATCCACCACGGCCAGACCGAGGCGCGCGAACGTGACCGCATCCTGGATCAGCGCATGCGTGCCGATCACGAGCTGCGCCGTACCGTCCGCCACGCGCGCCGCCGCTTCGTCCTTCTGCTTGCGCTTGAGGCTGCCAGCCAGCCAGACGATATCCACACCCAGCGGCGCCAGCCATGTGGATAACTTGCGATAGTGCTGCTCGGCCAACAGTTCGGTCGGTGCCATCAGCGCGGCCTGCCAGCCAGCGTCGATGGCCTGGCATGCAGCCAGCGCGGCGATGATGGTCTTGCCGCTGCCCACGTCGCCCTGCAGCAGCCGCTGCATTGGGTACGGATGCGCGAGGTCGGCGCGGATCTCCTCCCACACGCGGGCCTGCGCGCCGGTCAGCTTGAACGGCAGCGCCTGCATGAAGCGTGCGAGCAAGCCGTCCTTGCCGCTGTCGCGCAGGACGGGCGCATTGCGCATACGGCGCGCAGCCTGCGCACGCTTGAGCGAAAGCTGCTGCGACAGCAACTCGTCAAACTTGATACGCAGCCACGCCGGGTGCGTACGTTCGACAAGACTGTGCTCGTCCACATCTGGCGTGGGCTGATGCAGCAGGCGCACGGCTTCAGCCGGGGCCATCAATTTGAGCGGCGAAAGCGGCCCGTTGATGAGGCTATTCGGCAACGTTTCCGGCAGTGGCGTGCGCGTGAGCGTGTTCAGAATCGCTTTGCGCAGATACGCCTGCGGCACGCCCGCCACCGTGGAATACACCGGCGTCAGCCGATCGGGCAGCGGTTCGTCTTCCGTCACGGCGCGCACGGTCGGGTGGACCATCTCCGCGCCGAAAAAACCACCGCGTACCTCGCCGCGCACGCGCAGGCGCACGCCTTCGGCCATCTGCTTGACTTGGCTGCCGTAGAAATTGAGGAAACGCAGCACGAGTTCGCCGGAATCATCAGCGACATGCACAACGAGCTGCCGCCGTGGCCGGAACGCTACTTCGTTGCGCGTGACCGTACCTTCCACCTGCGCGGCCCAGCCGGTATTGGCACGGGCGGTGGCTTCGGCAATGGTCAGGAGCGTGGTCTCGTCCTCGTAGCGCATCGGCAGATGCAGGACGAGATCAACGTCGCGGTGCAGGCCGAGCTTGGCGAGTTTGTCGGCCGGGCGAGCGGTCTTGGCCGGCTTGTCTGCTGCGATCGCCCGTTTGGGCTTCTGCACCGACGCAGTATCAGCGTCGGGCGTAAGAGCGGCATCAGTGGCGGAACGGGCGCGAGGCGGCACAGGACGTTTACAATGGCGAACTTTGCGAGTCGCCCGATTGTACCGGCGCCCGCCACCATCACTTGGCGCAATCCACGTCTGCGCCACTTTTCATGCTGACGCTGTCCGATTTCGATTTCGATCTGCCGCCCGAGCTGATCGCGCAAACCGCCCTGCCCGACCGCACCGCGAGCCGCCTGCTGGCCGTTCGCCGCTCAGATGACGGCGTGCATTTTGACGACCGCCAGTTCGCCGATCTGGTGGACTACCTGCGCCCCGGCGATCTGCTGGTCTTCAACGACACGCGCGTCATCAAGGCGCGCTTCTTCGGCCACAAAGCCAGCGGCGGCAAGGTCGAGGTGCTGGTGGAGCGCCTGCTGGATGAACACACCGTGCTGGCGCAGATCCGCTCCAGCAAATCGCCCATCGAGGGCACCACGCTGCGCTTGGCCGACGCGTTTGACGTGACGGTCGGCCCGCGCGCCGAGCCATTCTTTACGCTGCGCTTTCCACAACCCGCGCTGGATCTGATCGAACAGTACGGCCGCCTGCCGCTGCCGCCGTACATCGAGCACGACCCCGACAGCTTTGACGAAACGCGCTATCAGACCGTCTACGCCCGCAACCCCGGCGCCGTCGCGGCCCCCACGGCCGGCCTGCATTTCGACGATGCGCTGTTCGCCAAGCTGGATGCGATGGGTGTCCAGCGCGGCTTCCTCACGCTGCATGTGGGCGCGGGTACATTCCAGCCGGTGCGCGTGGAGAACATCGCCGAGCACCGCATGCACAGCGAGTGGTACGAAATCACACCCGCGCTGGCGGAAGCCATCCGCGCCACGCGAGCAGCAGGCGGACGCGTGATCGCCGTCGGCACCACGTCCATGCGTGCACTCGAATCCGCCGCGCAGGCTGACGGCACCATCCATGCCGGCAGCGGCGACACCGACATCTTCATCACCCCCGGCTATCGCTTCCGGCTGGTCGACGCGCTGGTGACCAACTTCCACCTGCCCAAATCGACGCTGCTGATGCTGGTGTCGGCGTTTGCGGGCATGGACGCCATCCGCGGCGCCTACCAGCACGCCATTGCCCAGCGCTACCGCTTCTTCAGTTACGGCGACGCCATGTTTCTCACGCGCGCCGAACCCGAATCCATCTCCGCCTGACCATGCTCAAGTACGAACTCCTCACCACCGATGGCCTCGCCCGGCGCGGCCGCATGACCCTGAACCACGGTGTGGTGGAAACGCCCATCTTCATGCCGGTGGGCACGTATGGCGCGGTCAAGGCGATGTCGCCGGCGGAGCTGAAGGACATCGGCGCCCAGATCATCCTCGGCAACACCTTCCACCTGTGGCTGCGCCCCGGGCTGGATGTGATGGATGCGCACAAGGGCCTGCACGGCTTCAACGGCTGGGATAAGCCTATCTTGACCGACTCGGGTGGTTTTCAGGTCTTTTCCCTAGGTGATCTGCGCAAGATCACCGAAGAAGGCGTGACGTTCGCCTCGCCCATCAACGGGGACCGGCTATTCCTGTCGCCGGAAATCTCCATGCAGATCCAGCGCCGGCTGAACTCCGACATCGTCATGCAGTTCGACGAATGCACACCGTACAAGATCGGTGACCGCCCTGCCACTGAGGCCGAAGCTGCCGCCTCGATGCGCATGAGCCTGCGCTGGGCGCAGCGCTCGCGCAACGAGTTCGAACGCGAAGGCAACCCGAACGCGCTGTTCGGCATCGTGCAGGGCGGCATGTTCGAAAACCTGCGCGACGAATCGCTGGCCGGCTTGCAGGCGATTGACGCCGATGCAGGCGGCGAGGGTTTCGGCGGCTATGCCATCGGCGGGCTGTCGGTCGGCGAGCCGAAGGAAGACATGATGCGCGTGCTGCAGCACGTGGCGCCGCGCCTGCCGGCCAACAAGCCGCACTACCTGATGGGCGTGGGCACGCCGGAAGACCTGGTGGCAGGCGTCGCTGCGGGCATCGATATGTTCGATTGCGTGATGCCGACCCGCAACGCACGCAACGGCTGGCTGTTTACCCGTTTTGGCGACATCAAGATCAAGAACGCCGTGCACCGCAACGACCCGCGCCCGCTGGACGAGACCTGCGGCTGCTACACCTGCCGCAACTTCTCGCGCGCGTATCTGCACCATCTGCAGCGCGTCGGCGAGATCCTGGGCGCCCGCCTGAACACCATCCACAACCTCTATTACTACCTGGAATTGATGGCCGAAATGCGCACCGCCATCGAGTCGCACGGCTTTGCGGCCTTCCAGGCGCGCTTTGCCGCAGACCGGGCGCGCGGCGCGCTGTAACACGGGTTGACGGGGCGCCAGGCGCGCCCATTTGCCGCAGCACCGCAATGGTAGAATGTCCGGTCCGATTTTTGACCGATTGACGAACCATTACGGAGTTCTGACGTGTTCCTCATTTCCGACGCTTACGCGCAAACCGCACCGGCTGGTGGTGCAGCAGGCGGCCTCATGAGCTTCCTGCCCATCATCCTGATGTTCGTGGTGCTGTGGTTCATCATGATCCGCCCGCAGATGAAGCGCCAGAAAGAAACCAAGGCCATGCTCGAAGCCCTGGCAAAGGGCGACGAAGTCGTCACCGCCGGCGGCATCCTGGGCAAGGTAACCAAGGTGGCTGAACAGTACGTCACTGTGGAAATCGCCGCCAACACCGAAATCACCGTCCAGAAGAGCGCCGTCTCGACCGTGCTGCCCAAGGGCACGCTCAAGGCGCTGTAATCCGCGCTTGACCGGCGCCATGCGTATAGACGCGGGCGCCGGAATCTTAGGCAGCGCCTATTCTTAGAATCCGCGCCCGCGCCGCTTGGCGCCGCCTCACTGCCCTCCAAGATGAATCGTTATCCGCTCTGGAAATACATTGTGATCCTGGTGGCGCTTGCCATCGGGTTCCTCTATACGCTGCCGAACTTCTTCGGTGAAGCGCCTGCCGTGCAGGTGTCTTCGGGCAAGGCCACCGTCAAGGTCGACCTGAACGTGCAAAAGCAGGTTGAGAGCCTGCTGGCTGCGGCCAGCATCCAGCCCGACGGCGTGTTCTTCGACAACAACGGCACCTCCGCCAGCGTGCGCGTGCGCTTTGCCGATACCGACACTCAGCTCAAGGCCAAGGACGTCCTGGCCCGTGGCCTGAACACCGATCAGACCGATCCGACCTACATCGTCGCGCTGAACCTGCTACCGGGTTCGCCCCGCTGGTTGAGCGGCGCGCCGCTCTTCGCCAAGCCGATGTTCCTGGGGCTGGATTTGCGCGGTGGCGTGCACTTTCTGCTGCAGGTCGACATGAATGGCGCAGTCACGAAGAAGCTCGACTCGCTGGCCGGCGACATCCGCACGCAGCTGCGTGACAAGAACATCCGCCACAGCGGCATTGACCGCGCCGGCAACACCATCACCATCAAGTTCAGCAGCGCCGACGACGCCGACCGCGCCCGCAGCCTGCTGTCCGACTCGACCCGTGAACTGGCCTACACCGTCGACAAGACTGCCGATGGCGCCACGCTCACCGGCACCTTCACCGCCGCCGCGATGAAGGAAGTGCAGGACAACGCAGTCAAGCAGAACATCGTCACGCTGCACAACCGGGTGAACGAACTTGGCGTGGCAGAACCGGTGATCCAGCAGCAGGGCCCGGACCGCATCGTCGTGCAGTTGCCCGGCGTGCAGGACACCGCCAAGGCCAAGGACATCATCGGCCGTACCGCCACGCTGGAAGCGCGCCTGGCTGATCCGAACGCGCCGCTGGCGCCGCATGCCGGCGATCCGGTACCGCTGGGCGACGAGCTGTTCACGCAAGGCCGCGGCGCCCCGGTGCTGCTGCAGAAGCAAGTGATCTTCACGGGTGACCGCATCACCAGCGCGTCGGCCGGCTTCGACCAGAACCACAACTCGTCGGTCGACATCACGCTCGACGGCCAGGGCGGCCGCATGCTGCGCGATGTCTCGCGCGACAACATCGGCAAGCGCATGGGTATCGTGCTCTTTGAAAAGGGCAAGGGCGAAGTGCTGACGGTGGCGACTATCCAGTCCGAACTGGGCTCGCGCTTCCAGATCACCGGCATGGGCTCGACCGAGGCGGCGTCCGACCTGGCACTGCTGCTGCGCGCCGGCTCGCTGGCCGCGCCGATGGAGATCATCGAAGAGCGCACCATCGGCCCGTCGCTGGGTGCCGACAACATCAAGAAGGGCTTCGATTCGGCGCTGTATGGCTTCCTCGCCATCTCGGTGTTCATGGTGCTGTACTACATGCTGTTCGGCGCGTTCTCGGTGGCGGCACTCGGTGTCAACGTGTTCCTGCTGATCGCGCTGCTCTCCATGCTGCAGGCTACGCTCACACTGCCGGGTATCGCGGCAATCGCGCTGGCGCTGGGCATGGCCATTGACGCCAACGTGCTGATCAACGAGCGCGTGCGTGAAGAACTGCGCAATGGCGCGTCGCCGCAGATGGCCATCGCCGCCGGCTTCGACCGCGCCTGGGCGACCATCCTGGACTCGAACGTGACGACGCTGATTGCCGGCCTTGCGCTGATCGCCTTCGGCTCGGGCCCGGTGCGCGGCTTTGCGATCGTGCACTGCCTGGGGATCGGCACGTCGATGTTCTCGGCCGTGTTCTTCAACCGTGGCCTCGTGAACCTCTGGTATGGCCGCAAGAAGAAGCTGCAGAGCGTCGCCATCGGGCAGGTGTGGAAGCCGGGCAATGCGGGCACGCAAACGCCGGCCAAATAACCACGCGCACCCACCACTGAATCTCGCATAACCGGCGCCGCCTCCAGCACACGAGGCGGCAGCCACAAAGGGCAGACCATGGAGTTTTTCCGCATCCGCCGCGACATTCCGTTCATGAAGCACGCGTTGGTCCTCAACGCGCTGTCGTTCCTGACGTTTATCGCCGCTGTCTTCTTCCTGTTCCACAAGGGGCTGCACCTGTCGGTGGAGTTCACCGGCGGTACAGTGATGGAAGTCGCTTACACCCAGGCCGCCGATCTGCCGAAGATCCGCGGTGACGTTGAGAAGCTCGGCTACGCCGACGCCCAGGTGCAGAACTTCGGCACCTCGCGCGACGTAATGATCCGCCTGCCGCTCAAGAACGGCCCGGACGGCAAGCCGATCGCCTCGGCTGTGCAAAGCCAGCAGGTCATGACGGCTCTGAATGCCGTCAACCCTGACGCCAAGCTGCAGCGCGTTGAGTTTGTTGGTCCGCAGGTTGGCAAGGAGCTCGCCACCGACGGCCTGCTCGCGCTGCTGTTTGTGGTGATCGGCATCGTGATCTACCTGTCGATCCGCTTCGAGTGGAAGTTTGCGGTGGCGGGCATCATCGCCAACCTGCACGACGTGGTAATCATCCTGGGCTTCTTCGCCTTCTTCCAGTGGGAGTTCTCGCTGTCGGTGCTGGCGGGGGTGCTGGCCGTGCTGGGCTATTCGGTCAACGAATCGGTGGTGATCTTCGACCGGATCCGCGAGGCGTTCCGCAAGTACCGCAAGATGAACACGCACGAGGTGATCGACCACGCGATCACCAGCACCATCTCACGCACGATCATCACGCACGGCTCGACCGAAATGATGGTGCTGTCGATGCTGGTGTTCGGCGGCCCGACGCTGCACTACTTCGCTCTGGCGCTGACGATCGGTATCTTGTTCGGTATCTATTCGTCGGTGTTCGTGGCCGCTGCGCTGTGCATGTGGCTGGGCGTCAAGCGTGAAGACCTGGTCAAGACCGACAAGAAGGCCGGCGGCCCGAAGGAAGACGATCCGAACTTCGGCGCGCAGGTCTGAGCGCCCTGCTCCGGCCTTCGGGCAACAAAAAACCCCGCAAAGTCTTGCGGGGTTTTTTGTTGGTTGCGTACGCGCTTATTGCTTCGCGACGCTGGTGTCCTGCTTCAGGCCTTCCACCTGGATTTTCAGCTTGGTTTCCATGTTGAAGCCGTAGGCCTTGCCGAAATCGATGCCGAAATCGGCGCGATTGAACTTCATCTCGGCATCGGCACCGCACACCTCAACCTTCATCATCGGGTGCGGCATGCACTTGAATGCGTCGATTTCCAGCTTGGCCGGCTTGGTCACGCCATGCAGCGTGAGTTGGCCTTCGGCTTCGGTCGGCACGTCGCCCTTGAACTTGGTGAAGTTGCCCTTGAACGTTGCGGTCGGGTACTTGGCCACGTCGAAAATATCGGCGCTCTTGGCGTGCTCGTTCATCTTGGCATGGCCGAAGTCGACGCTGTCGGTCTGCACGGTCACGTCAATCGTGCCTTTCTTGGCTTCGCGATCCAGCGTGACGGTGCCGCTCGACTTCTCGAACTTGCCGCGCCACTTCGACAGGCCGCCCATGTGGTCGGCTTCAAAGCTCGGGTAGGTGTGGCTCGGGTCCAGTTGATACGTGGCCGGTGCAGCAAATGCGGCAGTGGCGGCAACAGCAGACAGGGCGGCAACGAGGGTACGCAATTTCATGAGAACTCCTGCGGAGGAAAGCAGCAAATAAAAGGGGCGGAAAAAACTTGGATTACTTCTTGGCAATGACGACGCGGAACTTGATCGTCACTTCATCGGCAACGACGGAGGTGTCCGTCCACTCGCCGTCGCCGACCTTGAATGCGTTGCGCTTGATGGGCAGCGCGCCTTCAAACACCTGATTGGCGCCGTCCTGCTTGAAGGTGACCGGCGCGGTGATGTCTTGCGTGATGCCCTTGATGGTCAGCTTGCCGACCACGTCCACCTTGCCATTGGCGCCCGGCTTGAATGCCGACGACACGAACGTCGCCTTGGGGTACTTGGCGGCGTCAAACCAGTCTTTCTTCTTCAGTTCGTCGTTGTAGGCCTTGTCGCCCACGTCCACGCTATTGATGTCGATGTCCACCTTGGCCGTAGACGCGGCCACATTGGCCGGGTTGTAGTTCACGGCGGCGTCGAACTTGCTGAACTTGATGTCCATCGGCACGCCGAGCTGCTTGCCGGTGGCCGTGACGCTGCTCTTGGCAGCATCCACCTGGGCAAAGGCGGAAACCGACGCCGACAGCGCGGCAATCGACAGCGCGCCGGCGGCAACCAGGGCAATCGCGCGGGGGCGCACGAAACGTTTCATCGTCAAACTCCTTCGGTCGGGGCCGGATCGGACCGGCCATCTTGGTGAAGATGGAGAAGCCAGAGCACCGGTGCACACCGGTGCATTTGAAAATCAGGATGGCGTATCAGCGGGTGCGGTCAGCGCAGGAACGGCAGCATGCGGCGCAGCGTGCCGTCACGATCGATGATGTGGTGCTTGAGCGCAGCGAGGATATGCAGCACGACGATGGTCGCCATGGTCCAGTTCAGCCATTCGTGCGCCATGCTGAAGAGATCCTTAAGCGCATCGCTCTTATCGAACGGCATCGGCAATTCCCACACGCCAAGGTAGACGACCTTGATACCGGCCGCCACGCTCAGCAGGTAACCCGTGAGCGGCACCGCCAGGATCAGCAGATACAGCACCAGATGCGCACCTTCAGCCGCTTTGTGCTGCCACTTCGGCATGCCCGCCACCGGGCTCGGCGCCGGATGCGTCAGGCGCCACAACACACGCAGCACGGCGAAGATCAGCACCGTGATGCCGATCCACTTGTGATACGAGTACAGCTTCAGCTTGGTGGGCGTAAAGCCGGGAATGTCGGTCATGTACAGACCCAGCCCGAACGCTGCGAAGATCAGCAGCGCAATGATCCAGTGCAACGCGATGGCGGGCTTGCCGTAGGCACCGTCATCGGCGGCGCGGCGCACATTGAAATTCGATTGAGCAGCGTGTGACATCGGTTTTCTCGGTGAAGGAGGCGCGCAGTCGATAAGGACTACAGCGCCAAACGATTGTGCATTATTTGCCCGATCAGATCGCGCAGGACCGTCCCAAGTTCATCGAGAAATTCAAATTTCTTGATGAACCTTGCACAGCCACTGACATAACAAGGCAGCCCATTCTACCGAGCGCACATAGCAAAACAGCCCCCTCCGTAGCTGTACGGAGGGGGCTGTTTTTTGGTGGAGCCACCAAATTTTCGAAACGATCACTCGGCGGTGATCCGGCGCGCCAGTTCTTCTGCCTTGCCGATGTAGCTGCCGGGCGTCATGTCCAGCAGCAACTTGCGCGCATCTTCGGGAATCGCCAGCGTGCCGATGAAGTCACGCAGCGCCTCGCGCGAAATGCCCTTGCCGCGCGTCAGTTCTTTCAACTGCTCATACGGATTGGCGATGCCATAGCGGCGCATCACCGTCTGCACCGGCTCGGCCAGCACTTCCCAGCAGTTGTCGAGGTCTTCAGCCAGGCGAGCCGGGTTGGTCTCCAGCTTGCCCAGGCCGCGCAGGCAGGCGTCATAGGCCAGCAGGCTGTAGCCGAAGGCCACGCCGATGTTGCGCAGCACGGTCGAATCGGTCAGGTCACGCTGCCAGCGCGAGACCGGCAGCTTTTCCGACAGGTGGCGCAGCACCGCGTTGGCCAGGCCGACGTTGCCTTCGGAGTTTTCGAAGTCGATCGGGTTGACCTTGTGCGGCATGGTCGACGAGCCGATCTCGCCGGCCTTGGTCTTCTGCTTGAAGTAGCCCTGCGAGATGTAGCCCCAGACGTCGCGGTCCAGGTCGAGGATGATCGTGTTGGCACGTGCCACGGCGTCGAACAGCTCGGCCATGTAATCGTGCGGCTCGATCTGGATGGTGTACGGGTTGAACGTCAGGCCCAGGCGGGTCTCGATCACACTCTTCGAGAAGGCCTCCCAATCCAGCGACGGATACGCCGACAGGTGCGCGTTGTAGTTGCCCACGGCGCCGTTCATCTTGCCCAGCAGCTCAACCGCTTCGATGCGGCGGATGGCACGGTCCAGGCGGGCCGCCACGTTGGCCATTTCCTTGCCCAGCGTGGTCGGGCTGGCGGGCTGGCCGTGCGTGCGCGAGAGCATCGGCACGTCGGCGTTGGCGTGGGCCAGTTCCACCAGGCGAGCCTGCACGCGGCGCAGCGTCGGCACGATCACGGTGTCGCGCGCGCCCTTGAGCATCATGCCGTGCGAGGTGTTGTTGATGTCTTCCGAGGTGCAGGCGAAGTGGATGAACTCGCTGGCGGCTTCCAGCTCGGCGTTGCCCTTCACGCGTTCCTTCATCCAGTATTCGACAGCCTTCACGTCGTGGTTGGTGACGGCTTCGATTTCCTTGATGCGGGCGGCGTCGGCTTCAGCAAAATTTTCGACCAGGGCCAACAGCGCACCTTCGGCGGCGGCCGAGAAACGCGGGATTTCCGCCAGGCCGGCCTGCGACAGGGCGATCAGCCAGTGCACCTCCACCTTCACACGATTGCGCATGAAAGCGGCTTCCGACAGCCACTCGCGCAGCGGATCGGCCTTGGCGGCATAGCGGCCATCGATGGGAGACAGGGCGGTCAGGGCAGAAAGCGACGACATGGCAGGCGGGAGAAAATGTGAAGGGAAACTCAATCCGGACAACCCGGAAGCTGCATCGAGCGTTGAACCAAAGTGCACATGTGCACCCCGGCGAGCCCGCGATTTTACCACCCGGCACCTGCTTTCCACGGCCAAATCCGGGCAAAGCAAGCCTCCGTTTGGTGGAAGCGCCGCGCAGCGCACGCGGAAGAGGGCGCAGCTATACTTCCGCCTCCAACATGACATGCCTATGAAACTGATCGGATCGCACGCCAGCCCGTACACCCGCAAGGTGCGCGTGGTCCTGGCCGAAAAGAAAATCGACTACCAGTTCGTGCTGGAAGACGTGTGGAGCACCGGCACGCAGATCCACCAGTTCAACCCGCTGGGCAAGGTGCCCTGCCTGGTGATGGACGATGGTGGCGCCCTGTTCGACTCGCGCGTGATTGCCGAATATGCCGACACGCTGTCGCCCGTGGCGCGGCTCATTCCGCCCTCGGGCCGCGAGCGCGTGGAAGTGCGCTGCTGGGAAGCGCTGGCCGACGGCCTGCTCGACGCCGCGATCATGCTGCGCATCGAACATACGCAGCGCACACCTGAGCAGCGCAGCGAAACCTGGCTCGCGCGCCAGAACCACAAGATCGACGACGCGCTGAAAGCCATGGCGCAGGGCCTCGCTGACAAGACGTGGTGCAACGGCAACCACCTGACACTAGCCGACATCGCTGTCGGTTGCGCGCTTGCCTATCTGGATTTCCGCCAGCCGCAGATCGACTGGCGCGAACGTCACGCCAACCTGGCCACGTTCTACGCGCGCGTGGAAAAGCGGCCGAGCTTCATCGAAACCCAGCCGCAGTAATCCCCTTCCGCTAGACGGCCATCGGCTCGAACCGGTCGGCCTGGGCCATCGGCCAATACCGCTCGTACAGCTGATAACGGTATCGCCCGGCCAGCAGATCGCCGGGTTCGAGATACTTCAGCAACGCGGAAAGCAACTGCACCTCGTTACCCGACACACGCCGTACGATGTGGTGCGCACGGAAATCTGCCGGATGCAGCAAGCCGGCAGCCTGCGTCAACTCCAGCAGCGCATGCAGCGTGTGCGCGTGATACTGGTGTACGCGCTCAGCCTTGTCGGGCACCACCAGCGCCTTCTGGCGGGACGGGTCTTGCGTGGCGACGCCGGTCGGGCAGCGGTCGGTGTGGCACTTCTGGGCCTGGATGCAGCCCAGCGCAAACATGAAGCCACGCGCCGCGTTACACCAGTCGGCGCCCATCGCCAGCGTGCGGGCCACGTCGAAGGCGGTGACGATCTTGCCCGAGGCACCGATCTTGATCTTGTCGCGCAGGTTGGTACCGACCAGTGTGTTGTGCACCAGCAGCAGCCCTTCCTGCAGCGGCGTACCAACGTGGTCGGTAAATTCCAGCGGCGCGGCACCCGTGCCGCCTTCCGCCCCATCCACGACGATGAAGTCCGGCAAGATGCCCGACTCGAGCATCGCCTTGACGATGCCGAAGAACTCCCACGGATGCCCGATGCACAGCTTGAAGCCGGTCGGCTTGCCACCTGAGAGCGTGCGCAACCGGTCCACAAACTGCAGCAGCCCCAGCGGGGAATTGAATTCCGAATGCGCGGCCGGCGAGATGCAGTCCTGCCCAATCGGAATCCCACGCGTGGCGGCAATCTCAGGCGTGACCTTGGCAGCCGGCAGCACACCGCCGTGACCCGGCTTGGCGCCCTGCGACAGCTTCACCTCGATCATCTTCACCTGCGGGTTGCGGGCCTGCTCGGCAAACTTATCCGGATCAAAGCGGCCATTGGCATCGCGGCAGCCAAAGTAGCCCGAGGCGACTTCCCAGATCAGGTCGCCGCCCTCTTCGCGGTGGTACGGCGAAATCGAGCCCTCGCCCGTGTCGTGGATGAATTTGCCGAGCTTCGCGCCGCGGTTGAGCGCGCGAATGGCGTTGCCCGACAGCGCCCCAAAGCTCATCGCCGAGATGTTGAACACCGACATCGAATACGGTTTGGCGCGCCCTTCGCCCACCATCACCCGGAAGTCCGATGAAGCAATGCGCGATGGCGCCAGCGAATGGCCGATCCACTCATGCCCGGCGATCTTCACATCGACTTCGGTGCCGAACGGGCGGCTGTCGACTTCGCCCTTGGCGCGTTGGTAGACGATGCTGCGCTGGGCACGCGAGAACGGACGCTCGTCGGTGTCGTCTTCAACGAAGTACTGGCGGATTTCCGGACGGATGAACTCGAACAGGAAGCGGAAATGCCCCCAGAGCGGGTAGTTGCGCAGCACCGAATGGCGCGTCTGCGTGATGTCGTGCACGCCCAGGATCACGAACATACCCGGAATGACCGCACAGACCCAGTGCAGGCGCCCCACCGCCGCAAACCCGGCGGTGACGACAAGCAACAGCACAACGCCCGCAAAGGCCCAGTAGCGACGTGGCAGCATGACAAACCCTGTGTGGAGACAAAACAGGGCGCAAGCTTAAACGACCGACGCAACCACCGCAGCCGTCACAACGCAGTGTTGCGAAAACCGGTCAAGCGACCGCCTTTTCGACGAGGGTGGGGTCAGCAGCAGAAATAATCCCGCCACCCAGGCAGATATCACCGTCGTACAGCACGGCGGATTGGCCCGGCGTGACCGCCCATTGCGCCTCGGGGAAGGCCAGCGTGAGCGCGCCGCCGGTGGCGCGCGCAACCGTGCACGGCGCATCAGCTTGGCGGTAGCGCGTCTTGGCGCCAATCTGTGTGCCTTCGACCGGCGCATAGCCAGCAACCCAGCTGAGGTCATCGGCGTGCACGGTATGGGCCAGCAGCCATGGGTGGTCATGGCCCTGCACCACATACAGCGTATTGGCCGCCATGTCCTTGCGGGCCACGTACCAGGCATCGCCGTTGCCGTCGCGGCTGCCGCCGATACCGATGCCCTTGCGCTGCCCCAGCGTGTAGAACGCCAGGCCGATGTGCTCGCCGATGGTCTTGCCGTCGGGCGTCTTGATCGGGCCTGGCTTGGTCGGCAGGTAGCGGTTCAGGAAATCGCGGAATGGCCGCTCGCCGATGAAGCAGATCCCGGTGGAATCCTTCTTCTTGGCGTTCGGCAGGCCGATCTCCGCGGCAATCTCGCGCACTTTCGTCTTGGGGATCTCACCCAGCGGAAACAGCGTGCGCGAAAGCTGCGACTGATTCAGCCGGTGCAGGAAGTAGCTCTGGTCTTTCGTGTGGTCGAACGCCTTGAGCAGTTCGAAGCGGCCGTCGACCTCGCGCACGCGAGCGTAGTGCCCAGTGGCAATGGTGTCGGCACCCAGCGCCATCGCGTGGTCGAGGAAGGCCTTGAACTTGATCTCGGCGTTGCAGAGCACGTCCGGGTTGGGCGTGCGGCCGGCCGAGTATTCGCGCAAAAAGTCCGCAAACACGCGGTCCTTGTACTCGGCGGCAAAGTTGACGGCTTCCACATCCACGCCGATCAGGTCAGCCACGGAGACCACGTCGATCCAGTCTTGCCGGGTCGAGCAATATTCGCTGTCGTCATCGTCTTCCCAGTTCTTCATGAACAGGCCGACGACGTCATAGCCCTGCTGCTTGAGCATCCACGCCGTGACGGAGGAATCCACGCCGCCGGACATGCCGACGACCACGCGCTTCTTGCTCATTGCTCCACCCCCAGCCCGTACACGCTGGCGTGCGTGTGGATGACCTCGAGCGGATAACGCTTGCCGGCCAGGTAGTCCTCCACGCAGGCCAGCAGCAGCGGGCTGCGGTGGCGATCCTGGCTGGCGCGGATCTCATCGGCCGTCATCCAGACGGTGCGGACGATGCCTTCATCGAGCGTGCGGCGCGGGTCAAACGGGCCGAGTTCGCCGGTGAACGCCATCCGCACATAGGTGACCGGGTCACCCTGCGGCGGCTGGAACTGCGCCATGTAGCAGCCGAGGAATGCGGTGGGCACGAAGCTGTGCGCCGTTTCCTCCAGCGCCTCGCGCGCAACGGCGTCGACCAGGCTTTCGTCCGGATCAAGATGGCCGGCAGGCTGGTTCAGGCGCAGCCCGATATCGGTGTGCTCCTCGACCAGCAGGAAGCGGCCGTCTTGTTCAATGACGGCGGCAACGGTGACGCTGGGCTTCCAGCGGACGGCTTGGTTCATGGCAAAAAGGCAACAAAAACAAGGCGTTATTGTAGCCGTGCAAAGCCACGTCCGCTTGAGATGGCGGCTGCATCACAAATAGCGCATCCACGGGTAACGCCCTGTGCGGCGCAGCCCTGCAAACCAGCGCGTCGGCCAGTACAGCAGCGCGAGCGTCGGCAGCCACGCCGCCCACAGTTGCCACACGGAGTCGAAGCCGAAACGCGCACCCTGGTTGGCACCCCACGTCTGTAATGCCGCCAGATACGCGATGTGCAGCACATACAGATGCAGCAGGTAGAAGAACATTGGCGCACTGCCCAGCGTCTGCAGCACGTCGGCGGCGCGTGCGGGCAGGCGGTCGAGCCACGCCAGGGCACACAGCCCTACGCCGAGCGTCAGCAACAGAAAATCGAGCGACGGTGGGTATTTGGTGAGGTTGAGGAACGACACGGCGGTCGTCAGCGCATCCTGATAGTGCGTCCACGATTGCGGTTCGCCATAACCGTTGAGCGCGCGCAGCGCCGTAAAGCCGATCAGGCACCCCGCGCCAAGCCGCCAACACAACGCCCGCCGTGCCTCTGTCGAGCGCCGCGCATACGCCGGCGCAAACGCATAACCCAGACCAATCACGCCAATCCAAGCGAGCACGGGATACGACGTGCGCAGCCGCAGGCCATCCGCCAGCACAATCCAGTCACGCTGATGTAGCACTGCCCATAGCGTGTGCCACGGTGAATCCGGTGCGACCAGCACATCCGTGAGCAGGTTGTGCCCCGCCACAATCGCCAGCGAGACCGCCAGCAGCATGCCGCGCGGCAACCAGATCAGCCCCGCCAACGCGATCATCGATAACCCGATCGCCCAGATGACTTGCAGATAGACCGTCGTGGGCGGAAACGTGAACGTCCAGGCAAAGTTGACGACGGTCACTTCCAGCACCACAAGGAACAACCCACGCTTGAGCAAGTGCGCGGCAATCGTGCGCCGGTCTCCGCCCTGCTTCTGGCCGGACAGCCACGCCGACATGCCCGCCAGAAACACGAACACCGGCGCGCACAAATGGCTGGCAAAGCGCGTCAGCGCCAGCGCCGGCCCAGTGACAGCCAGATCCACCGGGTCCGCCACCTGAGCGTGCAGGAAGAAGAACTCCCGCAGGTGGTCGACCACCATCAGCGTCATCACCAGGCCGCGCAGCACATCCACTGCGGCAAGCCGCGAAGAAGTCGGTGCCATCGTCAGAACTTGTAGGCGGCGGCCAGCGTGATCTGTCGCTCGGCGCCGGGGGCGACCCACAGCTCGTTATATGAGCTGGCGTAGTAGCGCTTGTCGAACAGGTTGTCGACCGTGAGCGACAGACGCAGCGCGCGCGTCGGCTGCACGTAGCCATGCAGGCGCACCGTGGTGTACGCAGGCAGCTTGAAGCCGTTGTCGACGCTGTTGCCGGCGCGCTCGCCCACGTAGACCACGCCGCCACCTGCGCCCGCCCGGCCCAACGCGCCAGCGCCAAACTCATACAAGCCCAGCACGCTGGCGCTATGGCGCGGAATGTTCGACAGCGGTGCGCCGGAAGGCAGCACCGTATCGGCGGTGACACGGGCATCGGTATAGGCATACGTGGCCAGCACCTTGACGTCCGTCGCCACCTGCCCCGACACATCGAGCTCGACACCGCGGCTGCGCACCGCACCCGCCGTGCGCTGGAACGTCGGGTCGCGCGGATCGCCCGTCAGCACATTCGTCTTGTCGATTGAATAGAGCGCCAGCGTGCCTCCGAGCCGGCCATCGTCGGTTTCCAGCTTGGCGCCCACCTCGTAGCCGCGCCCGTGCTCCGGTGCAAACGCATTGCCCTGCGCACCCACCCCCGTGTTGGGCCGGAACGAACGCGACGTATTGGCGTACAGCGACAGCGTCTGCAGCGGCTGATACACGATGCCGATGCGCGGGCTATAGGCCGTCTGCTGCTGCGCGACGCGCGTGCTTGTCAGGCGGTTGTCGGCGTGTTGCAGGAAGCGATCCATGCGCATGCCGGCCAGCAGCTTCCATTGCGGGGACAGCGCAATCTGGTCCTGCACGAACGCACCGAAACCGCGTTGGGTCTCACGCGTGCTGGTGGTGAGCCGCGTGCTGGGGCGGGGCTGCCCATAAACCGGGTCAAAGATATCGATGGCATACGGCGCGGCGGCGCTCGGGTTGGCGCGATACAGCACCGGGTCGTAGCGGAAGTTGTAGAAATCGGCCCCGGCCACCAGCGTATGTTTGATCGCGCCAGTGTGCACATCGCCCTGCACGTCGACACGGCCAGCGATGTCGTTGGCGTGGTAGTCGCGCTCGCGGGCCTGGCGCCACAGGGTGTGGCCGTCCGCTTGCAGGCTCGCCGCATCCGACGACTTGCCGAACAGTTGCGACGATCGATACTGCAGCCCGCCATTGAGCTTCCAGCCGTTGTTCAATTGGTGCTCGACCGTCAGCTGATGGCTTTGCGTACGCACGGTCGTATCGCCATCGCCCGGCTCCCCCAGAAAACGCGACGGCGGCAGCGCGCCCAACTGTTTGTTGATGGCGACGATGCCTCGGTCGAACGGCGCCTTCAACTGCGCCGCCTCGAACGAATACGTCACGACGGTGTCGTCCGTCGCCAGCCACGTGAACGATGGAGCGACGACGTATCGCCGGCTCGATGAGAAATCGCGAAAGCTCTGGTTGCTCTCCGCCGCCACCCCCAGTCGATAGGCAAAGCGCTCAGACAGCGGTCCCGTCATCTCCGTCGCTAGCCGGTATCGATCATGGTTGCCCACCGCCAGCGTGATTTCGCGCGAAGGCTTGAACTGGGGCGTGCGCGTGACGATGTTGACGATGCCACCCGGGTCGCTGCGCCCATACAGCGCCGCCGATGGCCCCTTGAGCACATCGATGCGCTCAATGTTGACGGCATCCACCGGCACGCTGTTGGCGCGATTGGCCGAAAAACCGTTGACGAGGTAATCCGAGCCGGTGTTGAGATCGCCGGCAAAGCCGCGGATGGCGAAGTTGTCGGCCATGCCGCCCAGATTGTTCTGCCGGCTGATCCCGCTGACCCAGTCAAGCGCCGTGTCCAAACGTGTTGCGCCAAAGTCATCGAGCGCGCCGCGCGTCACGACGCCCACCGACTGCGGCACATCTTTGAGCGGCGTATCAGTCAGCGTGGCGGAACTCGCCCGCCGCACGCGCAAACGTTCGTCGCCTGCCGAGCCACGCACAATCGATTCATCCAGCGCAAACGTTGGGACTGTCTCCGCGCTGCCCACGCTTGACGCACCGCACAAAACCATCCCTACAAGGCTCCATCTGGCATGCGATGGGATAGAACGTCGTCTACGCTGCATTGCAATACTCAAAGCGTGAAAAACGGTCACGCTATCGCAATTGCAATTGAGTTGCAACAATAGGAGGGCTCGACGCGGCATTTCGTCGCCTGCTGCTAAGCCAATGCTCATGGTCGAGCAAGGCTTCAGGGCCGGTCCGCCTGCCAATAAGTTCGGGTAAGCTGCACATCGTTCAACAGAAAACCGATCGCGCGCCTCTTTTGTGCCCTCTTGCACCGCGCGCACCCAACGAGGAGAACACGATGCACATCGGCATCCCGCAGGAGACGCGGGCGGACGAGACGCGCGTTGCCGCGACCCCGGAGACGGTGAAGAAGTACGTAGCACTTGGCCATCAGGTGACGGTGCAATCGGGTGCCGGCGTGGCTGCTGCCCAGCCCGACGAGGCTTACGTGGCCGCCGGCGCCAAGATCGGCACCGCGGCCGAAGCGCTGGGCGCGCAGATCGTGCTCAAGGTGCGTTCGCCCGAACCGGCGGAACTGGCACAGATGCAGCCGGGCGCCGTGCTCGTCGGCATGCTCAATCCGTTTGATGACGAGAACACTGCACGCCTGGCCGCTGCCAACGTCACCGCGTTCGCACTGGAAGCCGCGCCGCGCACCACGCGCGCGCAGAGCATGGACGTGCTCTCCTCGCAGGCCAACATCGCCGGCTACAAGGCCGTGATGGTCGCCGCCAACGCATACCAGCGCTTCATGCCGATGCTGATGACCGCTGCGGGCACGGTGAAAGCCGCGCGCGTGCTCGTCCTGGGTGCCGGTGTGGCGGGCCTGCAGGCGATTGCCACGGCCAAGCGCCTGGGCGCCGTAATCGAAGCGTCCGACGTGCGCCCTGCCGTGAAGGAGCAGATCGAATCGCTCGGCGCCAAATTCCTCGACGTGCCGTTCCTGACCGACGAAGAACGCGAAATCGCGCAAGGCGTAGGCGGCTATGCCCGCCCGATGCCGCCCGACTGGATGCGCCGCCAGGCCGAACTCGTGCACACGCGCGCAACGCAGGCCGACATCGTCATCACCACCGCACTGATCCCGGGGCGCCGTGCGCCGACGCTACTGGCCGAGGCCACCGTGCAGGCGATGAAGCCCGGGTCGGTGGTGGTCGACCTAGCTGCCGCACAAGGCGGCAACTGTCCGTTGACGGAAGCCGATCGCGTAGTCGTCAAGCATGGCGTCACGCTGGTGGGCTACACCAACCTCGCGTCGATGGTGGCGGCTGATGCCTCCGCCCTCTACGCCCGCAACGTGCTCGATTTCCTCAAGCTGATCGTCGACAAGGACGGCGGCTTGGTCATCAACCGCGAAGACGACATCGTGGCCGCCTGTCTCTTGAGTCAGGCCGGCCAGGTGGCGCGCGCTCCTGCAGCCACGAGCGCCGCCAAATAAAAACGGAGACGGCGGCGGTGCTCAACCGCGCGCCAGTGGCGATTTCATTGTTTGTTTCAAGGAAAGCTTCATGCAACGCAACATGCTTCGCGCCAAGCTGCACCGCGCGACGGTCACCCAGGCCGATCTGGACTACGAAGGCTCGTGCGGCATCGACGAGGATCTCCTCGACGCCGCCGACATGCGCGAGTACGAGAAGATCGAGCTGTACAACGTCAACAACGGCGAGCGCTTCTCGACGTACATCATCAAGGGCAAGCGCGGCTCGGGCGAAATCTCGCTCAACGGCGCCGCTGCACGCCGCGCCCACGTGGGCGATCTGCTGATCATCTGCACCTACGCGCCGATGAACGAGGAAGAAGTCGCCAGCTACAAGCCCAAGGTCGTGCTGCTGGGCGCGGGCAACAAGATCAAGGAAATCAAGGCAATCTGACTGCCGGCGGCGGTGCCCACGGGTGCCGCCCGCCGCCCCGATCGCAAAAATTCGCAAAAGCAAGCGGGTAAGAGGAGAAGCAAGATGGAGCTGGTCAATCACACGGTGATCAACCTGATCATCTTCGTGCTGGCGATCTACGTCGGCTACCACGTGGTCTGGACGGTCACGCCGGCGCTGCATACGCCGCTGATGGCCGTAACCAACGCCATCTCAGCCATCATCATCGTCGGCGCGATGCTGGCGGCGGGCCTCACGCAGACGGGCCTGGGCCGCACGATGGGCGTGGTGGCGGTGGCGCTGGCGGCGGTGAATGTGTTTGGCGGCTTCCTGGTCACGCAGCGCATGCTGGAGATGTTCAAGAAGAAAGAGCCAAAGGCCAAGGCCGGGCAGAACGAGGAGGCCAAATCATGAGCATGAACCTCGTCACCCTGCTGTATCTGCTGGCGTCGGTGTGCTTCATCCAGGCGCTCAAGGGCTTGTCGCACCCGACCACGGCGCGGCGCGGCAACGCGTTCGGCATGACGGGCATGGCGATTGCCGCGGTCACGACCATCGCGCTCATCTACAAACTCAAATCCGAGATGTTTGCCGGCACCGAGAGCGGCACGTCTACGGGCTTCATCCTGATTTTTGCTGGCTTGGTGGTCGGCGGCGGCATCGGCGCCTACGTGGCGCGCACGGTCGAAATGACCAAGATGCCCGAGCTGGTAGCAGCGATGCACTCGCTGATTGGTCTGGCGGCGGTATGCATTGCTGTGGCTGCCGTGGCGGAGCCTGACGCTTTCGGCATCACCATGGCCGGGGACAACGTGCTGCCCCTGGGCAACCGCGTGGAGCTATTCATCGGCACGTTCGTCGGCGCCATTACGTTCTCGGGTTCGGTCATCGCCTTTGGCAAGCTGTCGGGCAAGTACAAATTCCGCCTGTTCCAGGGCGCGCCGGTGCAGTTTGCCGGCCAGCACATGCTGAACCTGCTGCTGGCGGTGGCCATGCTCGGCTTCGGCATCCTGTTCTTCCTGACGCAGAGCTGGCTGCCGTTCATCATCATGACAGCCATCGCCTTTGTGCTGGGCGTGCTGATCATCATCCCGATCGGCGGGGCCGACATGCCGGTGGTGGTGTCGATGCTGAACTCGTATTCGGGCTGGGCGGCGGCCGGCATTGGCTTCTCGCTCAACAACCCAATGCTGATCATCGCCGGTTCGCTGGTGGGCTCGTCCGGTGCGATTCTGTCGTACATCATGTGCCGCGCGATGAATCGGTCGTTCTTCAACGTGATCCTGGGCGGCTTTGGCTCGGAGGCCTCCGCCGGCGCCGCAGCCGCTGGTGGCGGGCAACAGCGCCCGGTCAAGTCGGGCTCGCCGGATGACGCCGCCTTCCTCATGGGCAACGCCGAGACGGTCATCATCGTCCCAGGCTACGGCCTGGCCGTGGCACGCGCGCAGCACGCCTTGAAGGAACTGACCGAAAAGCTGTCGGACAAGGGCGTGACGGTCAAATACGCCATCCACCCCGTCGCCGGACGCATGCCCGGCCACATGAACGTCCTGCTGGCCGAAGCCGAAGTGCCGTACGACCAGGTCTTCGAAATGGAGGACATCAACGGCGAGTTCGGCCAGGCCGACGTGGTGCTGGTGCTGGGCGCCAACGACGTGGTCAACCCGGCCGCCAAGAACGATCCCAAGTCGCCCATTGCCGGCATGCCCATCCTGGAGGCCTACAAGGCCAAAACGATCATCGTCAACAAGCGCTCCATGAACGCCGGCTACGCGGGGCTGGACAACGAGCTTTTCTACATGGACAAGACCATGATGGTGTTCGGCGACGCCAAGAAGGTCGTCGAAGATATGGTGAAATCCGTCGACTAAGGCGGTGCGCTGACGGCCATCAACCCGCCGCCAGATCAGAATGGTTCTGCTTGCCCCCGGCGGCGGCAGGCAGTAACTTAGTGCAATCAGGCAGCGCCAGCCCAGCCGGCCGGGCGCTGCCACCGCCCTCCTTCCGATTTCTCCCGACGTATGCAACAGGACAGCGCCCTGCCGGTCTATTTCCACCCCACCCTGACCGTGGTGGTCGACGACAGTCAATCGTTTGTGGAAAGCCTCGGGTTCCAGATGGACCCCTCGCGTGCGCTGCTCGCCTTCAATGACCCGGAAGAGGCGCTGGCGTGGCTGCGCCAGTGGCATTCACTGCGCATGCCCGGTTTTTTGCCGGTGCGCGTCACACACGACGACCTGACGTTCTCCACCGAGCGCCGCACCATCCAGCTCGACGTCGACCGCATCTACCGCCAGATCCACGAGGTCAACCGCTTCCTGCAGCCGTCCGTCATCGTTGTGGACTACTCCATGCCGCGCATGAACGGGCTGGAGTTCTGCGCCAAGCTCAAAGACTTGCCCTGCATGACGATCCTGCTCACCGGAATGGCCGATGAGAACATCGCCGTGCAAGGCTTCAACGATGGCCTGATCGACCGCTACATCAAGAAAGACCACCCCACCATGGCGGAGCGGCTGAGCGAGGAAATCAAAACGCTGCAGAGGCGCTACTTCAGCAACCTGTCGAGCACGCTGCGTGACCTGCTGTCGCGCCACTCGTTCAGCTTTCTGTCGGACCCGGCTGTCACGGAGCTCGTGCGCCAGCTGTCTGAGCGCTACCGCTTCATCGAGTACTACCTGTACCCGCACCCGGCCGGCGTGCTGTTGCTCACAGCAGATGGGCGCGCCACGCTGATGGTCATCGAAACCACTGCAAGCATGCTCACGCACCTGGAAAACGCCGAGGCCTACAACGCGCCGCAAGCGCTGCTCAAGGGGTTGCGCGACAAGCAGATCGTCCCGTTCTTCTGGCCGGGCGACGGCATGTACACCCCAGCCTGCGTGGAGTGGGAACAGTATTGTCTGCCAGCCGAAGTCTGCCAGGGGCGCGAGCCGTACTACTACGCGCTGTTCGACATGCCCAGCCATCTGCTGCCGGCACAGATCTATAGCTACACCCAGTTTCTCGCCAACTACAAACAGGACCCGGACGCACTCACCGGCCGCAAGTTGCGCTGAAGACCACGTAACCCGGTCCCTGTTGTGCTGCGGGGTTCTACGTTGTGTGGGCCATCTTGGACAAGTACAATCGTTTGAATCACTCGGTAGCCATGACGTCAGAGCATGGGCCGGGCTGAATCGCCCTGATGCATGCGTGGCTTTGCTGCGGCATCATGGCGGTCGAGGGTGCCGACGACATACGATACGGCGCCCCGGATGCATTACTGTGCGGGATTCTCCTTGAAAGACGATTTGGGATGCAGCAGCGGGCCACGCGTAGTCAAGACGGCGCGTGTTGCGGATGTCAGGGGAGTGCATCGCTCCAATCTGTTCGCGGTTGCACGATTCCCGTTGCCACGCTGTTGATCTGAGGATTGCCGAAACGCGAAGGCGCATCGCCCTTGCGACGGTCAGCCTCCTTCCCCGATCTTCTCGAAGCGGGTTTGGGCGAGAGACGCCCGGGCCGCGCCCATGCGCGCGGCCAGCGGACGGCTTCAGGCCCGCTTTCACGACTGATGCGGCGGCATGCCCGGCGGTGTCGGCGGGGCGCGCTGTGTTCGCGGTATCCGGCGTCGCGGCGCGATTCCGGATGCGCGGTTGTTGGAGAGAGCGTCCCATTTGGCAGACGTTTCCCCTGAAGTCTCCGGCAAATTCGCACCGTGTACTCACCTAACCAAATCGATCCGGCAGTCAGCTTCCGCAACTCCCAGGGTCAACAGGTCCGCGGCACCATCATCACGTTGCAGCGACGTGCCCTGGTGATGGAGATCTACAACCCGTACTCGATCGTGCAGGTCAGCGAGGTTCTGTCCGAGCTCGCCATCAAGATCGGTACGCGCCAGGTCTATCTTGGCAAGGCCGTGGTGATCAGTCTGGTCAACACGGGCCTAACCGCCGTCGTGTCGCTCACGCTCATCGACGAATGGCGCGAGTTGTCAGAGGTGGCGGACACGCCCGCCTCGGTGGGCGAAGAAGCGCGAACGTTCGTGCGGGAATGGCAGGAACGCTTCCGCATCCACCGCGAGTACCAGATCGTCATCAACGAAATGCGCGCCTTCCTGGCGGAGGTCTCGCGTTGGGTCGAGCAAGTCGATCTGTCGAAGTCGCTGCCGCGGGAAGATAGCAAGCTGCGGCCCGATGTCTTCATGGAACTGGCCGAGCCCGTCATGTTGCGGGTCAAGCATTATCTGGACATCCTTGAAGGCGAAGCCGCTGACATCGAACCCAACCTGGCGCCTTCCCATCGCGGCTTCGCGCAAAGCGCGCTGCATCCGCTGCTGCTGCGCTCACCGTTCGTACACCGCACGTTCACCAAGCCCCTGGGCTATGCGGGAGACTACGAAATGGTCAACCAGATTCTGGGCGACCCGCAGGAAGGTCCCAGCACGTATTTCCAGATCGTCAACGTCACGTTCCTGAAGGCGCAGGTTGCGCAAGCGCACCGCAATCGCATCGACATCCTGGTCAACTTTCTCAAACAGCTCGCGATACAGGCCAAGGCCGAAGGGCGCCCATACCGCGTCATGAACCTCGGCTGCGGCCCGGCAGTGGAGGTGCAGCGTTTCCTGCGTGAATTCGAAGAACCACACCTGCTCGAATTCGAGTTGATCGACTTCAGCCAGGAAACGCTGGACTACGCGCAAGCCCGGCTGACCGAAGCCGCCAAGCAGGCAGGTGCCACGCTGTCGGCTCAGTTCATTCACCAATCGGTGCATGAACTCATCAAGCGACCCGCACGCAGGGCCGAAGAGGTACGCGATTGCGATGCCGTCTATTGCGCAGGGCTGTTCGACTACATTTCGGACAAGGTCTGCAACCGGCTGCTGACCTATTTCACGACACGCACCCGCCCCGGAGGACGCATCCTGGCCACCAACGTACATTCGAGCAACCCGGAGCGGCTCTTCACCATGGAACACCTGCTCGAGTGGTATCTCATCTATCGGGATGAACAGCAGCTCGCCGCGACATTCCCCGAAGAGGCATGCCGCGATACCAAGGCCTACGTCGACGCGACCGGCGTCAACGTGTTCTGCGAGGCGACGGTGATCTAGATGGCCCAGAGCGCAAGTGATCCTCTGAAGAGCGCGTTCTACCGCGCCGAGCGAGAAGGCTTCCGGCTGTCGTTCAGTCGAACCACAGCGCTCGTCGGTATCGTTCTGGTGCTGATGGGCGCCGGCCTGGACTACAACACCTACCCGGGCAACCTCAAGCCGTTCTTCCTCGCGCGCGTCTTTGTTTCGCTGCTGATCTTCGTGGTCTATCTGATCCTGCCAACCCGGTGGGGACGGCAGCGGCTGTCGTATCTGACGCTCCTCTGGTTGTGTTTTCCACAGATCATGATTGCGTGGATGATCTCCGCCACGCAGGGCGCGCACTCGATCTATGCGACAGGGCTTCACCTGGCTGTCTTCGCGGCGGGCAGCGTGCTGCCGTTCAATACCAAGCAGACCATCGGGTTCGGGCTGATCACCTATACGCTGTATCTCCTGGCCTGCCTGATTCACGATCCAGCCAGCGTGGCAGGCAGCACGTTCTTCGTGAACTCGCAGTTCCTGATCTTCACCTCTACGCTGGGGGTCTTCTGCACGTACTTTAACGAGCGCAGCCGGTTCGAACTCTTCAAGCTCAAGGAAGAAGTGGCCGACAAGAACATCCAGCTTGAAAACACCAACAGCAGTCTGGTTGAAATCAAGGGCCAGCTCCTGCAACAGGAAAAGATGGCCGCCATCGGCACACTCTCCGCTGGCCTGCTGCATGAGATCAACAACCCGGTCAACTTCTGCCTGATGGCGATCGCCGTGGCACAGGAAGACCCAACCGCCAAAACCAGCCCGATGCTGGCGGAATGCCTGACCGATGCCAAGGAAGGCATGCAGCGCGTGCAGCACATCGTGTCCGACCTCAAAACCTTCGCGTACCGCAGCCCTGAAAAGGGCGAGGCCAATGCCCCGTTCCTGGTGGAAAAGGCTGTGGATTCGGCCATCCGCCTGACGAGCCATGAACTGCGCGGCGTCAACCTTGAGCGAAAGCTGCCGGCCGATACGCTGGTGCGCGGTGACGAAGCGGCCATCATCGGTGTGCTGATCAACCTGCTGTCGAATGCGGCGCTGGCCATGCAGAAGGCGCAACGCCCGAACCCGCGCATCGAGATCGCCGGCGACTGGATCGACAACCGCCTGCACGTGGTGGTGACGGACAATGGCCCCGGCATCTCCGAGAAGAACCTCTCGCGCGTGTTCGAGCCGTTCTTCACCACGCGTGATGTCGGCAAGGGCCTGGGGCTCGGCCTGTCGATCAGCTACAGCGTGATCCAGCGCCACGGCGGCACGCTTGCCGTGACCAGCCAGGAAGGCGAATGGGCGCGCTTCACCTTCGACCTGCCGCGCGCGGAGTAAGACGCACCATGAACGCCACGCCGGACACCGTCACCATCCTCTACGTCGACGACGAGGTGCAAGCCTGCAAGTGGTTCGCGCGCACGATCGGCGCCGGCTACGAGGTGTTGACCGCCAACAGCGTCGACGAAGCCAAGGCCGTGCTGCACGATGCGCACGAGCGCATCAGCGTGGTCCTGACGGACTTCCGCATGCCTGGCGGCGACGGGACCGAGTTGCTGCGCTTCATCGACGCCGAGTACGGCGATATCGCCACCATCCTCGTCACTGCGTATGCCGATAAGGACCTGCTGATCCAGGCAGTCAACACCGGGCGTGTGTTCAAGATCCTGGAGAAGCCCTATCGGCCCGAAGACGTGCGTCGTTCGCTGCAAGAGGCGCTGGCGCTTCGGCAAGACCGCCTGCTGCGCACGCAGCGCTTGATGGCCATCGACGAAACGCTGGCCTTTCTCGCGCACGAACTGAACACGCCGTTAGCGGCGATCTCCAACTTTGCGCGCGGCATCCGCATGCGCGTGGACCAAGCCATGCCCTCGCCCGAAGCGCTGCCGGCGATGCTGCCTGCGAGTTTTCCCGAGATCGGCCGCGCGGCAGACCGCGTGCAGGACAACGCGCGTTATTGCCTCTCGGTGATCGCCACGTTCCTCAATTCGGTGCGCAATACCTATGGCAAGCCAGGCACAGCCGCCACGCCCAGCAGCGCCGACGGGTTGATCCGCTCGCTGTTTGATACCTACCCGTTCACGAACGCTCAACGCGAATGGGTGTCGTACCGTGTGGAGCAGGATTTTCCGATCCCGACCCTGCCCAACTGCGTGATGCTGGTGCTCTCATCGCTGACAAGCAATGCGCTGCACGCCCTGCGCCACACCGGTGCCCCACGGCTGGAGATTGTCGCCGGCAACGCGCCGGAAGCGACGGGCGCGCGGCACATGATCCGCATCGAGGACAACGGCCCCGGCATCGCCCCCGACGTTCTCGGGCGATTGACCATCGACCCCGTGACCACGCGCGCCGAGGAAGGCGGCAACGGCATGGGCATGATTTTTTGTACGCGGATCATGCAATCGTTCGGGGGAGCGATTGCCATTGAATCCGCCCCCAGCGCAGGCACGCGCGTGACTTTGACGTTCCCATGACAACACCATCAACAACACGAACCACGCTGCACCGGATCCGCGCGTTTGCTGCATTTGCTATGAGGAGTGATGGATGACCAATCCCGGGGGCAATGAGCCCAACAACCCGCCCAAGATTCTGTATGTGGACGACGAGACATTGGCGCTGACGTACTTCGGCCGTGCCATCGGTTCACTGGCGCCGGTCGTCACCGCCACCTCGGTTGAAGAAGGCAAGCGCATGCTCGACGAGCACGCCGCCACGCTGGGCGTGCTCGTGTCGGACCAGCGCATGCCCGGTGAGCTCGGCAACGAACTGCTGCGCTATGCGCGCGAGCGCTATCCGCACCTGGTGCGCATCCTCACCACCGCGTATTCGGAAATCGAAGACACGGTGGAGGCGGTCAACCAGGGCCAGATCCACCGCTACATCAAGAAGCCGTGGGACATCACGGCGCTGCGCGTAGAGCTGAAGCAGGCGCTGGAGTTTTCTGACCTGCGCCGCGAGCGCGACGCCCTTCTGCGCGAGAAGATGACCGTGCGCCAGAGCCAGACGCTTACGCACCGCATCGGTGCGCTGCAAACGCTGTACTTGGCGGTGTCTGGGCTGTCGTCGTTCAGCGCGGTCAACGATTACCTGCGCGCCGCCGCTGCCGTGGGCTTGAGCACGGTGGAACAGCCGGACTGGGCAATCAAGGACTACACCGAACTCGTCGGCGAAGAGAGCCTGCGCACCGGCGAGTTCAGCCAGGCGGTACGGCAGGCGTATCAAGACTTGTCGTCGCGCTTTGACGGCAAACCCGCCGCGCAGGCGCTGGACATGCTGGCCGAGGTGCTGAACGGCAAGGTTTCGCTAGCCGGCACGGATGCCGCAGCGGTAGTCGACCTGAGCACGCTCACGGAATACCTGCAGGCGGCATCCACCCACAAGGTGTCGGAGCCGCACGCCACATGGCTGGCGTTCCTGCTATGGCTGGATGGTAAGGGCTGGTCCATCAAGGCGGAGCGCGACGGAGCAGCCGTCAAGCTGCGCCTGCTCGATAACCAGACGCAGCTCACTCCGGACCAGCTCGCTGGCTGGATGGAGCATTTCCAGGAGCAGCAGGCAGCCTGAGCCGTTCTGCCGCTGGCTTTCAATTCAACGCCGAAGCCTACGCTTCGGCGTTGTCGTTTGAGGTGTCGCCCTTTGCCGAGCGTTCGGGCCGATCGCGCATGCCGCCCTTCACCATTTCGAAGCGGAACAGGCGGCATTCGATGTTGCCGTTATAAAGCGGCGTACGCTGCGACTCCTTCAGCCGCATGCGGCGCGGCATCGACAGATCGCCGGTGAAGACGAATGCCTTCCAGCCCGAAAACTCACGCTTGAGCGTGCCCGCAAAGGCCTGCGCAAATTCGTTGGCAGCGGCCTCTTCCTGCGGATCCACGGGCGGCGTCGGTTCCGGCTCGCGACGGAAATCATCACGCGGGGCGCCCATGGCTCGACTTGCGCGCTCGAAGACGGTGCCATCGTCTTCGCCCTCAGGCCGGCGGCGGCGCGAACCCTGCGCACCGCGCACCGCGATCCGCTCGCCATACGGCGGGTTCATCAGCAGCACGCCAGGCACATCGAACGGCGGCTTGCCGAAGCGCGCGTCCACCTGCTTGAGCATCGGCTCGCCGGGCAGACCGGCGCGCTGCCAATTCGCGGCGGCATAGGCCAGCATGTCTGTGGAAATGTCAGCACCCGCCACCAGCGGCGGTGCGCGGCGCATGGACGCAGCGGCCGCGTCGGCAGCCGCCTCACGCAGGCGCTTGAAGCACTTGGCATCGTGGTCGATCAACCACTCGCACGCGAAAGCACGCTGACCACCGGGCGCAATGCCCAATGCGCGCTGCGCGGCTTCGACGAGGAATGTGCCGCTACCGCACATCGGATCGTAAAACGGTTCGCCCTTCGCGCCCGTCCAGCCGGTCAGGCGCAGGATGCCAGCCGCAAGGTTCTCCTTCAGCGGCGCCTCGCCCTTTTCCTGGCGCCAGCCACGCTTGAAGAGCGGCTCGCCAGTGGTATCGAGGTAGATCGTGCAATCGGTCTCGGTCAGGTACGCGTAGATGCGCACGTCGGGCGAAACGGTATCGACGCTGGGGCGTGCGCCCATGCGCTGGCGGAAGCGATCGCACACACCGTCCTTCACGCGCAGGCCGACAAACTTCAGGCTTTGCAGCGGCGATTTATGCGCGGTCACATCCACGCGGATCATCTCGTCGGGCGTGAAGTAGTCTTCCCAGCGCTGCGCGGCAGCCAGTGCGTAGATGTCGTCTTCCGAGCGGTACCCGCGCGAGCCCAAACGCATCAGCACCCGGCTGGCGATGCGGCTATGCAGGTTAACGGCATACGCCGCACCCTGCGTACCGAAGAAATGCACGCCACCCGGCACGGTACGGCCGACCTCGAACGCAGCCAGTTCGTCCACCTCAGGGCGGATGGAGATTTCGGCCAGTTCATCGGCCAGCGCTTGTTCCAGCCCACGGGGGCACGGCGCGAAGTATGCAGTTGCCATCGGAAAACCAAAAAATCAGAACGGCTTCACGACCACCAGGATCGTAATTGCCAACAACAGCAGCACCGGCAGTTCATTGAAATAGCGGTAGAAGGCGTGCGAGCGCTTGTTGGCACCCGCTTCGAATTTGCGCAGCAGCACGCCGCAGCCATGGTGGTAGCCGATCGTCACCAGCACCAGTGCGAGCTTGGCGTGCATCCAGCCGTTCGGCGGATACATGCCGATGCGGTAACCAAAGAGCAGCCAAGCCCCAAGCAGGATCGCGACGATCGCCAGCATGGTCGTGAAGCGGAACAGCTTGCGCGCCATGATCAGCAGGCGCGTGATGGCCGCGCGCTCGGTTTCCATCGCCAGGTTGACGAAGATGCGCGGCAGGTAGAACAAGCCGGCAAACCACGACGCGATAAAAACAATGTGAAAGGCTTTGACCCAGAGCATGTTGTTCTCGTTAAAAGCAATGCGCGCCGCTCGTGGCGGCGCGCTGGTGGTAGTGCCAAATTAGGTGCGGATCTCGCCGTGCCCAAACACGACGTACTTAAGCGAGGTCAGCCCCTCCAGCCCGACCGGCCCGCGTGCGTGCAGCTTGTCGTTGGAGATGCCGATCTCGGCGCCCAGGCCATACTCGAAACCATCAGCAAAGCGCGTGGACGCATTGATCATCACGCTGGCCGAATCGACCTCGCGCAGGAAGCGCATGCCGGTCGAGTAGTTCTCAGTGATGATCGAATCGGTATGCGCCGAGCCGTAGGTGTTGATGTGCTCGATGGCGGCATCCAGCCCGTCGACCGCGCGGATCGACAGGATCGGCGCGAGGTATTCGGTGTGCCAGTCAGCTTCAACAGCGTCTTTCAGATTGCCGAAGCCGGCGGCTTCCAGCGTGGCGCGCGTGGCCGGGCAGACGCGCAGTTCGACGCCCTTGTCCTGGTAGATTTTCACCAGCGGCGGCAGCGCGCGGGCAGCGATGTCGCGCGACACGAGCAGCGTCTCCATCGTATTGCACGGCGCGTAGCGTTGCGTCTTGGCGTTGTCGCACACGCGCACGGCTTTCTCGATGTCGGCATCGGCGTCGATGTAGACGTGGCAGATGCCGTCCAGGTGCTTGATCATCGGCACGCGCGCTTCTTCCATCAGGCGGGCAATCAGGCTCTTACCACCACGCGGCACGATCACGTCGACGTATTCCGTCATGGTGATGAGCTTGCCGACGGCGGCGCGGTCCGTGGTCGCCACCACCTGTACGGCGTTGGCGGGCAGACCGGCGTCGGCCAGCCCTTCTTCGATCAATGCGGCCAGCGCGCCATTCGATTCGATCGCCTCGGAGCCGCCGCGCAGGATGGTCGCGTTGCCCGACTTGATGCACAGCGCCGCCGCATCCACCGTCACATTCGGGCGCGACTCATAGATGATGCCGATCACGCCCAACGGCACGCGCATCTGGCCGACCTGGATACCGGTCGGGCGAAATTTCATGTTGCTGATCTCGCCAATCGGATCGGGCAGCGCGGCGATCTGTTCAAGGCCGGCGGCCATGGTGTCGATGGCACGATCGGTGAGCGTGAGGCGGTCGATGAAGGCAGCGTCCTGCCCGTTGGCGCGCGCACGTTCGACATCGCGGGCGTTGATCTCTTTGAGCTTGGCGGCATCGCGGCGGATGGCGGCGGCGATATGCAGCAGCGCACGGTTCTTCTGCGCGGTACCGGCGCGAGCCATGCCGCGCGAGGCGGTGCGCGCCTGACGGCCAACCAGGGCCATGTATTCGTTCACGTCGAGCTGCTTCATGATGATCGCGGCCGGCCAATGCGCCGGCGAATTCAATGAGAGGACTATTCGGTGCGGGTGCGTATCAGGCTGGCACCGGGAGACTACCGGGCCGCGCAATGCGCATCGCCAGTTGCAGCAGGCCATCCCAGGGCTCGGCTGGCAGCGATGGTTCACGCAAGCCCTTGACCTGCCGATCCAGCTTCGCTGCCATGGCGAGCGCACCTTCGAGCTCGCGCTGTGACAACCGCTGCGCCGCCTGCGGCACCAGCCGTTCGCGCGGGCCCCAGACCCGCAGCTCACGCAGCATCGAGGCCACCGGCTTGCCTCGGGCCGCGCCCGAGGCGATTTTTGATAATACGCGAATTTCTTCGGTCAACGTCCAGAGCACCAGCACCGTGGCTTCGCCCTCCCCGCGCAGGCCTTCGAGCATGCGCACCAAGAGCGGCACATCGCCGGCCAGCATGGCTTCGGACAGCTTGAACACGTCATAGCGCGCCACGTTGAGCACCGCATCGTGCACATCGTCGAACGTCAGCACGCCCGGTGGGTGCAACAGGCCAAGCTTTTGGATTTCCTGATGGGCAGCCAATAGGTTGCCTTCCACACGGTCGGCAATGAATTGCAGGGCACGTCGGCCGGGCTCACCAGGTTCCACGCGCTGCTGCTGACGTGCTAGACGCTCGCCGATCCAGCCGGGCAGCTTGGTTCGATCCACCGAATCGACCTTGATCGACACGCCAGCGCCCTCGAGCGCCGCGAACCACGCCGACTTGGCAGTAGCGAAATCCAGGCGCGGCAGCGTGATCAGCGTGATGGTGTCGGTGGCCGGGCCGGAGGGCGTACCCGCAGCCAGTGCGCGCAGTGCCTCGCCGCCGTCCTTGCCAGGCTTGCCGGACGGAATGCGCAACTCGACGATCTTGCGATCCCCGAACAGCGACATCGACTGCTGGGCCTCCGTCACGCGCGACCAGGAGAAGCCGCGCTCGACGCTCATCACCTCGCGCTCGGTAAAGCCCTGGGCGCGTGCGGCCTGGCGCAGCGCATCGACGGCTTCCAGCACGAGCAGATGCTCGTCGCCATGCACTACATACAGCGGCGCCAGGCCCTTGGCAGCGGCCTGCTTGAGATGCCCTTCGAGCGCGTCGAGCCGCAGTTGCATGGCCTGCTTGCCGCTTACGACGGTAGCTTCACGGCAGCCAGGCGCCGCACGAGCTGGTTGATCGTATCGCCCTGCATGTCGCGGTAGAGCGCGGCTTCTTCGTAGTCCTTGGCCAGCACCTGCGTCTCGTTGTACGACAGATCGCGGAACTGCGTGATCTCCGACGGCGGGATCAGCAGGTTGTCGTGCGCATCGCGCAGCTGGAAGCGGAAGCGATACGTGATGCGGTACTCGCGCACCACGCCCTGCGGCGTGAGCGACGAGATGGTCTTCACGCGGTCTTCGGCCAGCACGTCGAGCAGCGCATCGGCATCTTTCTTGTCCGACACGATGACGGTGTCGGAGCCGTTGTCGATCAGCCGGCGCAGTTGCGCGCGCATCAGCGAGTTCTGCGGCAGGTTGATGTACAGCCGCTTGAAGGCGAAGTCATTGTTGCCCCGCAGGTGAAAGCCGCAAGCGGATAGCAGCGGCAGAGTGGCCGCCAAGGCGACGACCGAGCGGCCAAAACGACGACGGGACAACGACATAACTATGCGTTCCTTGAGTGGGATGGCGAGCAGCGCTCAGGCCACCACGTTCACCAGACGACCCGGCACCACGATGATCTTCTTGGGCGGCTTGCCTTCCGCAAATTTCTGGACCGCTTCGTCCTTGGCGGCAATGGCTTCGATCGCCGCACGGTCGGCATCGGCCGGCACGACGATGCTGCCGCGCACCTTGCCGTTGACCTGCAGCACGAGCTCGATCTCGCTCTGCACCAGCGCACTTTCGTCGACTTGCGGCCACGGCGCGTCGAGCAGATCGCCGTAGACATCGGCGTAGCCAAGTTCCTTCCACAGCACGTGGGTAATGTGCGGCACCACCGGGTACAGCACGCGCAGCAGGATGCCCAGGCCTTCACGGCGCGCATCGGCACCGGCGTCCTTGGCGCCTTCCAGCGCGTTGAGCATCTTCATCGTCGCCGAAACGACGGTGTTGTACTGCAGGCGCTCGTAGTCGTAGTTGGCTTGCTTGAGCACGGTGTAGAGCTCGCGGCGCAGGGTGCGGTCAGCATCCGTGGCACCAGCGACGGCCCCATTGCCATGGCCGGCACGAATCGCCTCACCATGCGCCACGCCAAAGTTCCACAGGCGACGCAGGAAGCGCGAAGCGCCCTCCACGCCAGCGTCGTTCCACTCGAGCTGCTGCTCGGGCGGCGCGGCGAACATCGTGAACAGGCGTGCGGTATCGGCGCCGTACTGGTCAATCAGCGCTTGCGGGTCGATGCCGTTGTTCTTCGACTTCGACATCTTTTCCACACCGCCGATCACCACCGGCTGGCCGTCAGCCTTCAGCGTGGCGCCCACGGGGCGGCCGCGTTCGTCGGTCTGCACGTCGACGTCGGCCGGGTTGACCCACTGCTTCTTGCCCGATGCGTCTTCGCGGTAGTACGTCTCATTGAGCACCATGCCCTGCGTGAGCAGGTTGGTGAACGGCTCGTCGAACTTGACCAGGCCCAGGTCACGCATGACCTTGGTCCAGAAACGCGCGTATAGCAGGTGCAGGATCGCGTGCTCGATGCCGCCGATGTACTGGTCCATCGGCATCCAGTAGTCGTTGCGGGCATCGACCATGGTGGCGCCGTCCGGGCACGTATAGCGCATGTAGTACCAGCACGAATCGATGAAGGTATCCATCGTGTCGGTCTCGCGGCGCGCGGGCTTGCCGCACGACGGGCACGTGCACTCCAGGAAGCGCGGGTCTTTGGCCAGCGGGTTGCCCGTGCCGTCCGGCACGAGGTCTTCGGGCAAGCGCACCGGCAGGTCTTGCTCGGGCACCGGCACGACGCCACAGCTGTCGCAATGAATCAGCGGGATCGGCGTGCCCCAGTAGCGCTGGCGGCTGATACCCCAGTCGCGCAGGCGCCAGGTGGTCTTTTTCTCACCGAGGCCCTTGGCGGCTAGGTCAGCGGCCACGGCGTCGACGGCTTGCTGATAGTTCAGGCCGTCGTACTTGCCACTGTGGAACAGCACGCCGTGTTCCTTGTCGCCGTACCACTCAGCCCAGGTGGTCGTGTCATACGGCTGGCCCTTCACGTCAATCACTTGCTTGATCGGCAGGCCGTACTTGTTGGCGAACGCGAAGTCGCGCTCATCGTGTGCGGGCACGCCCATCACGGCGCCATCGCCGTAGGTCATCAGCACATAGTTGCCGACCCACACCGGCACGGATTCGCCCGTGAGCGGGTGCGTGACGGTCAGGCCGGTCGGCATGCCCTTCTTTTCCATGGTTGCCATATCGGCTTCCATGACGCTGCCGTGCTTACATTCGTCGATGAACGCAGCAAGCGCGGGATTGGTCTGCGCGGCGTGCGTGGCAATCGGGTGCTCGGCGGCCACGGCGCAGAAGGTGACACCCATGATGGTGTCGGCACGCGTGGTGAAGACGTACAGCTTGCCGTCGTTGATCAGTTTGCCGTCGTCGCCCGGGATGCTGTGCGGGAAGGCGAAGCGCACGCCCTCGCTCTTGCCGATCCAGTTTTGCTGCATGAGCTTGACGCGCTCCGGCCAGCCCAGCGGGTCGAGGTCGGACAGTAGCTCCTGCGCATACTTGGTGATGCCCAGGTAGTACATCGGGATCTCGCGCTTTTCCACCACCGCGCCCGAGCGCCAGCCGCGCCCGTCGATCACCTGCTCGTTGGCGAGCACGGTCTGGTCGACCGGGTCCCAGTTCACGGTGCCGGTCTTGCGGTAGGCGATGCCCTTCTCCAGCATCTTCAGGAACAGCCACTGGTTCCAGCGGTAGTAGTCGGGGTTGCAGGTGGCAACTTCGCGCGACCAGTCGATCGCCAGGCCCATCGACTGCATCTGCTTCTTCATGTAAGCGATGTTGTCGTAGGTCCAGGCTGCCGGGGCCACGCCGTTGTTCAGTGCCGCGTTTTCCGCCGGCATGCCGAAGGCGTCCCAGCCCATCGGCATCAGCACGTTGTACCCCTTCATGCGCAGCTGACGCGTCATCACGTCATTGATCGTGTAGTTGCGCACGTGGCCCATGTGCAGCTTGCCCGACGGATACGGCAGCATCGAGCAGGCGTAGAACTTGGGCTTGTCCGAGCCGTCCGCGGCGCGCGCGTGTTCGGTCACGCGGTAGGCATCTTTGGCCTGCCAGTGTTGCTGGGCCTGCTGTTCGACGTCGGACGGGGAGTATTTGTCTTGCATGGTGATGGGTCGCCCAGATGCCGGGCGATTGCAGCCTCGCGGTACATGCGCGGCCGAAAGTGAGTGACGGAAAAGGCCCGATTATACCGTCGCCACCCACCCCATCCGGGCGATGGCGACGCTGCGAAAAAAGGCGCCGGACGGGCCTGCCGACGCCCTTTCGTGCCCGCCTGAAATTACAGGCCGAGCACGTCGTTCATGTCGTACAGACCCTTCTTGCCGGCCACGAACACCGCCGCGCGCACCGCGCCCTCGGCGTACGACTGGCGCGTGTTGGAGCGATGCGTGATCTCAATGCGTTCGCCGTCGCCAGCAAACAGCACGGTGTGATCGCCCACGATATCGCCGCCGCGCACCGTGGCAAAGCCGATGGTGCCCAACTCACGCGGACCGGTTTCGCCTTCACGGGCGTAGACAGCACGGTCGGCCAGCTTGGTGCCCTGCGCCTCGGCCACGACCTCGCCCATCTTGAGCGCGGTGCCCGACGGCGCATCGATCTTGTGCTTGTGGTGCGCCTCGATGATCTCCACATCGTAGCCCTGCGCCAGGATCTTGGCGGCCACTTCGATCAGCTTGAAGGTTGCGTTCACGCCCACGCTCATGTTCGGCGCCCACACCACGCCGATCGACTCGCCGTAGGTCTTGAAGCTGGCCTTCTGCTCAGCCGTGAAGCCGGTCGTGCCGATGACCACGGCGGTGCCAAGTTCACGTGCGATGTTCAGATGGTTGATCGTCGCGTCCGGGCGGGTGAAATCGATCAGCACATCCGCCTGCGAAAGGCCCGCGCGCACGTCGTCGGTGACAACCACGCCAGTGACCTTGCCCAGTTTGGCACCGGCGTCCTGGCCCACGGCTTCGCTGCCCGGGCGGTCCAACGCAGCGCCCAGTGTCACGCCAGGCGTACGCAGTACGGTGTCGATCAGCATTTGGCCCATGCGGCCCGAAGCACCTGCAATCGCGATTTTCATGTTGGTCGATACAAAAGAGAGGCGGTCTGTAAAACGCACAAGCGGCGGAACCCGTCCGCCGCTCGCTCGAAGATGGTGTGCCGATGTGCTGGCTACGTGCGCTCAGGGCGAGGTCGTTGCCGGTGGCGGAACGCTGGTGTCGGTCCCGCCACCGCCGGTGCGGCGCTCGGGCAATGTCACATCCACGTTGTTCTTGGCGCCGGTGGTCGACTGCACGCGGTCGCTCATTTCGGCCGACGGAATCGACGGTGCGCGCGATGCCGGTGCGGCGCCTGCAGCGGCGGCTGCAGCCGCGGCGTCCTTCTTCGGGCGTTTGATGCCATCGATTTCGGAGATCAGTTCCGACTCGGAAGGCAGGTCGTCCGCGCCCACCCACTTGGCGAGGCGATCACCATCAAACCACACGGTCAGTTTGCGTTCCTGCACCACGCTCGCGTTGCCGCGCTTGAACGAGAAGATGTAGTCCCAGCGGTTGGCGTGGAACATATCCGTCAGCAATGGCGTGCCAAGCACGAAGCGCACTTGGTCACGCGTCATGCCTTCCTTGAGCTGCGCCGCCTGTTCGCGCGACACGAAGTTGCCCTGCACGATATCAATGCGATACGGCGTGATGGCGTTGGCGATCTTGCGCGTGGTGCTGTCGTAGGTGCCGCATCCAGCCAGCAGCGCCGACACCGCCAGCATGGCCCCTACCAAAAGGCCACCGCGACGGGCGACGTGGGCAAAACGGACAGGACTGCGCCGGACAAGGTTACGCGCCAGGGAAAAGGTCATGAGCGATCGGCCTTCAAACGGTTCCGGGCATGCCCGGTACGGGAGGATTTGGCGACGGCACAGGCACATCAGGCAAGTCCGTTGATAGGACTTTTGCCGCCAAAACCCTTATGATTGGAATATCCGAACATTGTACTCTAGGGAGCCTGGCGCATGCCGAGTCCTGCAGACCTCAAGAACATCGGTCTGAAAGCCACGGTGCCGCGGTTGAAGATCCTCGAGATCTTTCAGACCAGCGAAGAGCGCCACATGAGCGCCGAAGACGTGTACCGCATCCTGCTCGCCGAGCACATGGACATTGGCCTAGCCACGGTCTATCGCGTGCTGACGCAGTTCGAGCAGGCGGGCCTGCTGTCACGCAACAACTTCGAATCCGGCAAGGCCATCTACGAACTGAACGAGGGCAAACACCACGATCACCTGGTGTGTCTCGATTGCGGGCGCGTGGAAGAATTCTTCGACGCCGAAATCGAGCAGCGGCAGCAAAGCATTGCCCGCGAGCGCGGCTTTGTGTTGCAGGAACACGCGCTGTCGCTCTACGGCAACTGCACGAAAGAGCCCTGCCCGCATCGCCCGAAACGCTGAAGCGCCATCGCAAAGCAAAACGGCCGCATCATCTGCGGCCGTTTTTTGTTGGGGCTGAGGTAGCGGTGGATGTCAGGCGGACAGCCGCGTCTCATCCTCCTTTTCTGCATCGCCCTTGCCGCTCTTGCTGGCTTTGCCCGGCTCGCCGGCGGACAGCGGATGTGCCGGCGCACCAGACGCCTGACCGGTGTATTCCGCCACCACCTGCTTGAACAGGCTGCGCGCCCACACCAGCATCGGATGCGTGTTGCGGCTGCGGTGCCACAACATGTTCAGGCCGAGCACCGTTTCAAGCTCCGCCGGCAGCGGGAAGGCGTTCAGGTTGTACGCGTCACACACCAGATCTTTCATCAGCGAGTTGACCGTGAACACCATATCGGTCTGCGCCGCCACCTCGGCCTGCGTGCGCCAGCCGTGCACGGTCATGGTCGAGTTGCGCTTGAGGCCGCGCTGCTGCAGCGCGTAGTCCAACGGAATGAGCGACGGGGCCACACGGCTGCCCGGGCTGCCTTGCGCAACGAAGATGTGCTCGCACTCCAGATACTGTTCGAGCGTGCAGCGATCGGCCAGGATCGGATGCCCCTTACGGGCGCAGACCCACATGTTGAAGGAGGTCACCACCTCTTCCATGATCTCGGCGTGGCGCGTAGGGAACGGCGAAAACGCCAGGTCCAACTCGTTGGCGCGCATGGCCGCCACATCGGACTCCCAGGACGAGGACTCCGTCAGGCGCACCTGCAAACCCGGCGCCAGGCGCTTCACCCGCAACAGGAAGCGGTCGAAGAGCGCGTCGCCAAGCGTGCCGGCAAAGCTGATATTGAATGTGCCGATGGCTTCAGCCGGATCGAACGTGGCGATATCGCCCTCGTTGATAGCGGTCCAGAGGTCCAGCATTTCACGCACCTTGGGACCGAGCTCGAGCGCCTTGGGCGTCGGCGTCAGGCCGTGCGGGACGCGGATGAAAAGGGGATCATCGAAAATCTCGCGCAAGCGCCCCAGCGAATGAGAGACCGCCGGCGCGGTCATATGCATTTTTTCTGCCACATAGGTGGCATTCCGCTTGCTGAGCAGCTCGACAAATATCACCAACAGTTTGGTATCGACGTTGACCATGGGATGCCTTGGCTCAGGAACAGCAGCCATTGCCGCAGCAATGGGCCGGACGCGACAAAAAAGGTTGCCACGTCAGAATGTAGTATTTGTTCAGTGTACGGACTGCAACCTGATTTTCAAAGCAAATTCCTGTAGCCTCGTGTGGAAGTTGCTTGCGCGCAAACGTTTCCGCATTTACACAAACAAAAGGCGGCAACCCCGCAAAAGGATGCCGCCTAATGGGAAAAACGCGCCTTCGGGCGCGCTTTCTCTAGCTTCGCAGGTTACTTGGCCACCACACGCGCCATTTCCAGGCACTTGTTCGAGTAACCCCATTCGTTGTCGTACCAGCTCACCACCTTGATGAAGGTGCCGTCCAGCGCGATACCGGCTTCAGCGTCGAAGATCGAGGTGCGCGCATCGCCGCGGAAATCCGTAGCGACCACCTTGTCTTCCGTGTAACCCAGCACGCCCTTCAGCGCGCCTTGGCTCTGTGCCTTCATTTCGGCGCAGATTTCAGCGTACGTAGCAGCGCTTTCCAGTTCGACGGTCAGGTCGACCACCGACACATCCGAAGTCGGCACACGGAACGACATGCCGGTCAGCTTCTTGTTCAACTGCGGGATCACCACGCCCACGGCCTTGGCAGCGCCCGTGGAGGAAGGGATGATGTTCTCCAGGATGCCGCGGCCGCCGCGCCAGTCCTTGTTGGACGGGCCGTCAACGGTCTTCTGCGTGGCGGTGGCAGCGTGCACGGTGGTCATCAGGCCGCGCTTGATGCCCCACTTGTCGTTCAGCACCTTGGCAACCGGCGCCAGGCAGTTGGTCGTGCACGAGGCGTTCGAGATGATCGCTTCGCCCTTGTACGATTCGTGGTTCACGCCGAACACGAACATCGGCGTGTCGTCCTTCGACGGGGCCGACATGATCACCTTCTTGGCGCCCGCGTCGATGTGCTTTTGCGCGCCTTCCTTGGTCAGGAAGATGCCGGTCGACTCGATCACCACGTCAGCGCCGACTTCGCTCCACTTCAGCTCGGCCGGATCCTTCACGGCGGTCAGGCGGATCTTCTTGCCGTTGACGACGAGCGTGTTGCCGTCGACCGAGACTTCACCTTCAAAGCGGCCGTGCACCGAGTCGTACTTGAGCATGTATGCCAGGTAGTCGGGCTCGAGCAGGTCGTTGATGGCAACGACTTCGATGTCCTTGAAGTTGGCGACGGCGGCGCGGAACACCATGCGTCCGATGCGGCCGAAGCCGTTGATGCCGATCTTGATGGTCATGGTCAGTCTCCTGATAGCAGAAAAGAAATCGACGGTGCGATACAAACCAACGCGGCACCTCGTGGGTGCCGCGTACGCAAATTCAGTTAAGCAATGACGCTCTTGGCGGTGTTCACCACGTTCTCGACGGTGAAGCCGAAGTGCTTGAACAGCACGCCTGCCGGGGCCGACTCACCGAACGTGTCGATGCCGACCACGGCTTGCACTTGGTACTTCCACCAGAAGTCCGTCACGCCGGCTTCCACGGCAATGCGCGGCACGCCGTGCGGGAGCACGCTGGCCTTGTAGGCCGAGTCCTGCTTGTCGAACACGGTGGTGGCAGGCACCGACACCACGCGCGCTTGAATGCCTTCAGCAGCCAGTTGGTCAGCCGCGCCGACCGCCAGGCCAACTTCCGAGCCGGTGGCGATAATGACCACGTCCGGCTTGCCGTTGGCCGCATCACGCAGCACGTAGCCGCCGCGGGCAATGGCTTCGCGCGTGGCGGGGTTGCGCGCCTGGAACGGCAGGTTCTGGCGGCTGAAGATCAGGCAGCTCGGACCGTGCTGGCGCTCGATGGCAGCCGCCCAAGCGACAGCGGTTTCGGTGGTATCGGCGGTGCGCCACACATCCATGTTCGGAATCAGGCGCAGGCTGGCGACGTGCTCGATCGACTGGTGCGTCGGACCGTCTTCGCCCAGGCCGATGGAGTCATGCGTGAAGACGAAGATCGAGCGGATCTTCATCAGCGCGGCCATGCGCAGGGCGTTGCGGCTGTAGTCGGAGAACGTCAGGAACGTGCCGCCGTACGGAATGTAGCCGCCGTGCAGCGCGATGCCGTTCATGATGGCGCTCATGCCGAACTCGCGCACGCCGTAGTTGATGTGGTTGCCCCAGGCATCCACGCGCACAGCCTTGCTGCCGCTCCAGTTGGTCAGGTTCGAGCCGGTCAGGTCGGCCGAGCCGCCCAGCAGCTCGCCCAGCACCGGGCCGTAGGCTTCCAGCGTGTTCTGGCTGGCCTTGCGGGTGGCGATGGTTTCAGCCTTCAGTTCGCACTTCTCGACGAACTCGGCGACGGCCTTCTCGAAATTGGCCGGCAGTTCGCCACGCATGCGGCGCTCGAATTGCTCGGCTTCGGCCGGGTGGCGCTCGGAGTAGGCATCGAACAGCGCGTTCCAGGCCTTTTCCAGCGCCTGGCCCTGGCCCTTGCCATCCCACGCGTCGTACACGGCTTGCGGCACGTCGAAGGGGGCGTGCGGCCAAGCCAGCGCTTCGCGCGCGGCGGCAATTTCCACGCCGCCCAGCGGGGCGCCGTGCACGTCATGGCCGCCTTCCTTGTTAGGGGCGCCCTTGCCGATCACAGTGCGGCAGCAGATCAGCGTCGGCTTGTTCGACTTCTTGGCCTCGGCAATGGCGGCGTCCACGGCGTCCACGTTGTGGCCGTCCACGGCGCGGATCACGTTCCAGCCGTAGGCTTCGAAGCGCTTGGGGGTGTCGTCGTTAAACCAGTGGACGACCTCACCGTCGATCGAGATGCCGTTGTCATCCCACAGCGCGATCAGCTTGTTCAGGCCCAGCGTGCCGGCCAGCGAACAGGCTTCGTGGCTGATACCTTCCATCAGGCAGCCGTCGCCCAGGAAGACATAGGTGTGGTGGTTGACGATATCAAAGCCCGGGCGGTTGAACTCCTGGCCCAGCAGGCGTTCAGCCAGTGCCATGCCGACGGCGTTTGTGATGCCCTGGCCCAGCGGGCCGGTCGTCGTCTCAACGCCAGGCGTGATGCCGTATTCGGGGTGGCCGGCGGTCTTGCTGTGCAGCTGGCGGAAGTTCTTCAGCTCCGACATCGGCAGGTCGTAGCCGGTCAGGTGCAGCAGCGCGTAGATCAGCATCGAGCCGTGGCCGTTGGACAGCACGAAGCGGTCGCGATCCGGCCAGCGCGGGTTCAGCGGGTTGTGGCGCAGGTGGCGGCTCCACAGTGCCACGGCGATGTCTGCCATGCCCATCGGCGCGCCGGGGTGACCAGAATTGGCCTGCTGGACGGCGTCCATGGCAAGCACGCGGATGGCGTTGGCCATCAGCTGAGTGGGCTGTGTGGTATTCGAGTGGAGTGCGGGGGCGGTCATGCGAACCTGCGGGCGGAGAGACGGTAGGCGGGAAAACCGCGATTTTACCAGACGGACATGTCCCCGCTGGGGTGATCGCGGTCAGAAAAACGGGGGACAGCGCCCCCTCCCCGGCCCCTCGCCCGCCGGGCTTACCACTCCGCCACGGAACCGTCGGCGTGGCGCCACACGGGGTTGCGCCAGTCGGGGGCTTCCTTGCTGCGTTCGATGACCAGCGCTTCGTCAATGTCTACGCCCAGGCCCGGCAGGCGCGGCGGGCGGATATAGCCGCCTTCGAGCGCGAAATCCGCCTTGTTGCGCACGTAATCGAGCAGTTCACCCCCCTTGTTGTAGTGGATGCCCATGCTCTGCTCCTGCAGCGTGGCGTTCCAGCTCACGAAATCGACGTGCAGGCAGGACGCCAGCGCAATCGGGCCCAGCGGGCAATGCGGCGCCAACGCCACATCGTAGGCCTCCGCCATGGCGGCGATCTTCACGCATTCGGTAATGCCGCCTGCGTGCGACAGATCCGGCTGGAGGATCGACACCCCGCCCGCCTCCAGCACGCGCTTGAAATCGAAGCGGGAGAACATGCGCTCGCCAGCGGCAATCGGCAGATGCGTGTGTGCGGCTAGGCGGGCGTAGGTTTCGGCCTGTTCGGCCAGCACGGGCTCTTCAATAAAGAGCGGGCGATACGGCTCCAACTCCTTGATGAGCACCTTGGCCATCGGCGCAGAGACGCGGCCGTGGAAGTCGAGTCCGAACTCAACCGTGTTGCCGAAGGCGGAGCGGATTTCCGCCACCTTTGCCACGGCGGCGTCGACCGCGCGGGAGGTGTCGATGATGCCCATCTCTTCGCAACCGTTGAGCTTGAAGTGGTCGAAGCCGCCGGCCTGCAGCGCCTTCATGCCGGCAATCACGTCGGCCGGACGGTCGCCGCCGACCCAGCTGTAGGTGCGCATCTTGTCACGCACGAGGCCGCCGAGCAGCTCATACACCGGCACGCCCAGCACCTTGCCCTTGATGTCCCACAGCGCCTGGTCGATGCCGGCGATGGCGCTCATCAGGATCGGCCCGCCGCGGTAGAAGCCGGCGCGGTACATGGTCTGCCAGAGGTCGTTGATGCGGCTCGGGTCTTGGCCGATCAGGTAGTCGGACAGTTCGTGCACCGCCGCTTCCACCGTGCGCGCGCGGCCTTCAATGACGGGCTCGCCCCAGCCCGTGACGCCCTCGTCGGTTTCGACTTTCAGGAACATCCAGCGCGGAGGCAGACGATACGTGGTCAGGCGAGTGATTTTCATGGATCGATGGTGCGATTAGGCGGTGCGGTCGGATTGGACGGAGCGGTAAGCGGTGACGAAGGCGTGGGCGCGCTCAGCGGTGCGCTCGACGGACTGGCCGGGGCGATAGAGATCGCTGCCGAGCCCGGCACCGATACAGCCAGCGGCCAGGTAATCTGCGAGGTTCTCCGGCGTGATACCGCCGACGGCAAACACCGGCACCTCGGGCGGCAGCACGGCCTTGAGCGCGCGCACGTAGCCAGGGCCCAGATTGCCGGCCGGGAAAATCTTCAACGCCTCGGCACCTGCATCGAGCGCCGTGAAGGCTTCCGTGGCGGTCATGCAGCCAATGCAGGTGACGAGCTTGCGCGCAGCGGCAGCGCGGATGACGTCTGCGTTCGTGTTGGGTGTCACAACCAGCTTGCCGCCGGCGGCGACCATCAGATCGACGTCTTCAGACCGCAGCACAGTGCCGGCCCCGATCAGGGCGCGATCCCCGAAGGCGCGTGCGGCCAGTTGCACGCTCTGCGCCCAATCGGGCGAGTTGAGCGGAATCTCGATCGCATCGAAGCCAGCATCAACGAGCGCCTGCGTATGCGCCAGCGCCTCGTCGGGCTGGATGCCGCGCAGGATAGCGATCAGCGGAAGATGGGTTGTCCAGGTCATTCGTGATAGAGCTGCGAGCGGCCGCCATCGATCAGGATGTCGGTCGCGTTGATGAAGCGCGCCTCGTCGGAGGCAAGGAACAGCGCGGTATAGGCCACTTCTTCCGGCTCGCCGATGCGCTTGCACGGCAGCAGTTCGGCCTGGCGGCGGCGCTCGGCCTCGGGGTCGGATGCGGCGGCAAAACCGGCCTCGGCAATCGGCGTGAGGATCAGCCCCGGCGAGATCGAATTCACCCGGATACCGCGCGCCGCATATTCGATGCCCAGTGCACGCGTGAGGCCAATCAACCCGTGCTTGGCCACCGGATACGGAAACGCGCCCGGAATAATCTTGTGCCCGTGCACCGACGCGATGTTGACGATGCTGCCCGCCCCGCGCGCCAGCATGTGCGGCAGCACAGCGCGCGCGCAATGCCACGCGCCTTCGAGGTCGACGGAGAGGCATCGCGCCCAGTCGTCTTCGCTCAGCTTGAGCGGGTCGGAGAACACGTTGATGCCGGCGTTGTTGACGAGCACATCGATGCCGCCAAAGCGCTCGACGCCCGCCGCGACCATCGCGTCAATCTGGCTGCGGTCGCGCACGTCGGCTTGCGCGAGGAGGATGTTGTCGTCGTTGCCGACGCAGTTGCCGATAGCGGCGGCAAAGGCTTCGGCGCGTGCGTCACGCACCAGCGCGTTGACGATCACGCGCGCGCCATGTTGTGCGAATAGCTTGGCAATCGCACCGCCAATGCCTTGCGTGGCGCCTGTCACCAAGGCGACCTTGCCGGCCAAGCGCGGGGGGAAAGACGTCGGAGAAGCAGTCATGCGTGAGAACGGCTCGCGGTGAATTGATAGCGGCGGTCCATGCTTTGGCCGGTGCCGAGGATGGTCAGGCCGTGGTCTTGCGGCAGGCCGGGCAGGTTGTGCGCGTTGATGGCATGGTCGACGGGCTCGAAGCAGAAGAAGTCGAAGTCCGTCGGCGTATAGAGCACGTAGCGCGACGTATCTGCGGTCATCGATAGCGACAAGCGCCGATCGGGCCACACGATCCGGGCTTGGCCGTCCCAGCCCTCGAAGCTGTGGTTGATGTCGGCCCCCACTGGGAGCGGTCGCAACTGGTGGAAATCAGCCTCGGCGGGTGGCGCCTGCAAAACGGTTGGCAGATGGTCGGGCGCGGCCTGCCACATGCCGGTCGCACCCGCTTGCAGCCGCACGTCCGGCATGCGCGGGAAGAACGGGTGCAGCCCCAAGCCAAACGGCAGCGGCGCGCCTTCGTTACGCACGGAGAGCGCCACGTGCAGCGCGTTGCCGCTCAATGTGTAGCGCAGCCGCGCCGAGTAGCGGAACGGCTGGCCGCTGTCGACCACAGCCGCCAGCTCGACCGATGCCTCCGTCTGCGAGACGACCCGCCACGGCATCAGCCAACCGTGGCCGTGCAGCGGATACGCTTCGCCTTCGCGCGTGAGCGGCACGTCGAGCGCGTGCCCCTCGAACGTAAAGCGCCCGCCGCCGATGCGGTTGGACCACGGCACCAGCGGGTAGCAGGCGAGCATTCGCGGGTCGTGCAGTGCTGCTTCGACAGCGCCCGGCCGGAAGATGGGCACGATGTCGCCATCGCCCAGCCAATCGAAGCGCAGCAACCCGCCGCCCGCCTCGGGCAGCACGTCGACGCGCACGATGCCGTTCTCAAGCCGCAACGTGGGCATGGCCAAAACGGCCCTCCGGCAATCCGCGCACATTGGGCATGGCAAGTTGGAGCGTCGCGCCGGCGTTCGCATCCTCTGCCAGCCGATGTGCCGACAAACCGTCGCGGGCCGTCGTCACATACAGCGCATCGAACGCAGCGCCGCCAAATGCCGGACACGTCGGCTGCGACGTCGGCACAGACACCTGCGCCAGCACGCGCCCGTCCGCCGCATAGCGCGTCAGGCGGTTGCCACCCCACTCGGCATTCCACAAGCAGCCTTCGGCATCGACCGTGGAGCCGTCGGGCGAACCCTTGTGGCGGCCATCGGCATCCTGGTCTCGCAGATCAGCAAAGATGCGGATGTTGCTGACATCGCCAGTCTGCCCGTCGTAGTCGCATGCGTGGATGCGACGGCTGGGCGTATCGCACCAGTACATCGTCGCGCCGTCGGGGCTGAAGGCGATGCTATTGGCGATGGCGATATTGGGCAGCGCCAGACGTTGCAGCATCCCCATCGGCGTGAAACGGTAGAAGCTGCCGATCGGCTCCGGGCCGCCTTCATGCATCGTTCCGAAGACGTAGTTGCCGCAGCGGTCGGCACGGCCGTCGTTGACGCGCGTGGTGGGGTTGTCGGGTTCGACATCGGCCAGCGGTTGGAGTGTGCCGGTGTGCGTATCGAAGAGGACTACCTTCTTAGCCAGCCCGAGAATCAGCACGCCAGGAGCGTCCGTCAGCACGAACGAACCCACGCGTTGCGGCAGTGACCATTGGCGCTCTTTCCCCGTCGCGGGATCGTGCTGCCACAGCAGCGATTCCTGGATGTCGGTCCACCACAGCACACCGAGTTCGTCGTCCCAGACAATGCCCTCACCGAGCGTGCAGCGCAGATCAGAGAGGATGGTTGCTTTCGTCATCTGCGCGTCCTCAATCCCGACCACCGCGGTTCTTCAATTGGTCCACCAGCACCGCTGCCAGCAGAATCGCGCCGCGTACGAGGTATTGATAGAACGCATCGATATTCAGCAGGTTCATCGCGTTCTGCACGGTGCCCATGATCAGCACGCCGACCAGCACCCCGCTGATGGTGGCGCGGCCGCCCAGCAGCGACACCCCACCCAGCACGCACGCCGAGATCACGTTCAGCTCAAAGCCCTGCGCCGCATTCGGCTGGCCACTGGTGATGCGCGAGGCCAGAATCACGCCGGCCAGCGCCGCAATCACGCCCTGGATCAGGAAGATGACGATGCGCGTCATGTTCACGTTCACACCGGCCAGGCGCGCTGCCTCCGGATTGCCGCCGATGGCCAGCGTGTTGCGGCCGTAGATCGTCTTGTTGAGCAGCACGCCAAACGCCACAAAGCACAGCGCCGCCACCCACACCGGCGTCGGCACACCAAAGAGGATGGTGTTGCCCAGGTCAAAAAACGACATATCCGCCACACCCACCGCCTGCCCGTGCGAGGCAATGAAGGCCAGGCCGCGCACGATTTCCATCGTGGCCAGCGTGGTGATCAGCGCATTGATCTTCAGCTTGGCGATCACGAAACCGTTGATGCCGCCAATGACGGCGCCCGCCACCAGACTGGCGCCAATGCCCAGCGCGATGCTGCCGGTGGCGTTGATGACCATTGCGCAGAGCACGCCGGCAAACGCCACTGTGGAGCCGATCGACAAGTCAAAGTCGCGCGAGGCCAGGCAGAACATCATCGTGCAGGCCACCATGCCGATCTGCGAGACGGAGAGCGCAAGGCCCACCATGTTCTGCCACGAGAAAAAGTACTCGACCGAGAACGAGAGCGCGGCAAAGAGGATGGCAAAGATCAGCGGCAGGCTGAAATCGTCCAGCAGGCGGAGCAGGCGCGTCTTGTTCATGGCAGAGCGTGCCGATGCGGCGAGCGCATCGGAATGTTGCAGGGGTTGAGACTGGGACATCTTGGACTCCGGGGTTCTCATGCAGCCAGCGGCGGCAAAGGTGCGGACGGCAGCGGTGCAGATTCGGGGCGTAGCGCGAGCTTGAGCACCGCTTGCTCGTTGGCCTGCTCGCGCGGCAGTTCTCCGGCGATGCGGCCTTCGCTCATCACCAGCACGCGGTCGGCCACGCCAAGAATCTCCGGCAGTTCGCTGGAGATCATCAGCACCGCTACGCCGCGCTCGGCCAGCTCGTACAGCACCTGGTAGATCTCGTTCTTGGCACCGACGTCGATGCCGCGCGTGGGCTCGTCGATGATCAGCACGCGCATATCGTCTTCCGCCAGCCAGCGCGCCAGGATGGCCTTCTGCTGGTTGCCGCCCGAGAGCAGGCGAATCTGCTGCTCGCGGTTGGGCGTCTTGATGCGCAGGCGCGTGATGTAGTGGTCGGCCGTCTTCGCTTCCTGCTTGTCGTTGACGAACAAACCGAAGCGCCGCTGGTTGCGTCGGCAGCTGATGTTGATGTTCTCCGACACCGAGCGGCAGCCGATGATGCCCTCTTCCTTGCGGTCTTCCGGGCACAGCACGATGCCCTGGCGGATGGCATCAGCCACGTCGCGGATGCGGATCGGTGCGCCGTCCAGCGCGATCGTTCCGGCCGTCTTGCGATCGGCGCCGTAAATCAACCGCGCCAGTTCCGAGCGCCCCGCGCCCACCAGCCCGAACAGGCCGACGATCTCACCGCGCCGCACAGAGAGGCTGGCCGGTTCCGCCAGCTTCGGGCCCATCAGGCCCTCCACCTGCAAACGCACCTCGCCGAGCGGGCGCGCGCGGTAGTCGAAGATGTCGTCGATCTGGCGGCCGACCATCTGCGCGACCAACTCATCGCGCGTGACATTGGCCATCGACGGAAAATCCGCCACCTTGCGGCCGTCGCGGAAGATCGTGCAGCCGTCGCACAGCTCGAAAATCTCATCCAGCCGGTGCGAGATGTAGATCAGCGCCCGGCCCTGCGCGCGCAAGTCCTTCACCAGCCGGAAGAGGATGTCGGTCTCGCGGATCGACAGCGAACTCGTCGGTTCATCCAACGCAATCACGCGCGCATCACGCAGGATGGCCTTGCAGATCTCCACCATCTGGCGCTGGCCGATCGATAGGTGCTTGAGCTTGGCGCGCGGGTCCAGATCGACGCCGATGCGCGCGAGCTGTTCGCGCGTCCACGCCATCGCCTCGCGCTGGCGGATGAAGCCGCCGCTGGCCGGTAGATGGCCGAGCAGCAGGTTGTCCATCACCGTCAGCTCGGGCACCGTCTGCAGTTCCTGGTGGATGACGGCAATACCGGCATCGAGCGCCGCCCGCGTGGTCGGGAACGCAGTCGGCTGGCCCTCGACGACGATCTGCCCGCCATCGGGCTGGTAGTCGCCGCCGAGGATCTTCAACAGCGTCGACTTGCCCGCGCCGTTCTCGCCCAGCAAGCCGTGCACGCGGCCGCATTCGATGCCGAACGACACATCGGACAACGCCCGCACACCCGGAAACACCTTGCTGATGCCACGAAACTCAAGAAACGCCGACATGGCCAGTCTCCTTCCTCATCTCGATGCGCGTCATCCGCAAGATCACAGGCCCATCTCTTGGCGGACGGCCTTCTCGTTGTCGCGCGTCATCAGGCGGCCGCTGGTCAGGATGAGCGGGTCTGGCGCCTTGTTGTTCTTGATCCAGTCGTACATGTTCAGCGAGGTCTCATAGCCGTGACGCTTCGGGCTGATGAGCACGGTGCCGAAGAAGCCGGTCTTCTCGGGCTTGGCGAACTCGTTGAGCGCCGACTGGCTGCCGCCGATGCCCACCCCGATGATGTCCGCCGGCTTCACGCCATGGCCTTCCGCTGCGCGCACGGCACCCAGCACCGCTTCGTCATTCAGGCCAAACGCAATCCAGTGCTTGAACTTCGGGTTCTTGGTGAGCGTGATGTTGGCGGCGTTGAATGCGGCTTCGGTGTCCGTCTTGGCCTGCGGGCTGGTCAGCACGTTGGCGGCCGGGAAGCCCGCCTTGGTGAGCGCAGCCACAGCGCCGTCGGTGCGCTCCTTGGCCGTCGGGAGCTGGTCATACGCAATGCGGATGGCGCCGACTTCCGAAAGGTTCCAGCCGCGCTTCTTCATTTCCTGCGCGATGGCGTCGCCTACCTGCTCGCCGATCTTCGTGGCCGAGATGCCCATGTGCGGCACGGCTTCGATCGGCTTGCCGCTGCCATCCACCAGACGGTCATCCACCGTCATGAGCTTCAGGTTGTTCTGTTTGGCCTTGGCCACCACTGCCGGGCCGAGCTTCACATCCGGCACGCAGATCACGAAACCCTGCGCGTGCTGTGCGCCGAGGTTGTCGATGGCGGTCAGCACCTCACCGCCGCTGGGCACGCCAATCTTCACCAGCTTGAAGCCCTTTTCCTTGGCGGCCTGGTCGGCGAATTTCCATTCATCCTGGAACCAGGGCTCTTCCGGCTGCTTGACCAGAAAGCCGATCTTCACTTCATCGGCCGCGTGTGCAAAAGCAGAGAGGCCGCCAGCCATGGCAAACAGCGTGGCAGCCGCGATGGCCTTGAAGGTAACGCGTCGTTGTTGGTTCATCTTGTCTCCTTGTGATGCCGTCTTGGCGGCACCTGTTTTGCTGTGGATAACCGCTGTGGATAACTACTGTGGATAACCGTTGTGGGTAAATCGGTTTGGCCGCGCCAGCGCTAGGCTTGCGCCACCTTCAACGTCGTCACCAGACCACGCTCGCGGGCGACCGCAATCGCGCCGCTGCCGGCCAGGTGTTCCTGCTGTTCATTGCTCGTGACGGTGATTTTTCCGGAGAAGAAATCGTCGTCCGACACCAGTACGGCGAGCGACTCACGCAGCAGCGGCTTGCCCGTGATGACGAACTGCGTGCCCGGGTTCATGCGGATCGCGCTGCTGTTCTTGAGCGTGAGCAGATCCGCGCCCAGCACCGCGCCCAGCAAGAAGTTGGCCCGCGCATTGCGTTCGTAGATCGTGAACTGGCCCAGCGTGCGCACCATGAAGCAGGCACGCCCCAGGCCGATGCTGCTGGCACTGCGCGCACCGGCCAGCAGCATCTCTGGGTCGACTTCGGTTGCGAAGTCGGAATCCAGCGAGTCGGCCAGGATGGTGTTGTGCGTGATCACGTGGAGCAACTCGCCGGCCAGCGTGGTCACACAGCCGGTGATGCGCTGGTCGGCGTCCAGATGCACGAACTTCGAGTGCGAGCCCGGGAGCACGATCACCGCCGGTTCGGTGATGCCGAGGCGCGAGACCAACCCCATGGTCTCGACCTCTTCGCCGCGCATCATGTCCATCGACTCGATGTTGTGCAGGCCCAGGTTGTCCACCGGATTGCGCACGCCGGGCACGAACCAGATCGGCTGGTCGCACACCTCGGGGATGCTCGCCTGCACCATCCCCGCCGCCAGATCGCGCAGGCCGGCCGGCGCAATCAGATGCGGCACCTCGTGCAGCCCAACGTTGGAGGTGATCATGCCGGACGCCAGCACGAGATCGACCTGGTTCATGCCGAAACCGGCCTTCTGCAGCGCGGCTTCAATGGTGTCCTGCACGCCGCGCTGCAGCGTCGTCTTGTTGCCGGTAATGGCGGTGTCGCGCACCCCGACCTGGCGCGCGGCCTGGCAGAGCGCAACGTCATCACGCCAAACGGTGACGCGCGTGTTGGTGGTACCCGTATCGATGGTGAGGATGTTCATGCGTGGCATTGCTTGGCGTTACGTAGGACAGGCCCCGGGGGGATTCAGAACGAATGAACGATGCCGGTGTACGCACCCAACTGGTTCTTGCCCGGTGCCGGGTTGTTGTTGGTCGCCTCCACCGAGAAGTTGGCGTTGGCACTGTTCTGCACCGTGCCCACGCTCGCGTACAGCAGCGTGCGCTTGGACAGGTTGTAGTTCGCACCGGCCATGAACAGGTTGGCGTTGCCGCCTCCGTGGTTCACGTTGACGCGGTAGGCCGCGCCGATCAGCGTGAGCGCCGGCGTCAACTCATAGTTCACGCCCAGCCAGTAATGGTTGGCCTTGGTCGGTGCGCCAACCGGGGCATCGGGCGCGGAGAGGTTTTCATACACCGCAAACAGCTTGGCCTTGCCGATGGTGAACGTGCCGCCCACCGTCGCTTCCTTGGAGAAATTGAAGATGTCGGTGTACTTGCCGTTGGCGTCGCGGATCACGTCATAGATCGCGCGCACTTCCACGGGGCCGGCGGTGTAGACAGCGGACACGCCATCGCGGCGGCTGTTGGTGAAGGAGCCCGGCTGTTCGCCCAGGCCGGTCTGCACGCCGAACTGAAAGCCGCCCCAGGTCGGGCTCTGGTATTCGACGATGTTGTTGGCGCCCGGCCAGTTACGCCCGCGCACCAGCGTGGCCGAGCCAATGAACTGCTGGCCGGTCGGGTCGAGGAACCAGACGTCGTTGCTGATGAAGAGGTTCTTGCCAGCGGTCAGCGTGCCCCAGGTGGGGCTGGAGAGACCAACGTAAGAACGGCGGTTGAAGAGCGCATCGCCGTTGGTTTTGCCCTGGGCAGCGCCAAAGCCGGATTCCAGGCGGAAGACGGCCTGCAAACCACCACCCAGATCCTCCTTGCCCATGAACCCGAACATGCTGGTCCCCCACTGGTTGTCAGCGGCGCGCCAGAGGCTGCCGCCTGGCGACGTCGCGGTGGCGGCAACGTTGTTCTGGTAGTCGATGCCGCTGACGACGCGGCCGTACAGCGTGACGTTGGTTTGTGCGAGGGCGGGAGCGGTCCAGCCAGCGAGCGCGAACGTGAGCCCAAGCGCGCACGCCGACATCCCGCGAACAGCGGTGGTTCGATTCATGACGTCTCCTGAATGTTTTTGTAGGCGGGGCCGGTGCGTCGCGTGGATTGAGATCGCTGGAGGCAGACACCAGGCGAGTGCAAACCGTCCCCAGGCGCATTTGTAGTTGCAGTGTGAAGAACGTGGCAAACTACAAATTCTTCGCGGTACGTTAAATTTAACTTAACGAAAACGCATGGCAAGACGACTACCTCCCCTTAACGCATTGCGCGTCTTTGAAGTTGCGGGCCGCCATCTGAGTTTCAGCCGGGCCGCCGACGAGCTTTGCGTGACCAACGCTGCCGTCAGCCACCAGATCAAGCTGCTCGAAGATCATCTCGGCAAGAAACTCTTCGCACGCCGCAACAACCAGCTCACGCTGACGGACGCCGGCGAGAATTACCTCCCCCGCGTGCGCGATGCGCTACGTGCGCTGGAACAGGCCACCGACCTGCTGATGGATACCGCCGACACGCCATTGCGCGTGGCCGTGCCACCAACCTTCGGCGCCAAGTGGCTGGTGCCGCGCCTGTACCGCTTCTTCAACCAGCACCCACATGTGCGCGTCGAGGTCTCCACCGCCGATGTGCAAGACCACGGCCAGTTCGACCTCTGCATCGACGATCGGCAGATCAACGCGCCCAACCTGCGCGTCGAGTGGTTCACCTCCACCGATTTCTTCCCCGTGTGCAATGCCGCCCTGCAAGAGGCGATTCGCATGCCGCAAGACTTGGCTGCACACACCTTGCTGCACGAGCGCGGCGGACGCCACCTCGCACATCACCCGACGTGGCAGCAATGGCTCGACGAGGTGGGGGTACGCCAGATCGACGCCACGCGCGGGCCGGCGTTTTCCGAGGCGCTGATGGCGCTGCAAGCCGCCATTGACGGCCAGGGCGTAGCGCTCGGTCAGGGCATCCTCGTGGAATACGACATCGCCGCGGGGCGCCTCGTGCGGCCCCTCGCGACGGAAGCCTCGCTACGGCTGTCGTACTACCTCATCCACCCGCGCGAAGCGGCGGAGCACGCAGGCTTCGCACTGTTCCGGCAATGGCTCATCGATGAAGTGGCGCGCAGTGCCGGCCGCGCGCGCAATCTGCAGGTGCCGGGCGAGGTGTTTTGATTTCTTTTTGATTGTGGCGTGGCAAGCGCTCTACACTAATCGTCCCTGGCTGTCCCGGCTCGTCCGGATTGAAGAAGGAGCCCGCCATGAGCTTCCCCCGCCCCGCCAATACACCGTGGCTCGTCCCCTACCTGACGGTGCGAGACGCGTCCGCCGCCATCGGTTTCTATCGCAACGCATTTGGCTTTGCCGTACAGGACGAAGTGCACGACCACGGCCGCCCGATCCACGTCGAGATGTCCTACCAAGGCCAGCTCATGCTGATGTTCGCACCCGAAGGCGTATTCGGCTCCACGGCCAAGGCCCCGGCCGGCGCGGGCTTTGAATGCCCGCAGAGCTTCCACCTGTATTGCGAAAACGTCGACGCCGCCTACCAGCAGGCGCTCGACCAAGGCGCCACGTCGATCATGGCGCCGCACGACGCCTTCTGGGGCGAGCGCTACGCCGCCGTGCGCGACCCCGACGGCTACCGCTGGGGCCTCGCCTGCCGGCCTACGCCCGCCGCCTGATCGCCCCACCCGACTCACCAAAAGGATTGCGTTACATGGGGCTTCCCCGCTTTTACGTCGACACCCCGCTTGGCCCGCACACAACCATCGCGCTGCCGGAAGCCGTCACACGCCACATCCACGTCCTGCGCCTGACGGTTGGCGATGAGGTCTGCCTGTTCGATGGCTCCGGCAATGAGTTCCGCGCGCGCCTGGATACCATCAACAAGCGCGATGCCACCGCCAGCCTGACGGATGCCACCCAGCCCGACACCGAGGCACGCTACGCCATCACGCTCGCCCAGGGCATTGCCGGCGGCGACAAAATGGATTGGCTGATCGAGAAATCGGTAGAGCTGGGCGTACACGCCATCGCCCCGCTGCAGACGGAACGCGCTGTGGTGCGGCTCTCCGGCGAGCGCGCCGCCAAGCGCGTGCAGCACTGGCAGGCGCTGGTCCAGGCCGCCTGCGAGCAATGCGGCCGCGCACGCGTGCCGGCTGTCGCACCCATTGCCACGCTGCGCGAGTGGCTGGCGGACGCCAAATCGACCGACGTGCCGCGCGTGTTGCTGTCACCGCGCGGCACGCAATCGCTCACGCAATGGGCCGTGCAATCGCGCGAGCGGATTGAAGACCGCGGCATCGTCCTGCTGATCGGCCCCGAAGGCGGCCTTTCCCCCGACGAGGAAGCGCTGGCCGAAGCCGCCGGTTTCTTACCGTTGACACTCGGGCGACGTATTCTGAGAACGGAATCGGCGGCGCTCGTTGCCGTGTCCGCGCTGCACGCCGTGCTCGGCGAGTTTTGAGTTGTAACGGCGAAACACTGACCGTTTGATCCCCCCCGGCGGGCACCTACCCTGTCCCGCCATTGACCATAGGAGCTTCATCATGGGTCTACTCGATTCCATCCTCGGCGGCGGCAATGACGCCAGCGGCGCGCAATCGTCCTTGCTGGGCAACAAGAAAGTACTGCTCGCCGTGGGCGTGCTGGCCTATCTGGCAATGAAGCACGGCAAAACGCAAGACGCCGGCAACGGTGCCCAACCGCAGCAAGAGCAAGACGGCGGCCTGTTTGGTTCGCTGGGTAGCCTGCTGGGCGCGGCAGGCGGTGCCGGCGCGCTGGGCAGCCTGCTCGGCGGTGCGGGCGGTGCAGGTGGCCTGGGCGGTCTGCTTGGCGGCTTGCTGGGCGGCGGTAGTGGCAACGCAGATCAAGCCGCGGCAGGCGGTCTCGGCCCGCTGCAGCAGATCCTGGAGCAAGCCGGTCTGGGCGAGCAGGTCAAATCGTGGATCGGCAATGGTCAGAACCTGCCGGTGTCGGGCGAGCAGATCACGCAAGCGCTAAGCGGCACGGGCGCGCTGGAGGAAGTGTCGAAACTGGCGTCCAACTTCGGCATCAACGAAGGCGATCTCGCCAACCAGCTCGCCGAAGGTCTGCCGGAAGCGGTGAACCATCTCACGCCGCAAGGTTCGCTGCCGGCTGCGTAAGCGCATTCGCTGCCATGGTAAAGAGCCCGCTATTGCGGGCTCTTTTCGTTTCCGGCATCCGGCGCCGGATCAGCCCTGGCTGTCGTAGGCCGTGCGACCCGCCGTGCGGAGCGCCTCCACCACATGCATGGCGGCTGGCGACAGCAGCCGGTCGGTGCGCGTGATGATGCCGAAGTCGTCCATCTGGCACGGCATCGCAAGCGGCAGAATTTCCACCATGCGATACGACGCGTAGTACTGCGCGACATCGACGCCGATCACGGCCAGCATGTCGCTCTGCTGCAGGATGCGTGTGAGAAACAGCAGCGCGGAGGTTTCCACCACGCTGGTCGGCGCTGTCAGGCTGGCCCGCTGGAACATCAGGTCGAACCGGTGGCGCAGCACGCTGCCAATGGGCGGCACCACCCAGGTGGCCGCTTGCACGTCGTGCAGCGTCAGCGTCGGCTCGGCCAACAGGGGATGCCCGGGCCTCGCGACCGCAACGACCGGCTCGTCGGCCAGGGGCTCGTAGCGCAGGTGCAGCTTGTCGTGCTCGGCAAACAGCCGGCCGATGACGAGGTCGAGCTTGTCCTGCGCGAGTCGCTCCAACAGCACATTGCTGTTCTCGATTTCCAGCGAGACGCGCAAACCTGGGTGCTCGCGCGTGACCTGCGCCACCACGGGCGGCAGCAGCCGTACGCCCGGCGAGGTGATGGTGCCGACCGCCACGTGGCCCAGATGACCAGCCTTGAGTCCGAGCACCTCTTCTTGCGCCTGATTCAGGCTGCCGACCACCGCCCGCGCGTGGCGGATCAAGGCGTCGCCATAGCGCGTGGGCCGCATGCCGCGCGGCATGCGCTCGAACAGCGGCACATCGAGCATCGCTTCCAGCTCGCGCAGCAGCTTGGAGGCCGCCGGCTGCGTCATGTTGAGCACCGCTGCCGCGCGGTGGATGTTGCCCTCCTCGGCCAGCGCAATCAGCAGCAGCAATTGCCGCGTCTTCAAGCGTGCACGCACATACCAGGGGCTGGAATTCGACATGGGGGTTTCCCTGAGATACCGGATTGGATATCAATGAAGGCCAATATTTCATTGGAAGGATATCAGGCCGCTCCGTACACTCGGGCCGATCAAAACCACAACCACACCGGAGACCACGGACGTGCCGCGCGGCGACCTGCCACGCAGCCGGTCGGTGCGCATGCCTTGCGCCCGCCCCACGTCCGTCACACGCACTTATGTCGGAAACAAAACCCAAGCTGCGCTCGGCCCAATGGTTCGGCACTGCCGACAAGAACGGCTTCATGTACCGGAGCTGGATGAAGAACCAGGGCATTCCCGATCATGAATTTGACGGCCGCCCGATCATCGGCATCTGCAACACGTGGTCGGAACTTACGCCATGCAACGCGCACTTCCGCAAGCTGGCCGAGCACGTCAAGCGGGGCATCTACGAGGCGGGCGGCTTTCCGGTGGAGTTTCCGGTGTTCTCCAACGGCGAGTCGAACCTGCGCCCGACCGCCATGCTCACGCGCAACCTCGCGGCCATGGATGTCGAAGAGGCGATTCGCGGTAACCCGATCGACGCGGTGGTGCTGCTCACCGGCTGCGACAAGACCACGCCCGCCCTGCTGATGGGCGCCGCCAGTTGCGACGTGCCGGCCATCGTGGTGACAGGCGGGCCGATGCTCAACGGCAAACTCGATGGCAAGAACATCGGCTCGGGCACGGCGGTGTGGCAACTGCACGAATCGCTCAAGGCGGGCGAGATCGATCTGCATCATTTCCTGTCGGCGGAAGCGGGGATGTCGCGCTCGGCGGGCACCTGCAACACGATGGGTACGGCGTCCACCATGGCCTGCATGGCCGAGGCGCTCGGCACTTCGCTGCCGCACAACGCGGCGATTCCCGCAGTGGATGCGCGGCGCTACGTGCTGGCGCACATGTCGGGCATCCGCATCGTCGAGATGGCGCTGCAGGGGCTGACGCTGTCGAAGATCCTCACGCGCGCCGCATTCGAAAACGCCATCCGCGCCAACGCCGCGATTGGCGGGTCGACCAACGCGGTCATCCACCTGAAGGCGATTGCCGGGCGCATTGGCGTGCCGCTGGAGCTGGAAGACTGGTCGCGCATCGGCAAAGACACGCCGACCATCGTCGACCTGATGCCCTCGGGCCGCTTCCTGATGGAGGAGTTCTATTACGCCGGTGGTCTGCCTGCGGTGCTGCGCCGCCTGGGCGAGGCGAATCTGCTGCCGCATCCTGACGCACTCACCGTCAACGGCAAGACGCTGTGGGAAAACGTGAAAGCCGCACCGATTACCGACGACGAAGTCATCCGCCCGCTGAGCAATCCGCTGATCGACGATGGCGGCATTCGCGTGTTGCGCGGCAATCTGGCGCCGCGCGGTGCGGTGCTCAAGCCGTCTGCGGCGAGCCCCGAGCTGCTCAAGCATCGCGGCCGCGCCGTCGTCTTTGAAAACCTGGAGCACTACAAGGAACGCATCATCGACGAAACCCTGGAGGTGGATGCGAGCTCCGTGCTGGTGATGAAAAACTGCGGGCCGAAGGGGTATCCGGGCATGGCCGAGGTGGGCAACATGGGCCTGCCGCCCAAGCTGCTGCGTCAGGGTGTGAAGGACATGGTGCGCATTTCCGACGCGCGCATGAGCGGCACCGCCTACGGCACGGTGGTGCTGCACGTGGCGCCCGAAGCCGCATCGGGTGGACCGCTGGCGGCGGTGCAAGACGGCGACTGGATCGAACTCGACTGCGAAGCCGGCACGCTGCATCTGGACATCGCCCCGGAAGAACTCGCGCGCCGCCTGGCCGCCTACCAGCCCCCGCGCTCACACGGCGAGGCAGGCGGCTACCAGCGCCTGTACGTCAACCACGTGCTGCAGGCCGACGAAGGCTGCGACCTCGATTTCCTGGTCGGATGCCGCGGCGCTGCCGTGCCACGCCACTCGCACTGAGCCGAGGCAGACACATGGAGACCGCGCACACCGCCAGCTCACCCACTTCCGCCCGCACCACGCTGGCGGCCTCGGCAGACGCATCGCAGGAGCAGCGCATCATCGGCATGCTCACGCGCAAGCTGATGCCATTCCTCGCGCTGATCTACGTGGTCGCGTATATCGACCGCTCCGTGGTCGGCTTCGCCAAGCTGCACATGAATGCGGCAGTTGGTATTGGCGACGCCGCCTATGGATTGGGTGCTGGGCTGTTCTTCATCGGCTATTTCCTGTGCGAGGTGCCGAGCAACCTGGCGCTGGAACGCTTCGGTGCGCGCCGCTGGTTTGCGCGCATCCTGTTCACCTGGGGCGTCATCACCATGGCCATGGCGCTGACCAGCGGCCCCATCAGCTTCTACGTGCTGCGCTTTCTGCTGGGTGCGGCGGAAGCCGGTTTGTATCCCGGCATTCTGTACTTCCTGACGAAGTGGTTTCCGATGCGCCACCGTGCGCGCATCGTCGGCTTGCTGGTGCTCGCGCAGCCTATCGCGCTCATCATCACGGGGCCCATCGCGGGGTGGCTGCTGTCGGCGCCGAGCGCGTTCGGCATGTCGAGCTGGCAGATGCTGTTTGTGATGAGCGGCCTGCCGGCGGTGCTGCTGTGCCTGCCCACACTGCGCTTGCTGCCGGAATCCCCCGCGCACGCACACTGGCTGCCGGCGGCGGACCGCGCGTGGATCGAGCGGGAGTTGGCCGCAGACCACGCCGCCTATGCACTGAAGCCGCACGGCAACCCGCTCAAGGCACTCAAGGATGTGCGCGTGCTGATGCTGGCGCTGCTGTTTCTGCCGTTTCCGCTGAGCATCTACGGCCTCTCGCTGTGGCTGCCGACCATCATCAAGCAGTTTGGCGTGAGCGATGCCACCACGGGTTTGCTGTCGGCGGTGCCCTATCTGTTTGCCGTCGTGGGCTTGTTCCTCGTGCCGCGCCATTCGGATCGCACCGGCGAGCGCTACTGGCATATCGCCATCCTGTCGGCGCTGGCTGCGCTGGGCATGGCGGCAAGCGCATGGGCGCAAACGCCCGCGCTGCAGCTGGCCTGCCTCTGCCTATTCGCGTTTGCGGCCTATTCGATTCAGGCCGTCGTGTGGGCGTTGCCGGGGCAGTTCCTGACCGGCGCGAGCGCCGCAGTGGGGATTGCGACCATCAATTCGCTGGCCAACCTGGGCGGTTATTTCGGCCCCTATGGCATTGGCGTGATCAAGAACGCCACTGGCAGCCTGTCAGCCGGTCTGTACTTCCTCGCCGCCGCGCTCGTGTTTGCCGTGGTGATGTCGTTTGTCGTGCGCGCCATGCTGACGACGCGGCCCGCGCACTGAACTGCAACCTCTTCTGCTGACTTTCCGACCTCACCGATTCCATGACCCGCAACAGCAAGCCGCGCTATCAAGGCATCTTTCCTGTGGTGCCCACCACGTTCACTAAAACCGGCGAGCTCGACCTCGCCAGCCAGAAGCGCGCCATCGATTTCATGATCGATGCCGGCTCGGATGGCCTGTGCATCCTGGCCAATTTTTCCGAACAGTTCTCGCTGTCCGACGACGAGCGCGAAGTGCTCACCCGCACCGCGCTGGAACACGTAGCCGGCCGCGTGCCTGTGATCGTCACCACCTCGCACTACGGCACGCAGGTCTGCGCGCAACGCAGCCGCCGCGCGCAGGACATGGGCGCCGCCATGGTGATGGTGATGCCGCCCTACCACGGCGCCACGTTCCGCGTGCCCGAGCCGCAGATCTACGAATTCTTCACGCGTGTGTCGGATGCCATCGACATTCCGATCATGATTCAGGACGCGCCGGCTGCCGGCACGGTGCTGTCGCCCGCCTTCCTCGCACGCATGGCCCGCGAGATCGAGCAAGTGTCGTACTTCAAGATGGAAACCGCCGGCGCCGCGACCAAGCTGCGTGAGTTGATCCGCCTGGGCGGCGACGCCATCGAAGGCCCGTGGGATGGCGAAGAAGCCATCACGCTGCTGGCCGATCTGGACGCCGGCGCCACCGGCAGCATGACGGGCGGTGCGTTTCCGGATGGTATCCGGCCGATCATCGAGGCACACGCCCAAGGGCAGCCTGATCTGGCGTTCGAGCACTATCAGCGTTGGTTGCCGCTCATTAACCACGAGAACCGCCAGGGCGGCATCCTCACGGCCAAGGCGCTGATGAAGGAAGGCGGCGTGATTGCCTGCGAGGCCTCTCGCCATCCGTTGCCGCCGATGCATCCGGACACGCGGCGACAACTGATCGACATTGCCCGCCGGCTCGACCCGCTGGTGTTGCGTTGGGGCCGCTGACCATGCGCCGCGAAACCACACCTATCGCCATCGGCATTGTCGGCATCGGCAAGATCGCGCGCGATCAGCACCTGCCCGCGCTCGCTGCGGAGCCGGGGTTCAAACTCGCGGCCTGCGCGAGTCCGCATTCGCGCGTTGAAGGCCTGACCCACTACACCACGCTTGAGGCCATGCTGGCGGTCGAGCCGGCATTGCAAGCCGTCTCCCTGTGCACGCCGCCGCAGGTGCGGTTTGCGCAAGCCCGGGCCGCGCTCGCCGCCGGTAAACACGTGATGCTGGAAAAGCCGCCAGGTGCAAGCGTGTCAGAGGTCGCGATCCTCGCCGAGCTGGCACAGCAACATGGCTGCTCGCTGTTTGCGTCCTGGCATTCGCGCCACGCACCGGGCGTTGAAGCGGCGCGCGCGTGGCTGGCAAACCAGTCCATCGTCTCGGTCAACGTGCAGTGGAAAGAAGACGTGCGCCGCTGGCACCCGAACCAGGCATGGATCTGGGAACCCGGCGGGCTCGGTGTGTTCGACCCCGGCATCAACGCGTTGTCGATCCTGACGCGCGTACTGCCGCAGGCGTTCTTCCTGAAGTCGGCCGACCTGTGGGTGCCCGCCAATCAACAAACGCCGATCGCGGCTAGCCTTGCCTTTACCGATGTCCACGGCACAAGCATCCAGGCCGAATTCGACTGGCGCCATGACGCCGGTGAGCTTTGGCAGATCGACGTCACCACACGCGATGGTGCGCTTCGGCTTGCGCAAGGTGGCAAGCACTTGACCATCGATGGCGTTGAAGTCGACGTCGGCCCCGAGCGCGAATACCCGAGCCTGTACGCCCGCTTTCTTGAACTCATCGCCGCGGGCGAGAGCGACGTAGATGTCCGCCCCCTGCAGCACGTAGCCGACGCCATGCTGCTGGGCCGGCGCCATCTGGTCGAACCGTTCGAGCCCTGAAACCCGCCCCCCCAATTTACGTAGTGCCACTAGAGCCATTCCAACGAGGAGACAAACCATGCAACGCAAACTTCGCCGGCTGACCCTATCTGCCTTGGCCACCGCCCTGTGCCTCGGGCCGCTGGCCGCCAGCCTGCCCGCTCATGCCGACGAGCCGCTCAAGATCGGCTTCCTGGTCAAGATGCCCGAGCAGGCTTGGTTCATCAACGAGCAAAAGGCCGCCACCGATCTCGGCAAAAAAGACGGCTTTTCGGTCGTGAACATCGGCACGCCCGATGGCGAAAAAGTGCTGTCCGCCATCGACAACCTCGGCGCGCAAGGCGCCAAGGGTTTCGTCATTTGCGCGCCTGACGTGCGCCTGGGGCCTGCGATCAAGGCACGCGCCAAGCGCTACGACATGAAGTTCGTCACCGTGGACGACCAACTCGTGGATTCGTCCGGCAAGCCGCTGACCGATGTGCCGCACCTCGGCATGTCGGCATTCAAGATCGGTAACCAGGTCGGCCAGGCCATCTCTGAGGAAATGAAGCGCCGCGGCTGGAAGCCCGAGGAAGTCGGCGCGCTGCGCATCACCAACTACGAGTTGCCAACCGCCAAACTGCGCACCGACGGCGCCACACAAACACTGCTGGCCGGCGGCTTCAAGAAGGAGAACATCTTCGACGCGCCGCAAAAGACCACCGATGATGCAGGCGGCTTCAATGCGGCGTCGCCGGTGCTGGCGCAGCACCCGAACATCAAGAAGTGGGTGATCTTCGCGCTCAACGAAGAAACCGTGCTGGGCGGCGTGCGCGCGACTGAGCAACTGCACATTCCTTCTGCCGATGTGATCGGCGTCGGCATCAACGGTGCCGGCGAGGCGTTTGCCGAATTCCAGCGCAAGGAACCGACCGGCTTCTTCGGCACGATCGCCGTGAGCTCGACGAGCCATGGCAAGGACAGCGCCGCCAACCTCGTCCAGTGGATCAAGACCGGCAAGCAGCCGCCCGCCGACACGCAGACCACCGGCAAGCTCATGACGCGCAGCAATTGGCAGGACGTGCGCAAGGAACTGGGCATTTGATGCAACGCGCGGGGCGCGGGTGGTCCTGCGCCCCACGCGCATCCGCAAAGAGCAATCGATGACAGTCCTATCCCTTGATGAAGCCGGCGTGCCCGACGGCGCCCCGCACGATGCCTATCTGAAGCTCGACGGCATCACCGTGCGCTTTCCCGGCGTGCTGGCGCTCGACCATGTCTCGCTCGACATCCGCCGTGGTGAGGTGCATGGCCTGATGGGCGAAAACGGCGCCGGCAAATCGACGCTGCTCAAGGTGCTGTCGGGTGTGAATCAGCCGGAAGCCGGCACGCTGTCGCTCGACGGCGTGCCGCAGCAATTCACGAACACGCGCGCGGCCATCGCAGCCGGCATTGCGATCATCTATCAGGAACTACACCTCGTGCCCGAACTCACGGTGGCCGAAAACCTGATGCTTGGCGCGCTGCCCAACCGCTTTGGCGTGCTCGACGAGAAAGCGCTGATCGCCCGCGCCCTGCGTGAACTGGAACGGCTGGGCGAGAAGCTCGATCCAAATCAGCCGGTCAAGCACCTGTCGATCGGCCAGCGCCAGATGATCGAGATCGGCAAGGCGCTGATGCGCGATGCGCGCGTCATCGCCTTTGACGAGCCGACGAGTTCGCTGTCCTCGCGCGAGACGCAGCAGTTGTTCCCCATCATCCGCGCGCTGCGGGCTGAGGGTCGCGCCGTCATCTACGTCACGCACCGCATGGAAGAGGTGTACGAACTGTGCGACCGCGTCACCGTATTCCGCGACGGCCGGTGCATTGACACGTTCAACGCCGGCCCGGGTCTCGACCGCGAACGGTTGATCCGCGGCATGGTTGGTCGCGACATCCAAGACGTCTATGGCTACCGGCCACGCCCGCTCGGCGATGTGCAGGTCGACGTGCGCGGCCTGATGGGCCCGGGCCTGCGTGAACCGGCCTCGTTCACCGCGCGCGCGGGCGAGATCGTCGGCTTCTTCGGGCTCGTCGGCGCCGGGCGCTCGGAATTGATGAAGCTGCTCTACGGCGCAGTCAAACCGACCACCGGCGAAGTCCATCTCAAAGGCAAACGCGTGCAGTTCAACACGCCGCGCGATGCGGTGCGTGCCGGCGTGGCGCTCTGCCCGGAAGACCGCAAGCAGGAGGGCATCGTCGCCATCGCCTCGGTATCAGACAACCTGAACATCAGTTGCCGCCGCCACTTCAGCCGCTTCAACGTGCTGAACAACCGGCAGGAAGCGCAGACCACCCGATCGTTCATCGACAAGCTCGCCATCAAGACCCGCAACGGCGACACGCCCATCGGCAAGCTTTCGGGCGGCAATCAGCAGAAGGTGATCCTCTCGCGCTGGCTAGCCGAAGACATCGACGTCTTCCTGATGGACGAACCCACACGTGGCATCGACGTCGGTGCCCGCAGCGAGATCTACAGCCTGCTCTACGGCTTGGCCGAAGCCGGGCGCACCGTCATCGTTGTGTCGAGCGATCTGGCCGAAGTCATTGGCGTGGCCGATCGCATTGTGGTCATGAAAGAAGGCCGCATCGTCGGGGATCTGCCCCGCGAGCAGGCCTCGCCCGACACCCTTATCAAACTTGCACTACCGCGCTAAAAACCTGTTCACGATCCTACTGTGCGGCCCCGGGTGGGGCGCATTCGGGGGCTCATGCGCTGCTCGGAATCCTCATGTACTTGAGTCCATTCCGGTTCCTGCGCTGCTCTTCACCCCGCCGACGGCCGCTCGCTACGGATCTTGAACAGGTTCTAAGGTGCGTCACTCACAGGCTGCGCGCCCCATGGAAACCGATCACATGCAAACGCAATCCACAGAATCCGTACCGGGCGGCCCGCCGATCGCCGCCCCACGCATTGGCTCCCGTGCCGCCCTCACCTGGGAACTGGTCAACCGGTCAGGCATCGTGCTGGTGTTCCTCTTGCTGTTCACCGCGCTCGCGTTCACGGTGCCGGGCTTTCTCAGCAGCCGTAACATCCAAGGCCTGCTGCTCTCCGTCACGCTCATCGGCTCCATCTCCGTCACGATGATGTTCGTGCTCGCACTCGGCGAGGTCGACTTGTCTGTCGCGTCCATCGTCGCGTTTGCGGGCGTGGTCGCCTCCACGCTCATCACCGCCACACACAGCGTGACGCTCGGCGTGGCGGCGGGCGTGCTGGCAGGCGGCTTGGTGGGCTTGGTCAACGGCGTGTTGGTCGCGCGTTATCAGATCAACTCGCTGATCGTCACGCTGGCCATGATGGAAGTCGTACGCGGCCTCGCCTACATCACCTCCAACGGCGACGCGGTGATGATCTCGGAAGAAAGCTTCTTCGACCTGGGTGGCGGCGCCTTCCTCGGCATCTCCTACCCGATCTGGAGCAACATCATCGGCTTCGTGCTGTTCGGCTTCCTGCTCAAGAAAACCGTCTTCGGCAAGAACGTGCTCGCCGTCGGCGGCAACGAAGAAGCGGCCCTGCTGGCAGGCTTGCCCGTCACGCGCATCAAGATCGCCGTGTTCGTGCTGCAAGGTTTGGTGACAGGCTTTGCCGGCGTGATGTTGGCCTCGCGCATGAGCCTGGGCGATCCGAAAACGTCGGTCGGCTTGGAGCTTGGCGTCATTTCCGCCTGCGTGCTGGGCGGCGTCTCCCTGACGGGCGGGGTGGCAACGGTGTCCGGCGTCCTCGTCGGTGTGTTGATCATGGGCTCCGTGCAAAACGCGATGAGCCTGATGAATGTGCCGACGTTCTATCAGTACCTGATCCGCGGTGGCATCCTGCTGCTGGCGGTCTGGTTTGACCGCATTCGCCGCAACAAGCGCGCAACCTGAGACGCAGCCGATTCACCAGACGCAAAAAAGCCCGCAATTGCGGGCTTTTTCATTTCAACGCCGCACAATCGGCGGCGCTCAACTTCACGCGAACGAGTAGAACACGCGGAACTGGACCTTGCGCTCCGCCCAGAACTCCGCAGCATCCCGGAACACGTCCAGCAGCACTTCCCGCGCTTCCTTGTCGAACTTCGGCTGGCACGGCAGGCCCTCGAGCACGATCACGAAACCCGGCTGCGGGCCGGCCTTGTAGATCATGTCGGTCAGGCAGTCCGCCAGAGCGTCAAAGTTCTTACCAAAGTGCTTGGGGAACAAGAATTCGCGCGCGATCACGTCGAGCACTTCGCTCTTGGTGGTGGCAGCCGCGCAGTTCGCATACAGGAAATGCTGACCGAGGCTCGCCGCCGATTCCGCCAGATCCGCCACCCGAAACGCGCGGATCGATTGCACGATATTCGGACGCACCGTCTTGAACAGATTCATGGCGTCTTCACGAGCTCCGTCGTCGTCCGTCTTGGTGATGTCCTGCGTCATCATGATGTTGTGCGGTGCATTTTGCGGCGCGTTCTGGGGCGACTTGGCCGCGCCGCCGATGCGTGCGCCCAGGGATTGCATCCCGACCACGCCATCGTACAGATTCTGCGCCTTGTGCCACACCTCGCGGGCCACGCGCTCATCGCGTGCGGTGAGCGAGTCGTCCAGCCCAAACATGTTGGTCGTCATCGCTGTATCCGTTGAAAACTGTTGTAGTGATCTTCCGTGTAGTAGCAGTCGTTGGCCGCCTGCTGATCGCCGCCGCAAATGATGCGCTTGGCGCCCCGGTTGCGCGCCCCCCGCGTCTTGACGGTGTACTCGTGGTAGTACCCGCGCCGCTGTGCTGGCAAACGTCGTTCATAGTTGCCGAACGTGGTGCCATCTTTCCCATACGGGAATGGGCCGCCCTGTTCGATCAATGCCAGCGTGCGCTGCGCCTCGTTGGGCAAGTCTGCTGAGCGAATGGTTCCCACGACGGCAGACATGCCGGTGGTTTCCCGGGCAACCGCGTGGGTAGGCAAGGCAACCACGGACAACGCAAGCGTTGCCGCCAGCGCACCACGCGCCACTGCCTGAGATACGGAGCGGCCGATCCACGCTCCAAGTCGCTTTGTCATCAGCAGGCCCTAACGGGAGAATCGCGCCAGCCGGACAGCCCGGCGCAGGTCACAAGCGCAGGTGGCCATCCAATAGAAAACAGACGGCCGGTTTGCAGCTGAAAAGCGAAGCGGCTCAATGCGTAAAAGCTTGCGGGAAAATGACAAGTCGGGCGACTGCCGAAGACTTGGGGAATCCTTCCGCCAGCAAATTGCGCGCACCAACCGAGGCGACTTGGTCAGACGTGTGCATGGAAAACCGCTTCCTTAAACCGCGTCTGGCCCGGTACGGACCCCATGTGCTCAGAAGCACCCCTTCAGCCCGTAAGGGTACGCTCATCGATGACAACAATCAACCGGCGACACAGACCCGAAGGGGTTTGTGAGGCCACGATTGAGATAGAACAAATGTAAGCACACGCACACTTAGCAAGCCAAAAAAGGGAGCGCAGCATCGTGCGCTCCCTTTTTGGTGCAGTGGCGATCAGCGCTGCGCTTGTGCCGCCGCATCCACAACGGTCAGCGCCGTCATGTTGAGGATACGTCGTACCGTGGCCGACGGCGTAAGGATATGCACCGGCTTCTTGGCGCCCAGCAGAATCGGGCCGATGGCGATGTTGTTGCCGGCGGCCGTCTTCAACAGGTTGTAAGCGATGTTGGCGGCGTCGATGTTGGGCATGACCAACAGGTTGGCCTCACCCTTGAGCGTCGAGTCCGGCACCAGCGAATCACGCAGCTTCTCATCGAGTGCGGCATCGCCATGCATTTCGCCATCCACTTCCAGATTCGGGGCACGTTCGCGCAGGATGGCGAGCGTTTCACGCATCTTGACGGCGGAAGGGGCTTCCGATGAACCGAAGTTCGAGTGCGACATCAGCGCAACCTTCGGCTTGATACCGAAACGGCACAGCTCTTCGGCGGCCATGATGGTGATTTCGGCCAGTTGCTCGGCGGTCGGGTCCACGTTGACGTGCGTATCCGTCAAGAAGATCTGGCGGCCAGGCAGGACCAGACCGTTCATGGCGGCGTACACGCAGTTCGTGCCACCGATGACCTGGTCGATATAGCGCAGGTGCGCGGCGGTGTTGCTGACCGTGCCGCAAATCATGCCGTCGGCTTCACCCTTGTGGATCATGACAGCGCCGATCAGCGTCGAACGGCGGCGCAGCTCGAGTTTGGCGTACTGCGGCGTCACGCCCTTGCGGGCCATCAGCTTGTAGTACGTTTCCCAGTAGTCGCGGAAGCGCTGGTCGTGCTCGGGGTTGACGACGGTGAAATCCACGCCCTCACGCAAGCGCAGGCCGAAGCGTTCGATGCGATGGGCAATCACCGCCGGGCGGCCGATCAGGAGCGGGCTGGCGAGCTTTTCATCCACGACGATCTGGACGGCACGCAGCACGCGCTCTTCTTCGCCCTCGGCAAAGATGATGCGCTTGTTCTCCATCGGCACCTTGCGAGCGGCCGAGAAGATCGGCTTCATCAGCGTGCCCGAGTGGTAGACGAACTGCTGCAGGTGCTGGCGGTAAGCGTCCATGTCTTCGATCGGACGCTGCGCCACGCCCGAGAGCATGGCCGCTTGCGCCACGGCCGGCGCGATCTTGACGATCAGGCGCGGGTCGAAGGGCTTCGGGATCAGGTATTCGGGGCCGAACGAGAGGTCCTGGATGCCGTAGGCCGAAGCGACGATGTCGCTCTGTTCCTGGCGAGCCAGCTCCGCCACGGCGTGCACGGCGGCGACTTCCATCTCACGCGTGATGGTCGTGGCGCCCACATCCAGCGCACCGCGGAAGATGAACGGGAAGCACAGGACGTTGTTGACCTGGTTCGGGTAGTCGGTGCGGCCGGTGCCCATGATGACGTCGGGGCGCACTTCCTTGGCTTGCTCCGGCATGATTTCCGGGTTCGGGTTGGCCAGCGCGAAGATGATCGGCTTGTCGGCCATCTTCTTGACCATGTCCTGCTTGAGCACGCCGGCGGCGGACAGTCCCAGGAAAATGTCGGCGCCATCGATGACTTCGGCCAGCGTGCGCAGGTCGGTCTTCTGTGCGAAGTGCGCCTTGTCCGGGTCCATCAGTTCGGTACGGCCCTCGTAGACCACGCCAGCCAGGTCCGTCACCCAGATGTTTTCACGCGGCAGGCCCAGATCAACCAGCAGGTCCAGGCAGGCCAGCGCCGCAGCGCCCGCGCCCGAAGCCACCAGCTTGACCTTCTTGATGTCCTTGCCGACCACCTTGAGCGCGTTGGTGATGCCAGCGCCCACGACGATGGCGGTGCCATGCTGATCATCGTGGAAGACGGGGATCTTCATGCGCTTGCGCAGTTCGCGCTCGACGAAGAAGCACTCCGGTGCCTTGATGTCTTCTAGGTTGATGCCGCCAAAGGTCGGCTCCAGCGAGGCGATGATATCGACCAGCTTTTGCGGGTCTTTTTCGTTGATCTCGATGTCAAACACATCGATACCGGCGAATTTCTTGAACAGACCAGCCTTGCCTTCCATCACCGGCTTCGAGGCTTCCGGGCCGATGTCGCCCAGGCCCAGCACGGCGGTACCGTTGGTCACCACGCCGACAAGGTTGCCGCGCGCGGTGTAGCGGAACGAGTTGGCAACGTCTTCGACGATCTCTTCGCAGGCTGCGGCCACGCCGGGCGAGTAGGCCAGGGCCAGGTCGCGCTGGTTCGACAGCGGCTTGGTCGGCGTGACGGAAATCTTGCCCGGGGTCGGAAACTCGTGATACTCCAGCGCGGCTTTACGCAGGGCGGCGCGTTGCTGCGCCTTGAGTTCTTCGTCCGTGCGGGCGGGCTGTTGAGGCTGGGTATCCACCGTGGTCATGAGGTGTCTCTCGTATCGGGTGGCCGGCGCGCGCCGACCGTCGCATCTAGCGGGCCACCGAAAGACCACGTGAGGGTCACGGTACTACGGTCCGCCTCCTTGGGCCCGTCATTTTATATAGTGAAAACTGATCTCACAACGGGAATTTGGGTGGGAGTGCCATGCGCATTCGCTACAATATTCCACCGTCCCGTCACGGCACCATCGGGGTCACCCCTTCTTTTCCATCGTCGCTGCCGTGTCCAAGCCCACCGCGCCTGCCAACTCCGCTGATCACCCCGCCGAATTGTCTGAATTTGGGCTGATCCGGCGTTATTTCACGCGCCCGGCCCATCATGCCACCCTGGGGGTGGGTGACGACTGCGCCCTGCTTGGACCGCGCCCCGGTCACGAATTGGCGATCTCCACCGACATGCTGGTCGCAGGCCGCCATTTCTTCCGCGATGCGGAGCCTCGCGCACTTGGTCACAAGGCGCTGGCCGTCAACCTGTCAGACTTGGCCGCCATGGGTGCGGAGCCGCGTGCCTTTACGCTGGCGCTGGCGCTGCCCGAGGCCAATCCGGCTTGGCTCAAACCGTTTTCCGAAGGCTTGCTCGCCCTGGCAGACGCCTTTCACTGCGAACTCATCGGCGGTGACACCACACGCGGGCCGCTCACGCTCAGCCTGACTGTGTTCGGCGACGTACCCGCCACGGTGGCGCTGCGCCGCGACGCCGCCAAGCCAGGTGACGACTTGTGGGTCTCCGGCACCGTCGGCGATGCGCGCCTTGCGCTTGGCGCCCTGCGCAACGAATGGCCGCTGACGCCTGAGATGCTCGCCCACGTGCAACCGCGCATGGATAGGCCGACGCCACGCATCGCACTCGGCTTGGCATTGCGCGGCATTGCGCGGGCGGCGCTCGACATCTCCGATGGCCTATTGGGCGACCTTGGACACATCCTCACCCAGTCGCATGTGGGGGCGACCGTCGACGTGGACCGCGTGCCGCGTTCGCCAACGCTGGCCGCGCACCCCGCCGCCCGCCAGTTGCAATGCACGCTGGCAGGTGGCGACGACTACGAACTTTGCTTCACCGCTCCCGCCGAGGCGCGCGACGCTGTGCTCGCCGCGGGCCAACAAGCGGGCGTTGCCGTCACCCGCATCGGCCATATCGACGCCGAACCTGGCTTGCGCCTGATGGATATGCAAGGCGCGCCCGTTACGTTCACGCACGGCAGCTTCGATCATTTTTTGTCCGCATCATGATGTCTTCCGCACCGTTCCCACCGCCACCCTCGCCCTCTAACGCACCGGGCCAACCTGAAACCGTCGTGCTCGAAGCCGGCCAGACGGCGCAAGTGCGCCGCCCCACGGCGCGCTTCATGTTCGGCCATCCGGCGCGCATTCTGGCGCTGGGGTTTGGGTCCGGGCTGTCGCCCATCATGCCGGGCACGATGGGCACGCTGTACGCATGGCTCATCTACGTGGTACTGGCGCGGTGGATTTCCGGACCGGGCTGGCTGCTGATCTCCGCCATCGGCTTTGTCATCGGCATTTGGGCATGCGCTCGCACATCGCGCGATCTCGGTGTTGCGGACCACGGCGCCATGGTGTGGGACGAGATCATCGCGTTCTGGCTGGTGCTGGCGTTTGTCACACCGACCTCGCTGGGGGGCCAGTTTGCGGCCTTCCTGTGGTTCCGCTTTTTCGACATGGTCAAACCCGCACCCATCCGCTATTACGACCGCAAGCTCAAGGGCTTCGGCCTGCGCGGCGGCTATGGCGTGATGGTCGACGACATCCTTGCGGCGTTCTACACGCTGCTCGTGTTTGCGCTGTGGCGCTCGTTCTGAAATCCGAAGTCTGAAGCCCGGAAGGTACTGCAATGGCTGAAACCCGCGCCCTGGCTCAATTGGCCGAACTGGTTGGCGACACGCTGCACAAGCGTAGCCTGATGGCGGCAACCGCCGAATCGTGCACCGGCGGGCTGGTATCTGCCGCCATCACGGACGTATCGGGATCCTCTGCGTGGTTCGAGCGCGGCTTCATCACGTATTCGAATGAGGCCAAATCGCAGATGCTGGGCGTGCCGGCAGCGCTGATCCGTGAACACGGCGCGGTGAGCGAGCCGGTGGCGCATGCGATGGCCGAAGGCGCTGTACTCAACAGCCGCGCACAGGTGGCGGTGGCGATTACCGGCGTGGCGGGCCCCACGGGCGGTACGCCCGACAAGCCCGTCGGCATGGTGTGCTTTGGCTGGAGCAACCGCCTGCAAACCCGCGTGGAAACGCGCCACTTCAAGGGCGACCGCAAGCAGGTTCGCCTCCAAGCCGCCGAGCATGCGCTGCGTGGCTTGCTCGATTTTCTGGATACGGCGGAGGCCTAGGCGTCGAAACCGCGCCCACCCTCGCGGGGGTGATCAGGCCGGTGGGGCGATTCGTGATCGTGTTCCGGCTGATGTTCGTGGTCGTGCTCGTGACGACGGTCGCGGTCATGATCGCGACGCGTCCTTTCATGCTCGTGAGTATCGTCGCGCTCTTTCTCGAGCTTGCGGTCCGGGTCCTTGCCGGTTTCCTCGCGGTGGGTCCCGGCGGCAGGGTGATGCGGGTGCGTGGTCATGGCGTCCTCGCTCTCGCCGCAACCGGACCGACAGCGTCGATCAGTTGCGGAACTGATTGATTTGGTCGCGGGTGGCTTGGGCGACCTTGCGGGCAGCATCGGCGAAATCGCTGTCGCTGCTGGCGTACAGGATGGCGCGCGACGAGTTGATCATCATGCCGGTGCCATCGGCGGTGCGGCCGGCGCGCACGGTCGCTTCGATGTCGCCACCCTGGGCGCCAACGCCCGGAATCAGCAGCGGCATGTCGCCGACAATCTCGCGCACCTTGGCAATCTCTTCCGGGAAGGTCGCGCCCACCACCAGGCCCATCTGGCCGCTGGTGTTCCACACATCGCGCGCGCGCTCGGCCACGACCTGGTAGACCGGGCGGCCACCCGTTTCGAGGAACTGCACATCGCTGCCGCCGGCGTTGGACGTGCGGCACAGCACGATCACGCCCTTGTCGGCATGCGCGAGGTACGGCTGCATCGAGTCGAAACCCATGTACGGGCTGACGGTAATGGCGTCGGCCCCATAGCGCTCGAAGGCCTCTTTTGCGTAGTGCTCGGCGGTGGAACCGATGTCGCCACGCTTGGCATCGAGGATCACCGGGATGCCCGGATACGCCTCGTGGATGTAGCTGATAAGTTGCTCGAGCTGGTCTTCGGCGCGCTGCGAGGCGAAGTAGGCGATCTGCGGCTTGAAGGCGCAGACCAGGTCGGCGGTCGCATCGACAATGGCGCGGCAGAACGAGAAGATCGCCCCGCCCGTGCCGGTCAACGACGCCGGCAGGCGCGCCGGGTCGGGATCGAGCCCGACACACAGCAGGGAGTTATTGCGCTGCCAGGCGGCAGCCAGTTGTTCGGTGAATCGCATGGTGTTGGGAATGTGAGGACGCGGCCGGACTGCCGCATGACTTGCTTGCATTTTACCCGCCGGCACGCCCGGTGGCGGCATCTTCCTGGCGTGGCATCGAGCCCACGCGTGCGCATGAAGTCACGGTTTCTGGCTGAATCTGCCGCTTCTTTACGCTACACTCGCCGCGATTTTCGTCCTGCCCATCCACCGCCCCCGCTTCAAGGAACCCGCGCATGATCAACCTGTTCGTCGTGCAAAAAGGCCGTCTCGCGCAAGAACAGGTCGAAGAACGCAGCGAACTCCTGCAACACAAGCCGATCTGGATCGACGTGATCGACCCCGACGACGAGGAGCTGGCGTGGATCAAGGAAGCCTACGGCGTCGTGCTCCCGGAACTGGAACAACTGGGGGACTTGGAAGCCTCCGCCCGCTATTTTGAAGGCGAAGACGGCCATATCCACATCCGTACCGACTTTCTGCTCGACGAAGAAACCACCTCACGCAACGTGCGCGTGGCTTTCGTGCTGACCAAGGATGTGCTCTTCTCCATCCACGACGAAGACCTCCCCGCCTTCCGCCTGGTGCGCATGCGTGCTCGGCTGCGCCCGGGCTCGGTGCGCAACGCCAAAGACGTGCTGATGGACCTGTACGCCACCGACGCGGAATACTCGGCGGACTCCATCGAAGAAGTGTACGAACGGCTGGAAGATGCCAGCAAACGCGTGCTGGCCGATGAAGTGACGGATGCCGCCGCCGCAGACGTGCTGGAAATCATCGCGCGGGTGGAAGACTTGAATGGCCGCATCCGCCGCAATGTGATGGACACGCGCCGCGCGATCTCATTCCTGCTGCGCAGCCAGTTGCTCTCGACCGATCAGCAAGACGAAGCCCGCCAGGTGCTGCGCGACATCGACTCGATCGAGAACCACACGGCGTTCCTGTCGGACAAGGTCAACTTCTTGATGGATGCCACGGTCGGCTTCATCAACATCAACCAGAACAAGATCATCAAGCTGTTCTCGGTGGTGTCGGTGGCGCTGATGCCGCCCACGCTGATCGCCTCGATCTACGGCATGAACTTCAAGGTGATGCCGGAGTTGGACTGGGCCCAGGGCTACCCGTATGCGATCGTGATGATGATCGTGTCGGCGGCGATTCCGCTGGTGTATTTCCGGCGCAAGGGCTGGCTCAAGTAAGCGCCCGCAGCCGCGGGGGCCGGATCAGTCCGGCAACGTGGCGGAGCCCATGCGGTTGGCGATGACGGTGGCCTTGCGCGTGAAGTTCACGTGCACGTTGGCGCAGTAGCTCTTCTTGTCGAAGCACTTGGGCGCGGGCAGCGCCGCCGCCAGACGCGCCGCCTGCCCCACCGTCAATTGCGAAGCCGGGCGTTTGAAGTAATGCTGCGCGGCGGCTTCTGCGCCGAACACGCCCTCGCCCCACTCCACCGAATTCAGGTAGATCTCGAGAATGCGCTCCTTGTCGAGCCAGAACTCGAGCATCCACGTGATGACAAGCTCTTCGCCCTTGCGCAGGTAATGACGCTCACCCGAGAGGAACAGATTCTTGGCCAACTGCTGCGTGATGGTGGAACCGCCGGCGACCACGTGGCCGCGCTTTTTGTTCTTCTCCCACGCGTCGAGCATGGCGTCGACTTCCCAGCCGCTGTGCGAGACGAAGTCTGCATCTTCACTGGCGATGACGGCGCGTTTGAGGTTGCGCGAGATCTGGTCGTACCCGACCCAGCGATGATCGATCTTGCAGGTGAAGACGTTGGCACCGCACAGGCGCATGCGCTCGGCGCGCATGAATGCCGTGGATGACGGATCGAACACCTGCCAGCTGGCGATCGCCGCGAAGAAGTACAGATTGAGCGCGACCACGCCTGCCACAAAGCAGCCGATCACATAGCCGAGCCAACGCATCATCGCGGGAGGTTGCTCTCGTTCAGCGCTGGGCGCGCGCGGCGACCGCGGCTTCGCCCTGCAGCCCTTCACGCATGGCGAGCAGCACGGGCGCCGTATTCGGACGCACGCCGCGCCAGACGAAGAACGATTCCGCCGCCTGCTCCACCAGCATGCCGAGGCCATCCCAGGCACGTGCGCCATTGCGCTTGGCGAACTCCATGAACACCGTCGGCCGCGAGCCGTACATCATGTCGTAGGCCAAGGCGTTTGGGCCGAACGCCGTGGAAGGAATCGGCGGCACCACCGCCTGCAGACTGCCGGCCGTGGCGTTGATGATGACGTCAAACACGTCATCCACGGCAAGCTCGTCGTAGCCACCGCCCACCAGTTCAACCTCGTGCAGCTTGGCGGAGACCTCGAAGCGATCGACCAGCTTGTTCGCGCGATCGGCCGTGCGGTTGGCAACGAACACGCGTGCCGGCTTGTGTTCCAGCAGCGGCAGCAACACGCCGCGGGCTGCACCGCCGGCACCCAGCAGGAGCACGCGCTCGCCTTGCAGCGAATTGCCGATGTTGTGCGTGATGTCGCGCATCAGGCCGACGCCGTCGGTGTTGTCGCCAAAGATTTCGTCACCGTCGAACTTGAGCGTGTTGACCGCACCCGCCGATTCGGCTCGCAGCGACAGCGACGTCGACATCGCGTACGCATCGAGTTTGAACGGCACCGTCACATTGAGCCCACGGCCACCTTCGCGCACGAAGGTCAGGACGGTTTCTTCAAATGCGATCAGCTCGGCGTAGATGCGGTCGTAGCGGATGAGCTGCTCGGTCTGCTGGGCAAACGCGGCATGGATGGTGGGCGACTTGCTATGCGAGATCGGGTTGCCAATCACGCCATAGCGATCTGTGGGGGGCGCGCTCGCGGCGGCGAGGATGGCCTCTTGAAACGACGACATAAACGACGACCTCAGCGGGTCTGCAGGTGGGTTTCCAGGCCTGCGCGGGTGAACTTGAACGTTGCGACGACATCCTGAATGTCGACGCGCTTGCGCATCTCTGCAGGGAAGGCGCCGAACGGCGAGGAAGACCGCACGATCGCCACGGCCTGGCGATCCAACGCCGGATTGCCGGAACTCTTGGCCACTTCAATGCCTTCGATCTTGTAGCCGTCCTGGTTGTAGCCAAGCTGGCCCTCGCGGTTGATGCTGATGACGAGGATCAACTCGCCGTACAGCGGGTGGCCGTTCTGGCTGGGGAAGTTGGCGGTGCCGCGCGTTTCGATCTTGCGGCGCACGGCGTCGTAATAGCGGGCGTAGTCCACCTGGCGGGCGCTGGCGGCGGTCAGCACGTTGCGGCGCGGGCGCTTGGCGTAATTCTCGAGGTTGCGGTCGATCTCGGCCTGCAGACGGGCGATTTCATCCTGCGTGGTGCGGTCGTCCGTGCCGTTGGTGGGCGACGGCTGCGGGCGCTCGCCCGGCTTGACCTGACGATCATTGACCAGCGGCGCGCGGTCTTTCGATTGCGTGAGCAGGCGGCGCTGCTCCTGTTCGAGATACTCAAGACGGCGCTGCGTGAGCTTGATGGAATCGCCGGTCTGCTCGTTCGTATCAGCCGGCAGCGGTGTGGTGGCACGCTGCTGGTCGTACTCGCCGCCGCCGTTCAGGTTGACCTGTGCCACGGCCGTCGCCTTGGACGGCGCGGTGGAGGACTTGGCGTTGACCAGCACCACGTCCAGCCCGGGATCATCGCGCTTGATGTCGAATGCCTCGGGCGCCACCACGCGCACGAACAGCAGCAGCACATGCACGGCCAGCGACACTACCAGCGCCTTGGTGAGCGTGCTGCTGCCGGACCAATCCGGACGGTTTGCGAGGGCGGCCATGAGGGTCGGTTCCTGGGCGAGGAGAGAAAGGCGTGCGCGAGATGACGGTCAGACTGCGATTGTAGTTAGGCGGCGGCGGGCGTTCCACCGCTCTCGTCGCCCTGCGGCGGCGGCGCCACAGCAGGATCGGCACCGCCAGCGGCCTCCGCACGGGCCTCTTCTCCATCGGCTGCCGGTTGTGGCTCAGCCGGCGCGTCGGACGCGTCGGCTTCCGCTTCAGCCAGTTCCTCTTCGATGGCCTCGGCTTCTGCCTGGGCATCGGCTGCGGGCGCGAGAATTTCCACCACGCGGCACGACACTTCCAGACCGATCTCGTCCGTGTCCAGAATATCGAGCACGACGTGCGTGCCACGCGCCGTCTGCGCCAATTCCGGCACCTTCGTCACCAGCGGAATATCGGCGAAGCGCACAGCGCCTTCCTTGAGCACCACGGCCTGCATGCGCGTACGGTTTTCCTGCTTGAGCCAGCGCAAGCACCAGTAGCGCTCCATGGTCGACTGGTGCTCGGCGTAGGCGGCGTAGGTGGCTTCAAAGTCGGCCACAGCAGCCAGCAGGTCGGCGTCTTTCGGCTTGAACGGAGCGACCAGTTTGGCGGTCACGCCATGCTGTGCCACGGCAGCGATCTGCCATTGGTTGACCAAGTCGACATAGCGGCGCAGCGGCGACGTGCTCCACGCGTATTGCGCCACGCCCAGCCCTTCGTGCGGCGCCGGATACGTCTGCATGCGCGTGCGGTGCATGCCCCACGCCTTCTGCGTGCGGTAAATGCCCGGCACGCCGGCGTCGGCCAGCATGCGACCCCAGGTGCTATTGGCCAGGATCATCATCTCGGCGACGATCTTGTCCAGCGGCGAACCCCGCTTGCGCTGTTCAATTCGCACACGCTCGCCACCACCGTCGGCCTCGGCAATCGGGTCAATGTAGAAGGAGTAGTCGCCCTTCTGCGCGCCCTCGGGCTTGAGGCCGCTGGCAATACGCGCCTGCTGGCGGGCGTCGTACAGAGCGCACGCAAACGGCCACAGCACCATCAGTTCGGCCTTGAACGGGTATTCGCCCGAGCCGTCGGCCAGTGCCTCGGCAGTGATCACCTCGTCGAGCAAGTTGTGGCGCAGATTGGCCGCCACCGTCACAGATTCGCAGCGCGTTTCGCTGGCCGTGACTGTCCACGTAGCGCGATCGACCGTCGCATACAGCGACAGCGCCGGGCAAGCGCGCCCTTCCTGCAGCGTGTACCGATCAACCGCCGACTCCGGCAGCATCGTGATCTTGTCGCCGGGGAAATACACCGTCGACAGGCGCTGGCGCGCAATGGCGTCCAACGCATCGCCACGCTGAATGCCAAAGCCGGGTGCCGCAATATGGATACCGATGCGCACCGTGGCATCGTCGATGGGCGTGACGGAGATAGCGTCGTCGATTTCCGTGGTGGTCACGTCGTCGATGGAGAAGGCGCGCACATCCGCCGCCGGCAACTCCAGCGCGGGTTGGGGCACGGTCACATCGGGGAAGCCGGTACCTTTCGGGAAGCACTCCGAGAGGAAGCGCGCCTCGTGCAGCGCGCGCGCATTGGCGACGCCACCCACCGCCACCATCAGCCGCATCGGCGACAGGCCGAGCGCCGTGCAGGCCGCGTCGAGTGCCTTGTACTCGAGGCTGTTCTTGTCAGGTTTGAACAGCAGCTGCAGGGTCTTGCCGCGGAACGCCTCGGGCAAGCGCATCGCCTTCAGCTCCGCTTCGTATTCGGCTTGCAGGGCGGCCTGCTGCTTTTTGCGCTCCAGCCCGGCGAGCGCAGCCTTCAGTTGATCTTCCGGCGCGCGCTGGTAGCGGCCGCGTCCTTTGCGGCGGAAGTAAACGGGCGAACCGTGCAGCGCCATCGCGAGCGCGGCTTGTTGGGTCGCGTCGGCACCGGCGCCAAAGTATTCGCCCGCAAGGTCGGTAAAGCCGAATTCATCGGCCGGCGCGCATTCCCACAGGAAATCCAGATCGATATCCGCCGACAGCGACTGCGCGGCCTTCGACAGTTCACCGGCCGAGGGCTGGGTGAACTGCAGCAGCACATCGCGCGACTTGACCTTGGTGCGCTTGGCGCTCGGCAACTCAACCTGATAGGCCTCGCCCTGCTGGGACAACACGGTGCCCGCGCGGATCTCGCCGCCTTCTTCAAACAGCAACTGCATGGATTTGTCTGGATGGCGGCGCCCAAACGACTGCGCGCCGCTTTGAATGATGTGAATAAGCCGCCTGTTCGGGCACCGAAGGCCCCACGCGCGGCGACAAAAAGTTGGGGGCGATGATACCGCACCGGCCGGCCGCCCGGCCCGCGAAATACGCTTAACGGGGCGGTTGGAAATCCGCCAGCGTCGGCAGGAAAACCTCCGTCACGAGCATCGCGCTCGCCCCACGCCGGAACACCGAGCGGCGCGCAGGCAGCCGCGCTGTGCCCGTCATCGGCGCATCGCCCAGCGCCGCTTGTCCACGGCGGACGAGCGGGTGGCGCCCATCCAACAGCGCAAACTCGAACTTTCCCCGCTCGACGCGCGGATCGGCAAAGAGCGAGTGCCCGAGCGGCTGCGTCCCCAGCGCCTTCAGAAATGGCCAGTCCAGCGCCACGCTACGCGGGTGCACGATGGTGTGCGCATACACCACAGGAATGTCGTCGCAAATCAGCAAAACTTCGCGGACCAGCGTTTGCGCCGGGCCCACCATGCCAAGGCAACGCCACTCATCGCGCAGCGGCATCGCACGCCGCTGACCGAGCAGTTGCACGCGAAAAGTCGACGACGCGGCACGCAGGCGCGCGGTCAGGGAATCGGCGCCCACCGCCCAGCGCGCCCAATGCCGGCCGTAGACGACAGCTGGGGGCAACGCGCTGCGCCAGAGGCTGCGCGGGTACGACGGGAATTCCGTCATGCCGCGCTATCGAACGGATGCGCGGCCAGCAAATCGGCAGGAACGCCGCAGAAGACGAGCACTTCGTCCATGTACTGGGCGAAATCGCTGATGCCGTGGTCGCTGCCGTCGATCTGCCGGGTCGTGGCGCCGGAGAAATGCGCCAGCATTTCGCGGTAGTCGAGCACCTCGTCGCCGGTCGCGGCAAGAAGGTAGTAACGCTCGGGTTGCGAGATGGTAGGCACGGCCAGCGCACGCAGTTCGTACAGATGGTGTGGTTCGACGCGAATGGTGCCCCCGCCATGCCAAAGCGGTTGTTCGCCCACGTACTTGGCGAGATCGCGCTCCGGCCGCGTGGCCGGGTTCAGCATCGCGGCACGCAAGCCGTGGCGCTCCGCCAACCAGGTAGCGTAAAAGCCACCCAGTGATGAGCCAATCAGCACCGGTTTAGCGCCGTCCTGCGCACCCAGGTCAGCGAGCAAGGCCTCGACTTCCACCATTGCCTGGCGTGGCGAGACTGGCAACGTCGGGCACACATAACGGTCCGCCAATCCGATTGAGGCCATACGCTTACCCAGCAACTGCGCCTTGAAAGAGTGCGGCGATGAGCGAAATCCGTGCAGATAGACGATGGAAGCCGACATATCGGAGTCAGTTTGCCGCATCTAGCGCGTCGAGCAACTTCTGATGCACGCCGCCGAACCCGCCATTGCTCATCACTAGAACGTGGTCGCCCGGGCGAGCAGCAGTGGTCACCGCGTCGACCAAGGCCGCCAGATCCGAAAACGCCGTGGCGCGTTCGCCCAACGGTGCGAGCGCACCGGCCAGATCCCACCCGATGGCGTCACGCCCGTTGGCAGCGCCGTAAGCGAACACCTGATCGGCGCCCGACAAGCTGTCGGGAAGCGCTTGTTTCATCACGCCCAACTTCATCGTATTGGAGCGCGGTTCCAGCACCGCTAGGATGCGACCAGGACCAACACGGCGGCGCAGGCCCTCGATGGTCGTGCGAATGGCCGTCGGGTGGTGGGCAAAGTCGTCGTAGACGGTGACCCCATTGACCGTGCCGCGCACTTCCATGCGGCGTTTCACATTTTCGAAACGGGCCAGGCTTTCAATGGCCTGTGCGGGCGGCACACCCACGTGGCGGGCGGCGGCGATGGCAGCCAGCGCGTTCATACGATTATGGTCGCCCTGGAGCGCCCATCGCACCCGTCCCTGCGTTTGGTCGTGGAAGACAATATCGAAGCTGTCGTCCTCGCCCAGATTAGCGATTTTCCAGCCGGCGCCGTCTTCTGTACCGAATGACTCAACTTCGGACCAGCATCCGCGCTCAAGTACGCGCTTCAGACTGTCTTCGCGGCCATTGATGAGCAGGCGACCCTGGCCGGGCACCGTACGCACGAGATGATGGAATTGCGTTTCAATTGCGGCAAGATCGGGAAAGATGTCGGCGTGATCGAATTCCAGGTTGTTCAGAATGGCGGTACGGGGGCGATAGTGGACAAACTTGCTGCGCTTGTCGAAGAACGCCGTGTCGTATTCGTCGGCCTCGATCACGAAGAAGTCGGAGTCCGTCAGCCGCGCCGACAGTCCGAAGTTGCGCGGCACGCCGCCAACCAAGAAGCCGGGGTTGTAGCCTGCGTCCTGCAGAATCCAGGCAAGCATCGACGTGGTGGTCGTCTTGCCGTGCGTACCTGCTACGGCAAGCACCCATTTCTGACGCAGGACGTTATCGCCAAGCCATTGCGGGCCCGAAACATAGGGCAGATTGCGATCCAGAATGGCTTCCATCAGGGGGTTGCCGCGCGAGATCACGTTGCCGATCACGTACAGATCCGCACCGATGGACAGCTGTTCGGGGTCAAAGCCCTCAATCAGCTCGATGCCCTGGGCTTCGAGCTGGGTGCTCATCGGAGGGTAGACGTTGGCGTCGCAGCCGGTCACGCGGTGACCAGCTTGGCGGGCGATCAGGGCAATGCCGCCCATGAAGGTGCCGCAGATTCCAAGGATGTGGATATGCATGGGAGCCGTCTCAACTTCGTTGCGCGGCATTGTACCTGCCGCTTCAGGCCGGCTTACGCGCTTCAGTAAAATAGAGCCATGTCCAGACGCCCCACCCTCGATCCCGCCCGCGTGCGGGAAGAAATTGCCGCCGTCGCCGCCCGCATGATTGCGGAGGATGGTGCCGACTACGCCACCGCCAAGCGCAAGGCGGCGCGCCAGGTCCTTGGCACCGAATCGCGCACCGCCGGCGAGTGGCTGCCAGATAACGAGCAGGTTGAAACGGAAGTCCGCGAATACCAGGCGCTGTTCCAGGCCGAATCCCAGCCGCGCGTGCTGGCGTTGCTGCGCCGCATCGCCCTGCTGCTGATGGACGGGCTGGAGACGTATCACCCGTACCTGGCCGGCGCAGTTTTCAATGGGACCGCCAGCGAGCACTCCGACATCCACCTGCAAGTGTTCTGCGACAGCCCGAAGGATGTGGCGATCTTCCTGCTCAATGCCGGCGTGGATTTCGACACCACCGAAAGCGCCCATTTTGCGGGCCGCACGGGTCACGAAGAGGTGGAAACCCTCAGCTTTTTATGGCGCGGCCAATGGCCTGGGGGCCCCGAATCGCGGGAATTGGCCCGTGAGTTGCGCGCGGAAACCGGCACACCGGTCGGCGTCCACATCGCCCTATATGACATGAACGATGTGCGGGGCGCCCGACGTGCCGATGCCAGCGGCAAAACCCAACGCGGGGACGCCACAGCGGTGCGCGCCCTCCTTTCGGCGGGTTAGCCAGCCGAGAGGAGTACAATCCCGCACGCTTCGCCTCTGTATATATAGAGAGACCGCACACCATGTCCCGCCGCACCACCCTGATTGCCCTGCTGATCGCCGGCCTGATTGCTGCGGCGCTGGGCGTCTACGCTGGGCATCGCGCCACGGAGCCGAAAACGCCCGCCGACAACGCCGTCGCCGCGTTTTACGGCAGCAAGCTCCCCGATGCCAACGGTACGCCACTGGATCTGGCGGCCTTTCGGGGCCAAGCCGTGGTGATTAATTTTTGGGCGCCATGGTGCGGTCCTTGCGTGGAAGAGATGCCGGAACTGTCGGCGTTGGCCCAGGAGCAAAAGGCCAAGGTGAAGTTTGTTGGCATTGGCATCGATACGGCCGCCAATATTCAGACGTTCCTGAACAAGGTACCGGTGACCTATCCGATTGCGGTGGCGGGTTTTGGTGGCACCGAACTGGGGCGCCAGTTTGGCAACGAAGTGGGCGGCCTGCCATTCACAGTGATCCTTAATGCACATGGCGAGATCACCTTCAGAAAGATGGGGCGGGTGCACGCTGAGGAGCTGCGGGACGCGCTGCAACGCACGTGAACGTTCAAAAACGTCATATATCGGTCATGTGCGCGCAAATCCCCTTCTTCTTGCGCAAAACGCCGAGCGGCGGCGGCAACATCGGCGAAAACACCGATTCTTCGATAGTTTTTTAGCAAAAACTAGACAAAGCATTCTAAGTTGCTGTAAATTGCGCCCAACTTCGCTCAACCCGTCAAATCGTGGCTGACAAACCGAACGCCAAAGCGCCTCGCAACGTGCTTGTCCTGCACGGCCCGAACCTCAACCTGCTCGGCACACGAGAGCCGGAAGTCTATGGCGCGACCACGCTGGCCGACATCAATGCCGCCTTGGTCGAACGTGCCCAAACGCGTGGTGTCGCGCTGGCGCATTTCCAGTCCAACCACGAAGGGGCACTCGTCGATCGCATCCACGCGGCCAAGGGCGAGGGCGTCGAATTCATCATCATTAACCCGGCGGCCTATACGCACACAAGCGTGGCCCTGCGCGATGCGCTGGCCGGGGTCGCGATTCCGTACATTGAAGTCCATCTGTCCAACGTGCACCGCCGGGAGCCGTTCCGCCACCATTCATATCTGGCCGACCAGGCTGTGGGCGTGATCTGCGGGCTTGGCTGGCGTGGCTATCTGGCCGCACTGGACTACCTGCTGGACCAATAAGCAATTTACATGGCGGCCAGTCAGCTGCCTCTTTCCCTTTTATTTCAACCACCTAACCAACGCAACGACGCCAGCGCCTGGAGCACCTTTGACCGATGCGCCGCCGAAGAGCCATTCGCGCGCAACGCTTGCCCCAGACCGCCGACGCTGCAGGAGAACCTTCATGGATTTGCGCAAGCTGAAAACGCTGATCGACCTCGTGGCCGAATCGGGTATTTCGGAACTCGAAGTGACCGAAGGCGAAGGCAAGGTCCGCATCGTCAAGTCGGCGCCGCAAGTGATGGCGCCGATGCAATATGCACCGATGCCGATGCAGGCCGCGCCGGCCGTGGGCGTGGCCCCGGCAGCCGCTCCGGCCGCCGTCGGCGCGGAACCGACCGCTCCGGCCCTGCCGGCTGGCCACATCGTCACCTCACCGATGGTCGGTACGTTCTACCGCTCGCCGTCGCCGGGCGCCGCCGAGTTCGTCAAGGTGGGCGACACCGTCAAGGAAGGCCAGACCATCTGCATCATCGAGGCCATGAAGCTGCTCAACGAGATCGAAGCGGACAAGGCTGGCGTGATCAAGGAAATCCTGATCGACAACGGCCAGGCTGTGGAATACGGCCAGCCGCTGTTCGTCATCGGCTGATCCTCCGGCATCCGACCCTCATCGTGCGGCGCCCAGCGTGCCGCATCCGAGCGCGAGCCAGCGCATCGGGCCCATGAATGCGGCCCAGCCACAGCGCCCTCGCCTCCCCTTTTTGTAGCGAGAACACGATGTTCGACAAGATCCTGATCGCGAATCGCGGCGAGATCGCTCTTCGCATCCAGCGCGCCTGCCGCGAGCTCGGCATCAAGACCGTGGTGGTCTATTCCGAGGCGGACAAGGAAGCCAAATACGTCAAGCTAGCCGACGAAGCCGTGTGTATCGGCCCAGCACCGTCGCCGCTGTCGTATCTGAACATGCCGGCCATCATCTCGGCCGCGGAAGTGACCGACGCCCAGGCCATCCACCCCGGCTACGGCTTCCTGTCGGAAAACGCCGACTTTGCCGAGCGTGTGGAGCAATCCGGCTTCACCTTCATCGGCCCGACGCCCGAATCGATCCGCCTGATGGGCGACAAGGTGTCGGCCAAGCAGGCCATGATCAAGTCCGGCGTGCCGTGCGTGCCGGGCTCGGACGGCGCCCTGCCCGATGATCCGAAGGAAATCCTGGCAACGGCCAAGAAGGTCGGCTATCCGGTGATCATCAAAGCCGCCGGTGGTGGTGGTGGCCGCGGCATGCGCGTGGTGCACACCGAAGCTGCGCTGATCAACGCCGTCAACATGACGCGCGAAGAAGCGGGCCGCGCCTTCGGCAATCCAGAAGTCTATATGGAGAAGTTCCTGGAGCATCCGCGCCACGTGGAAATCCAGATTCTGGCCGACCAGCACCGCAACGCCATCTGGCTGGGCGAGCGCGATTGCTCGATGCAGCGCCGCCACCAGAAGGTGATCGAGGAAGCGCCGGCACCGCACATCCCGCGCCGCCTGATCGAGCGCATCGGTGACCGCTGCGCCGAGGCATGCAAGAAGATCGGCTACCGTGGCGCCGGTACGTTCGAGTTCCTGTACGAGAACGGCGAGTTCTATTTCATTGAAATGAACACGCGCGTGCAGGTCGAGCACCCGGTCACGGAAATGATCACGGGCGTCGACATCGTGCAAGAGCAGATCCGCGTGGCCGCCGGCGAAAAGCTGCGCTTCCGCCAGAAGGACATCACGCTCAAGGGCCACGCCATCGAGTGCCGCATCAACGCGGAAGATCCGTTCAAGTTCACGCCGTCGCCGGGCCGCATCACGTCGTGGCACGTGCCGGGTGGCCCGGGCGTTCGCGTCGATTCGCACGCGTACAACGGCTACTTTGTGCCGCCTAACTACGACTCGATGATCGGCAAGGTCATCACGTACGGCGCCACGCGTGAGCAGGCCATCGCCCGCATGCGCATCGCCCTGTCGGAAATGGTGGTGGAAGGCATCTCGACCAACGTGCCGCTGCACCGCGACCTGATGCTCGACGCCAACTTCGTCGAAGGCGGCACCGACATCCACTACCTGGAGCACCGTCTGGCGCAACAGGAAGTGGCCAAGGGTGGCGGCAAGTGACGTACCGCGAATGCGTACTTGAAGTGTCTCGCGACGACGCCGAAGCGTTGTCCGAGGCGCTGTTTGATCTCGGCGCACTGTCTGTGTCGGTGGAAGATGCCGATGCCGACACGCCCGAAGAACAACCGCTCTTCGGCGAGCCCGGCCATGAGCCGACCCGCCTGGCGTGGAACCGTTCGCGTGTGGTCGCGCTGCTGGCTGACGATGCCGATCCGGCACTACTGGTGGCGGCCGCAGCCAATGAGATCAAGCTCTCGCCCATCCCCGCGTACACCGTGCGCGAAGTCGAAGAGCAGGACTGGGTGCGCGTGACGCAATCGCAGTTCGAGCCGATCCACATCGGCGAGCACATCTGGGTCGTGCCGTCATGGCACGACGCGCCCGAGCCCGACGCCGTGGTGCTGGAGCTGGACCCCGGCCTCGCCTTCGGCACCGGCAGCCACCCGACCACGCGCCTGTGCATGGAATGGCTGGAGCAACACGTGCAGCCAGGCGAGCGCACGCTGGATTACGGCTGCGGCTCGGGCATCCTGGCCATCGTCGCCAAGAAGCTCGGTGCCGGTGAAACCGTCGGCGTCGACATCGACCCGAACGCCGTGGAAGCCTCACGCTACAACGCCGAGCGCAACCATGTGGACGCCGCGTTCGCGCTGCCGGACGATGCGCCGGAAGGCACGTTCGACCTTGTCGTCGCCAATATCCTGTCGAACCCGCTGAAGCTGATGGCGGCCATGCTGTGCGCACGCGTGCGTCCGGGCGGCCGGCTGATCCTCTCGGGCGTGCTGGAGCGCCAGGCGGAGGAAGTGGCCGCAGCCTATGCGTCGGCCATTCCGCTCACGGTGTGGCGTGCACGTGACGGCTGGGTCTGCCTGCACGGTGTGAAGCCCGCGTAATTTCGCGAGATTACGCGCCAGCGTCACCCGCAAAGGTCGACGCTGGCGTCACTGTCTGCAATACTCGCGCGGTCGGCTTTTTTCTCCTCGTCCCGCATGGCAACTGCGCCACAAGCTGCGCCACGTTTGGCCGCCCGCTGTCCCAACTGTCAAACCGCATTTCGCGTTGTTGCCGACCAGCTTCGGCTACGCGGCGGACTCGTCCGTTGCGGGCGCTGCAACCATGTCTTCGACGGCCGCGCGCATCTGATCGAGCTTGGCGCCACACCAGCGCCCACCGAAACCGTGCCCGCTGTCCCGGCACCGCACACGCCGGCCTCAAGCACACCAGTACCCACGCCCGAGTCGCCCCAGCCGCAGCAGGCAGAATCCGCCGCCTCACAAGCGGAACCGTCCGCAGCAGAGCCCACCGCTGAAGACGACCACGGCTTCGGCATGACGCTGATCTGGGAAGAGAACATTGCGGAAGACGGTGTCGCCGAGGTCCATCTGGGCGAAGTGGAAGGTGCGACACCCATCCCTGACACGCAACCGACCGCACCCGATACGCGCCCGCTGCCCGAGGCCACGCCAGAAGAATCCGAGGCGCCCACGCCTGCGCCGGAGCCGGTCACACCTGCCGCAGCGGAACCGCCCGCGCCGCCCGCCGACCCGTTCCACGGCTTGCCGCCCATCCGCGAACTCGAAGACGACGAAGAGACGTTCGCGGCGGCCGTCCCGAAGCAGCCGTCGGCGGATTTGCCGGCCGAACCCGTGATCGTGCCGGCACCAGCGCCCGCGACAACACGCAAGCCCGAGAGTGAGAAGCACGACTCGGTGTGGATGCGCCACGAGCCCGATCCGCACACGCAGTTTGCGCCGGTGCCGCGCCGCCACGGCAACCACGTCCGCCGCACGCATGATGAACACGCTGGGGCCACCGGCCCGACCCCGCAGCGCACGCTGACCGGCGCGCCGCGTCCACGCAAGGCGCGCGGGCCGAATCACGGTGTCTCTGCTGCCACGCTGGATTTCCTGCGGGCCGCGCAGGCGCGCGAACAAGTCCGCAAGTCCAGCGGACGCCGCGCGCTGGCGCGCATGGCGATCGGCTTGCTGGTCGTCACGGCGATCGCACAGGTGCTCTTTCTCGGCCGCGCGGAAATCGCTCGCCGCGTGCCGGCCACCCGCCCGTTGTGGGAATCGCTCTGCCAGCCGTTGCATTGCCAACTCGCCCCACCGCGTGACCTGGATGCGCTGCAGATCGAATCGTCACAACTGCAACGCCAGGAGGGGGACGCGTCCGACCAGTACGTGCTGACCGCCACGCTGCGCAACCGTGCCGGCAACCCCGTCGCGTTGCCCGCCATCGAACTGATTACCACCGACCTGCAGGACCAACTGCTGTCGCGCAGAGCCCTGCTGCCGGCCGATTATCTGAACCCGAGCGACCGTGCTTACAGCAAGGCAGGCCTGCCTGCCCGCGGCGAGCTGCCGATTCGGGTACGATTCCAGTCCCAGCGCCCGACGGCCAACTATCGGGTCCTGATTTTCTACCCCTGAGTGGTATCCCAACTCACCCCAACACGTATCAAAACGAAGGAGCAGCACACCATGGCAAACGTGACCCTTGGCGGCAACCCGATCGAAGTCGGCGGCCAATTCCCGAGCGCCGGCGCAAAGGCCCCGGCATTCACGCTGGTCGGCAAGGACCTGAAAGACGTCTCGCTGGCTGACTTTGCCGGCAAGCGCAAGGTCCTGAACATCGTGCCGAGCCTGGACACCCCGGTGTGCGCCACCTCCACACGCAAGTTCAACGAAGCCGCCGCCAAGCTGGACAACACCGTCGTGTTCTCCATCTCCGCCGACCTGCCGTTCGCTGCCGGCCGCTTCTGCGCCACCGAAGGCATCGAGAACGTCGTGCCGCTGTCGACCTTCCGTGACAAGGGCTTCAAGCAAGCCTACGGCGTCGACATCACCAGCGGCCCGCTGGCCGGCGTGACCGCGCGTGCCGTGGTCGTGCTCGACGGCAACGACAACGTGCTGTATTCCCAGCTCGTGCCCGAGATCAAGGAAGAGCCGAACTACGACGCAGCCCTCGCTGCACTGAAGTAAGCTGCACTGAGACTCGCGTTGAGATAGCTCGGGTCTCTCATTCACCACACGGCCGTCCACTGGGGCGGCCGCGTCATATCTGGAGCGCCTCAATATGGCCAGCGTGATCTGCGGCTCGGTTGCCTACGACACCATCATGACGTTCGACGGACACTTCCGCGAACACATCCTGCCCGACAAGATTCATATCCTGAACGTCTCCTTTCTCGTGCCGAGCATGCGCCGGGAGTTCGGCGGCTGCGCAGGCAACATTGCGTACTCGCTCAAGCTGCTGGGCGGCGAGCCCATCATCATGGGCACCGTCGGGCAAGACGCTGGGCCGTACATCGAATACCTGAAAGGGCTCGGCATCTCCACGCAGCACATCACGGAGATTCCCGACACGTTCACGGCGCAAGCCATGATCACGACCGACCGCGACAACAACCAGATCACCGCGTTCCACCCGGGCGCGATGAGCCAGTCGAGCATCAATTCGGTTAAGAATGCGCTGCCGGCCAAGCTGGGCCTGGTCGGTCCGGACAGCCGCGACGGCATGCTGCATCACGCCACACAATTTGCCGAATCGGGTGTGCCCTTCATCTTCGACCTGGGCCAGGCGATGCCGCTGTTTGACGGTGCCGATCTGCGCCGCTTCGTTGAACTCGCCACCTACGTGGTGGTCAATGACTACGAAGCGCAGGTCATGCTGTCACGCACGGGCTACAGTGCGACAGAGCTTGCGCAGCGCGTCGAAGCCTTCATCGTCACGCGCGGGGAAGAAGGGGCGGAGATTCACGCCGGCGGCAAGCAATATAAGATTCCTGTCGTGCCCGCCGAGCGTGTGGTCGACCCGACCGGTTGCGGTGACGCCTTCCGCGGCGGTCTGCTCTACGGCATCGAAAACGGTCTGGACTGGGAAACCACTGGCCGGCTTGCCAGCCTGATGGGCTCGCTTAAAATCGCTTGCCAGGGCCCGCAGAATCACGGCCTGCCCGTCGACGAGATTGCCCGGCGCTTTGAATCCGCTTTCGGGTACCGGTATCAATAAGGAACGCACATGAAACCCATCTATCGCATCGGTGCCGCGACCCTGGTGGTCGCCGCGCTCGGCCTGCAAGGCTGCGCCATGGGCACCAACTCCAACAGCGCTTACACATCGGGCCAGGCTCAGCGCGAGCAGACGGTGCGCTTTGGCACGGTCGACTCCGTGCGCAACGTCGTGATCGACCGTGAACAGACCGGCGTCGGCACCATCGCCGGTGGCGCCATCGGCGGCATCGGTTCGGCAGCGGCCATCGGGCGCGGCAACGGCTCGGTGGCGGCGGGCGTGCTGGGCGCCATCGTCGGCGGCATCGCCGGTAGCGCGATCGAAGGTCAGGCGAACAAGCGCCCCGGCCTCGAAATCACCGTCAGGCTCGACAACGGCGAGTATCGCGCCATCACGCAAGACGCCGACGAGGCTTTTCGCCCAGGCGAACGTGTGCGCCTGCTGTCGTCCGGCGGCGTGACGCGCGTGACGCACTGATCGCGACTAGACAACCGGTCTGGCGCCACAAGCACACCGCATCGGCATCGCGCCGGTGCGGTTTTTTTTGCCCGCACGACTAGCACGAACAAGCGCACGAGCAATCGCGCAGACATGAAAAAGCCCGCCGGGGCGTGAGCCGATCGGCGGGCGGTGCAAGACACTTGGTCTTGCGGACCGGATACGCGGTATCCGGTCAGGTGGGCGCAACGTGTGCGCCGCTGTGGTCCCGGAGGATCACCGTCGTAAGAATGACTTACGGACGGTTGCCAGTCGGGAACGGCCATGCCGCAGCCGGGTTCAGCGCGGTCTTGGCAGCGGGTGCAGCAGCAGGTGCAACGGCCGGAGCAGCAGCCGGCTTGGCGACAGCCTTCTTCGCCGGAGCCTTCTTCGCAGCAGGCTTGGCAGCAGCCTTCTTGGCGGCCGGTGCCTTCTTCGCAGCGGGGGCCTTCTTCGCAGCAGGCTTAGCAGCAGCCTTCTTGGCGGCCGGTGCCTTCTTGGCAGCAACCTTCTTCACTGCAGCCTTCTTAGCTGCCGGTGCCTTCTTGGCGGCAACCTTCTTCACTGCGGCCTTCTTGGCTGCCGGTGCCTTCTTGGCGGCAACCTTCTTCACTGCGGCCTTCTTGGCTGCCGGTGCCTTCTTGGCGGCAACCTTCTTCACTGCGGCCTTCTTGGCTGCCGGTGCCTTCTTGGCAACGACCTTCTTAGCTGCAACCTTCTTTGCAGCGACCTTCTTGGCTGGTGCCTTCTTGGCAGCCGGAGCAGCCTTCTTTGCAGCAGCCTTCTTAGCGGCCGGAGCCTTCTTTGCAGCGGCCTTCTTGGCCGGGGCCTTGGCGGCCGGTTTCTTCTTAGCAGCAGTTGCCATGGGAAACTCCTTCGAGATTGGGTATCGAACTATCGAGATTGAGCAACCCGACCGGCCCGATCCCACGATGCATTGGCATCGCCAGACCAACCGAGCGAGCGATTCATCGGCGCGCCACCCAACGGCAGTCGCACGCTAATGAATTCGGTAGAAAGACCTGCAACGCGCGCGGCAAACACACGCAGCAAGTTGCACGCCTTGGCCGCACACACGTGCGCAACCGCAGCCGACCGAACAAACTGCATCCGGCGAGTCTTCATTAATTGAGAGGACCGGGGCATCGTGGCCACACCGGTCGAAATCTGATCTTGCGCGAATCGCTGTGTAGGTTGCAAAGCCGCTTGCAGCGTGACTTTGCGGACAGCGGAAACCTGGAGAGCGCGCGTTTTCTTTTGGGGGTAGTACGCCCATCCCGACGGGGGGATCGCAGAGACGGCACCGAGTTTAAACAGCCCTGTCGGCGTGGCGTGCATCAAAGTGGTTACGCTCCTCGACTACCTTTCACTTGTCGCTTGGAACTTCATCGTCGTTGATCGCGCGAAGCGCCCTTGCATTGAAGTCAACGTCTTGTCAAGGCGAATCATAATTCGTTTGCGCGGTGATGTTAAGAGATTTATGCAAAAAGCGCGGTGAGTTTTGGTGAAGGATTGCGTTGCCTCTGTGCATCGATACGATTTGGATCGCGCATGCACGGTGACCCCCTTCGTGAATGCGCATTTTCTTGCGTCGTAACATCACGTCAACGCGTTGCTCAACGCTGACACACGCCTCCCGCAAACCCAATATTCATGCCGGTTTACAGCAACACGCATTGTCGCGTGCATGCAGATCGTGCACGCGTGCATGAACAACGTGGGAGCAACGCATCGTCGTGCGCGCTGATGCGCGAGCAACGCGATGCGTGTCGAAAAAAACGATGCGTGGATGCGACAACACGCGCGGATTTTTCGCGCGCTCGCGCGTAGTCGACGCGTTGCACGCGTGTGCATCGACGTATCGCGCGTGTCGATCGACGCGAGCGACACGCTTCCGACGCGTGCCTCACTCGCGTGCGATGCGCACGGTGCGAACGCGATGTCGTTGCGATGCGCGACATGGCCAACGACGACATGCGTGACATGCCGCAAGTCGCGTGCCGCGCATCGGATGCGTGATCAACGAAATGCAGTGGCATGTCGAGGTGGATCGATCGGGTAACTGCATGCCGATGGAGATGCGATATGTCGCGCGACCACCGCGATGCGTGTTGATGTGCGCGTCGCCGACGCTGGTGAAAATCTCACGCACGCAGTTGCGTCGTCATGGTGTTGCGCACGTGCAATGGCACCTCGCACATTGCGGGAAAACCCTGTTCAGCAACGACTGAAAAGTTCGTGCCACCGCGTTTGAAACGAGGCGGTTTTGCGACGATAGAAGGATTGTTCTACGGCAATTCTCGGGCCATTTTTGCTGCATGCAAAAACCCTGAAGAATGGCTTTCCACCGTGATCTATAGAAAATCCGGCTGAAGAAATGCTGCAAGCGCATATCGGCGTGTCAGGTTGCCGCTGATTGCCACGTCATTCGGTTTCACTTCACGATCCGCTCACCCCATCAGCACGGCATTGATCGGGCGGTGTGGCACGGGCCTGCGCGTGGTCCGTGACAAGACAGGGCGGTCTTCGCTACGCCAGCGGCACTGCGATGACCTACCCGACGAACAAAGAGCGCAAGACAGAAGGGGTCCAACACAAGCGTTCTGAGCAGTGGAGGTACAAGATGCGCGATCTGGCGTTCTTGTTGAAATCAAACCCGCCGAGGCGACGGATGTTTTTGCAGTGCGCACTGTCGGCGGCATCGCTTGCCGTGCTAGCAGGGTGCGCGAATTCCGGCGGCGGCGACATGGGGACATCACTTGGCGGCGGTAGCGATTCGCAATCCAAGCCGTCGATCACGACGTCGAGTTCACCGACGTGGTCGAGCAGCGGCAGCGACGCATCGTCGGGCAGCGGCGGATCGACGGGCAGCACGCCGGTTGCCACATTGACGGGCCCCGTCGAGCAGGTGACGACCACCACCATCACGGCCATCGTGCCGCTCACTTCCACGCTGACTTCCGCGACGCAGACGCTGGCAACAGCGACGGGTCTGGGCGCTCCGGTCGGCGCGGCACTGACGACGCTGGGCAGCGCACTCGGCAGTGAGGGCCGCACGATCACGTCGGCTGGTGGTGGCAATGCGCTGGTGTCGACGCTGGGTAACACGGTCAGCACCGTAGGCACGCTGACGAATGGCCTGTCGACGCTGGTATCACCCACGGCGCCGTCGGCGGGAACAAGCGCACCGGGCGGCGCGTTGACTGGTGCACTGGGCGGTGCACTGGCGCCTGTGACATCGGCGGTGGGCACGTTGACGGCGGGTATTCCCGGCGTCGGCACGCTGGGTGGCACCGGTGGTGCGAGCACGTCATCGGGTGGGCTGAGCAGCATCGGCTCCACCGTGGGTGGGTTGGTGGGCGGCGTGCTGTCGGGTGTGACAGCGACGACGCATCACTAACGCAACCGAGGCAACCGAGAGCTTTCTTTGCATTCGACGGCAAACGCAGGCGGATGCTACCCGCTGGACGCCAGATGCGCGTTCTTCTGACACCCGGCGGTTTTACGCGGTACGGGCCGCGCTAACAAGGAGACACACCATGAAGACTCAAACCCCGCTCCATGCTTCTTCCCTTTCTGTTTCACCGCGCACGCTGCTGGCCGCAGCGGCGCTTGCCGTGCTGGCGCTGGCCGGTTGCGCGTCGGGTGGCAATCCGAACGGTGACACACCAGCGTCGACCGCCAACAACGACCCGGGCGCGGTGCCGGTCGGCAACGTGGCGAGCAACGGCGGCAACGTCGTCACGCAGACCGGCAAGACAGTGAGCGACCTCGGTACGACGATCGGCACGGCATCGGTGCCCATCATCGGCGGTACGGCGGCACAGAAGGATCTGGGCACGACCGTTACGTCGGCGGGTAACACCGTGCAGGTGCTCGGCAACGGCATCAGCAACGGGCTCGGCAAGATCGGCTCGACGCCGGATCCGGTCGGCACCACGGTGCAGAGCTCGGGCGATGTGGTGCGCTCCGCCGGTGTGACGGTCGGTAGCGCCGGGCAGACGGTGTCGGACCTCGGCGCGGCCGGCAGCCCGCTCGCGCCGCTGAACCCGGTGACGTCGCCGGTGGGCAGCGGTGTCTCGGCGCTCGGCCAGGTGATGCAGGGTGCAGGCGGGCTCGTCACCATCGGCACGTCGAGTGGCCCCGTGCAGCAGATCACGCAACAGACGAGCAACGCGATCGTGCCGCTGTCATCGCAGGTCGCCCAAGGTACGCAACAGGCGGGTGGCGCGACCATGCTCGGCGGCCCGCTGGCCGGTGCGTTGAATACGGTGGGCGGCGGCCTGCAATCCGGTGGTGCGCAGGTGGGCGCGGCCGGCGGCAACCCACTCACGCGTGACGTGGGCGGCGTGGTGGGCGCCGTGGGCGCCACGGTGGCCAGCGCCGGTGGCCTGGCGAACGGTGGCGGTGGCGGCTCGACCAACCCGCTCGCACCGATCACGGGTGCACTGGGTGGTGGCCTCGGCGGCGGCGGCAATCCGCTTGCCCCCATCACCGGTGCGTTGAGTGGTGCCGGCGGCAGCGGCAATCCGCTCGCCCCCATTACGAATGCGCTCGGCGGTGTCACAAACACCACGGGCGGCGCGGGCAGCAATCCGCTGTCCACCGTGACCGGCGCGCTCGGCACCCATTGACCCGCGAGGCCTGCGCCGGCCTGCCCTACCCCTCTTTCTATTTCTACTCTGACAAGGAGACCACACCATGAAACCGACTCACCTCTCTCGCGCGCGCCTTGCCGGCGCAGTGGCCTTTGCACTGGCCGCGGGCAGCGCCTTCGCGCAGGCCACCCCGGCCGGCACCTGGAAGACGATCGACGACAACACCGGCAAGCAAAAGGGCGAAGTCACCATCGTCGATAACGGCGGCGTGTTCACGGGCAAGGTCAGCAAGATCCTGGTGCCCGGCGACGAGAACAAGACCTGCACCAAGTGCACGGACGATCGCAAGGACCAGCCCATCAAAGGGCTGACCATCCTGACGGGCCTGAAGCCGAACGGCAACAACAACTGGGATGGCGGCCAGATCCTCGACCCGGAAAACGGCAAGGTCTACAGCGCCAAGATGTCGCTATCGGAAGACGGCCAGAAGCTCAACGTACGCGGCTTCCTGGGTATCAGCCTGCTGGGCCGCACGCAGACGTGGATCCGCGAGCAATGACCGCCCGCCGATAACGCAGCTTCCAACGCGCGGCGGCACCCGTTCCTTGTGAGCGGGTGCCGTCTCTTAGGGCGCCGGTGCAAGCCGGCGCGTTCTTTTTTGCCTATACCCGTGTGCAATGCACGCGCGCGCAACTCAAGAACATGTGCCTCACCGCCGTTACTTCTTGGGAGGCCCCGATTTTGTGGGGAAACCGCATTCCGCGTGGCTTGGCCGGGCTACCGCATCCCAACGAGGGTAGGGGCGCCGGCGCATTCTCGGGCATGCGGCATGGTGCTATGCTGCGCGCCAGAGGAATCAATACAAACAAACGTTGGAATAACCATGCCCGAGCGCAACCGGCCGCCATACGAGGGCCTTTTGGGCGCGATTGCCGGGTCGACCACCCGCACCGAGACCGCGACGGGAGACCACCCCGGAGACCCCCGCGGCAGCGCCCGTGAGCCGATGTCCGGTGCCCGCTCCGCAACCGCCCCCAGCGCGGCGCAGCTGGCTGCCCAGGATGTGGCGAGCGACACCGCGCTGTGGCGCTTTGCGCTGGCTGCAGAACACGGTGGCCGCGCCCCGCACCCCGACGCCGCCCTGCATGACGATTTGTCCATCCTGCGCATCCTGCGCCGCTCCGATGGGCTGCGTCTGCTCCGGCAAGGACTGCGCAGCGCATTTCCCGGCTCGGCCCTGCGCTTGACCACCTTCTGGCCCGACGAGCAGCCACACGCCTACCCCGCCCGCACCGAAGCGCGCCCGGCTGAGTTCGGCGACCTGCTCGTGCTGCTGCGCCTGCGTGGCGCCGTCCCCACGCTGGATTGCCGCGCGCTGTTCCTCACCGCTCGCCGCATCGACCAGCCGGATGATGCGCTGGACAAGCACCACGCACTGCCGCAGGTGAATCTCTACGAGGGCTGGCCTGACTTCAACGTGTACGCCCGTTCGCCGATCAAGTCGCGCAATGCCGCCTTCCTTGGCAAGTTTGAACTGTCGACCGATCTGGAGCCGCTGCGCCGCATCGGCCCGGACCAGCGCCAATGGCGCTACCTGACGCCGTGCATGGGTCTGCAGCAGTACGCGCAGTGGCCCGGTGCCCGACCACCCTCGCCACTGCAATGGCGCTGGCCATCGGGCCCGCAGGCCGGTGGCGTGCGCCCGGGTTCGGGCTCGTTCACGGGCTTGCTGCGCCAGCTCGCTCGCCCGGAAGGCCCCGGGGAGGACTGCTCCGCCGGCACCGACGTGCCGACCTGGGGCCGCCTGATCAACAAGCTGCTCGACCACAGTTGGGAAGTTGCGCCAAGCCATGCGCTCAAGAGCGGCAACATCAGCTCGCTGGCGTTCTGGACGCGGCTGCGCGGCTTTCTGACAGCGGAATACCTGCTCGGCACGCATTCGCTGCAGAAGGGCTTTGGCGCCTCGCTGCAGTTCGAAATGGCCAACGGCCTGCAGGACATTGCCCGCGACGACTGGACAGCCACCACCGGCTTCGACCCCGAAGACCTGGACGTGCCAGGCGTACGTGGCACGCTGCAGCGCATTGCGGCCTCCAAGCTGGCGGTGTTTGGCATGAGCGCCGAAGATCCGGCACCACTGGCCGCGCCGCGCCCGCAGCGCGGTGTGACGCCACGCCCCGATGGTGAACGCGAAGGTCAGCGTGTGCTGCTGATCGACGTGATCCGCCCCAGCGCCGCCACCCTGTAGTTCCTCCGGAATAGCCCGCACCGCCAAACATCGGGCCGCAAGGCACGCTTGGCGGTGCTCAGCTATGCTGTGGCGTTGCCCTGCCGCCCCGGCGCCCTCGCCATCCCCCATGTCTTCCGCTGCTTCCTCCTCCCCTGCTTCGTCTTCGTCATCCCCCTGGATGCCCGTTCTTGCGCTGATGGGCTCGATGGCTTCCGTATGCCTGGGCAATTCATTTGCGAAAACGCTGTTTCCCGCGCTGGGCGCAGCCGGCACCGTGACGTATCGCGTCACCATCGGCGCAGTGATTCTGCTGGCGTTCTGGCGGCCCTGGCGCCTGCACCTGAGCCGCGCGGATGCCGGCCGCATCGCCCTGTATGGCGTCACGCTGGCGAGCATGAACCTGCTGTTCTATCTGTCGATCCAGCGGCTGCCGATTGGCATTGCCATCGCCATTGAATTCACCGGGCCGCTGGTGCTGGCAGTGGTGCTGTCGCGGCGGGCGCTCGACTTCGTGTGGATCGGGCTGGCGGTGGTGGGCTTGCTGATGCTGACGGTGGCGGACAAATCTGTTGGCCAGGTCGACCAACTGGGCGCGGCGTACGCGCTGGCGGCCGGCGTGTGCTGGGCGCTCTACATCCTGACCGGCAAAAACCTGGGCGGCCTGCATGCGGGCCAGGCGACGTCGCTCGGGATGACGGTGGGCGCGTTGTTCGCCCTGCCGTTTGGCGTGGCGCAAGCGGGCTCGGCGCTGCTGTCGCCATCGCTGATGCTGGCGGGGCTGGGCATCGGCGTGCTGTCGAGTGCGATTCCCTATTCGCTGGAGATGGTGGCGCTCAAGCACCTGCCAGGCAAAACGTTTTCGGTGCTGCTGAGCCTAGAGCCCGCCATCGGCGCGCTGGCCGGCGCGATCGTGCTGCACGAGCAACTGACAGGGCGGCAGTGGATTGCCATCGTTGCCATCATCGCCGCGTCAGCCGGTTGTGCGCTGACGGTGCGCGCGCCCCGCCCCATGCGGGACTGATTACCCGGAAAGCCGCGCCACGGCTTGCAGTACGGCCATGCGCGTCTGCGCGTGGACCATGCCCTTCCACTCCGGTACGTCGCAAAAAAACGCATCGCGCAGTGCCTGACGGATGCCGGCCGCCTGCGCGGCACCGCGTTGCGGGTGCCGATACAGCCAATGGTCAGCCCGCAGCGCCTGCAGCACCGCCATGGGCGCGAGCGTGCCGAACTCCAGCGTGATGCACGTCTTCTCAATGTCGGATGGCAACGCGTACGCAATCCCGATCAGGTCGCCCTTCACCACCGACGATACGGAGCCCGGCGCAGAAATCGGGCGAACGTCCGCACCCCAGGTCCGAATGGCTCGCTCGAGCTCGGCCGGATCGGGGCTGGCGAACAGCTTCTCACCGTGGCCGTAAGCGCCCAGCCCGGTATGCACGTCGATCCACACCAGGCGGGACATGCCGGCGCCGTGCCGCGACACGATCTCGCGCATCTGCAGTGTGCTCCAGCAGGGCTCGGCGCCACCGTAGAACATGCCGTCGGCCACGCGGTACTGGCCCATCGTCGCTGCATCCTGCAGGGCTTTCTCGCCACGCGTGGCGATGTAGTGTTGCAGCGCAAGCTGATTGGCGGCACTGGGCGGCCAATCGGGCGGCAGCAAAAGCGGATCGACCTCGAGATACGCCGGGTTGGCTGATGCCGCCTCTGCAAAATCGACGCTGTTGCGGTTCAGGTCGACGTTGTCTTCATTCACACGCCGCGAGTGCGCAAAGCCGTGCGGGTTGACGGCGTGCACGAACAGCAGCGCCACGTTGGCTGCCGTCAACCTCGCGAACAGTGCATCGTCGTACAACAAGCCGATCTGGCAGCCGGAACCGCAGAAGCCTTCCACGCCGTGCACGCCAGACGTGACGATCACCAGAGACTGCGCCTGCGGCGGGGAAAACAACGCGGTGTCGATCGTGAGCGGCTCGCTCATCGGGCCGAGGGCCTTCGGATGGACGTGGCGTTCGATGCCGAGCCCGCGCGCCTGCGCTGCTGCAAGAAATTTGCTGCGCGCTTCGTCGTAGGTTTGCGCGAAGAACCGTTCGACCATCATGCCTCAGCCTCCGTCGGGAGCAGAAAACCTGCGCTGCGCAGTGTATCTGAGCGATATGTCGGCGGGTATGACAAAAAAAAGAGCGCAAAAAAGGGGCCGAAGCCCCTTGTCGATTGGCGAAGCGATCAGCCCTTGACGGCAGCCCGATCGGCTTCTGCACTGCGCAGGTCCGCGGTCTTCTCACGCAGCTTGCGTTGCTTGTCGGCCAGGTTTCGCTCGGCCTTGCGGATCTTTTTGTCCTTGCCGTCGTTGCGGGCCGCACGCAGTTTGTCTTCAGCTTCGCGCACGTCCACCTGTGCCTTCTCGACGTCTCGTTGCGCATCGCTGACTTTGCGGTCCGCGCGATCGGCCAGGCCGGTGTTCGTGCAGTGGGCCTTGGTGTTGGCCAACGCATCTTGCAGGCCGGCGATGCGATTGGTATTGCCGTACTTCTGGGCATCACCGATCTGCGTTTCGATGGCGCGGATCTTGGTGCCGCAATCCACGTTGTCGGCAAAGACCGGTGAGGCAACCGTCAGAGCAAATGGAACGATGGCAGCAAGCAGTGTCTTTTTCATCAGAAATATCCTTGTTTTCAGTGTGACTCGAAGCGCAACCATAAGAGAACGGCGAGCCTGGGCCCATCAGGCTCAACACAATCTCAACAGTCGCAACAACAAAAAAGGCCCTGACGGGCCCTTTTTCGAGTTTGAGATCGGTGCTTCCCTATATGGGTGCCAAAGCTTGCGGTTTGGGTCGACTGACGCCCACCGTGCGTTCATCCGAGCCTGACTTCGGCCACAAGGCCGCCACCTTCACGGTTGCGCAAGGTGAGCACCCCACCCGCGGCCACCGCCAGTTGCTGCGCAATCGCCAGCCCAAGCCCGGTGCCGCCCGTCTCCCGGCTGCGCGAATTCTCCAGCCGCACAAACGGCTGCAACACCGCGTCGAGCTTGTCTTCCGGAATGCCGGGCCCGCGATCACGCACTTCGATGACCACGGCTTCGCCGTCGCGGCGTACGCACAGTTCAGCCGCACCACCAAATTTGATGGCGTTGTCGGTCAGGTTGGTCAGCACGCGGCGCAGCGCATGGGGCCGCGTGACGATGGCGCCCGAGGTGTCCTGCTCCAGCGTGACGGGCTTGCCGGTGTCCTGGTAGTCGTACGCGAGACTTTCCACCAACGACCCCACGTCGATACGTGATGGCTTTTCACCATCGCCGTGGGCGGTGCGCGCATAAGCCAAGCCTTCGCGCACCAGCGTTTCGATCTCGGCCAGATCGCGCACCAGCTTGCGCTTCTCTTCGGAGTCTTCGGCCATCTCGGCGCGCAGCTTCATGCGCGTGATGGGCGTCTGCAGATCATGCGAGATGGCTGCCAGAATCTGCACGCGCTCTTCGACAAAGCGGGCAATGCGCTGGCGCATCGCGTTGAATGCGCGCGCCGCGCGTGCCAGTTCGGTGGGGCCGGTTTCATCCAGCGGCGGGGTCTGCGCGTTGGGGTTCAGCGCATCGGCAGCGTCCGCCAGCGCCACCAACGGACGGATGGACAGCCGCACCGCAAACCAGCAGCACACGATCAACAGCAGCAACTGCACCAGCAGCACATACGGCAACCACTGCGCGATGGGCGTCATGCGCGGATGCACGTCGATGGTGAGCGTGCTGCCGTCACTGAGCGTCAGGTGCGCCTGCAGTTGCTTGCCATCGCCGGGAATCGACTCGACCGTGATGGGAAAGCGCCCGCCGCTGGCCTCGCTGATGCGCGCGGCGATGTCCCTGCCACGCTGCGTCATCTCCGGCACGCCGGGCGAACCCGGCCCCAGGATGTACTGATAGTTACCGCGATTCAGGCGCCGCAGCCACTGCGGGCGTTCGGCCGCGGGCAGACGGTCGAGGATGGCGATGGCCGTGGACACATCGGTTTCCAGCGTGCCCAGCATGACCTCGCGCGCGCTCATGTAGCGCTCGGAAAACAGCACCGCAAACGACAGTGCATACGCCACCACCAAGCCCGCCAGCAGGATCACGAACAGGCGCGAGCCGAGCGTGCGCGGCCACGCCAAGGCACGTGCACTCATTGGCGTGCCTCCTTGATCTCCACGGGCTTGGAGAAGACATAGCCTTCGCTGCGCACGGTCTTGATGTAGGCCGGATCGCGCGCATCGTCGTTCAGGCGCTGGCGCAAGCGGCTCACCAGCAGGTCGACCGAGCGCTCGAACATCTCGGCCTCGCGGCCCTGGGTGAGATTGAGCAGTTGGTCCCGATTGAACACGCGCATCGGATGGTCGACAAACACGCGCAGCAACCGGTATTCCGCGCCGCTCAGGGCGACGATGGTGCCCTCGGCATCGACCAGGTGACGCGCGGTGGTATCGAGTTGCCAGTCGCCAAAAGCCAGCATCCGGCCCGCTTCGGAGATCTGCAGGTTCGGCGGCAGCATGCGCGTGCGGCGCAGCACGGCCTTGATGCGCGCGAGCAATTCACGTGCGGCAAACGGCTTGGCCAGGTAATCGTCGGCGCCCATTTCCAGGCCGATGATGCGGTCGGTCTCGTCGTCGCGCGCGGTGAGCATCAGCACCGGCGTGGCCTTGTGCTTGCCGGCGCGCAGCTCGCGGCACAGCACCAGGCCGTCGTCGCCGGGCAGCATCAGGTCGAGCACGATCAGGTCGACGGTGTTGGCCTCCAGGAACGCGCGCATGTGCCGCCCGTCGGGCGATGCCGTCACACGCAGGCCGTTCTTGGTGAGATAGGTCGAAACCAGTTCGCGAATCTCACGGTCATCATCGACGATCAGGATGTGGTCGACGTGGGCGTCCATGGGTGTCCTCGGCGCGTGGAAGATGGAAAGTCAGCGCCATTTTGCACCGCTGCGTGTGACGCAGGGCGCCCACCTTGTATCGGAATGCGTCTGGCCAGCGCCTTTGTACAGTCCGATACAAATCGCCCCCATGGCGATACATGCCAGCGACGCGCGCGGCGTTTGATGGACGGCATCCCAATCCCTTACGGAGACTGTCCATCATGAGCCTGCTGATACTTGCCTACCTGGGCGGCGCGCTGACCATCTTGAGCCCGTGCATCCTGCCTGTCCTGCCCTTTGTGCTGAGCCGCACGGGACAGCCCTTCCTGCGCGGCAAGCTGCCGATGCTCGCCGGCATGGCGCTGACCTTTGCGGCGTTTGCCACGCTGCTCTCGGCTGGCGGCGCATGGGCCGTGCGCGCCAATGAAGTTGGCCGGTTTGCAGCGCTCGCGCTGCTGGCGGTGTTCGGGTTGTCGCTGCTGTGGCCCAGGCTGGCCGATCTGATGGCGCGGCCGGCGGTGGCGCTCGGCAACCGGCTGGCAGGCGAAACCTCCACAGGAGATGCCTCGGCCGAACCGTCGGTGACGGGCTCCCTGCTGCTGGGCGTGGCCACGGGCATGCTGTGGGCGCCATGCGCGGGCCCGATCCTCGGCCTGGTGTTAACGGGTGTGGCGCTGAAGGGGGCAAGCATTTCGAGTGCGCTGGCACTGGCGGCCTATGCGGCGGGTGCAGCCACATCGCTCGCGGCCGCGCTGGGGCTGGGCGGCCGGGTGTTCACGGCCATGAAGCGCGCCATGGGCCTGGGCGAATGGGCGCGTCGCGTCATGGGCGCAAGCGTGCTGAGCGGCGTGGCGCTCATCGGGTTCGGGGCAGATACCGGCCTGCTGGCGCGGCTGTCCTCCGGGGGCACGACGCAGCTTGAGCGAGCGCTGGTCAACGGGCTGGGCGTGAATCGGCCTGCGCCATAAGCCGACAACGCGGCTTTCTTGTACGCGTTTGTATCCAGCCGCCACAGGGATACATGCCCTGACAGAAACGCCCTTCCGCGCTACGTCAGGGATACGTCGGCCTTCTTTAATGCGTCTCGTGGCCCCGGTATCCGGGACGCAAATCCAACGCCCCTTCAATCAATCAACAAGGAGCATCACCATGACCCGCATTGAGAACGTGCTGTACACCGCCAAGGTCAACGTCACCGGCGGCCGCGATGGCCAAGCCCACAGCGATGACGACCGCCTGAACCTGAAGCTGTCACCCCCGGGCAGCAACGGCCCCGGCACGAACCCGGAGCAACTGTTTGCCGCGGGCTGGTCGGCGTGCTTCATCGGCGCCATGGGCCGTGCGGCCAGCCAGATGAAGATCAAGCTGCCGGCTGACCTGTCGCTGCACACCGAAGTCGACCTGGGCACCACCGACGAAGCGTTCTTCCTGCAAGCCCGCCTGAACGTGAGCCTGCCCGGCCTGGACCGCGAAGTGGCGCGGGCCGTAGTGGAGGCCGCGCATCAGCTTTGCCCGTATTCCAAGGCCACGCGCGGCAACATCCACGTCGAGCTGAACCTGGTCTGACGCACCGCACGGCCCACCATGCAGGCCATCAGCGGCGGGCGGGCCGCCCTTTCCAATCTTTCAGGGATTCCACATCATGCGCACGACCTTCCGCGCCGCCCTTGCGGCCCTCGCCATCGGCGCCGTCTACGTTGTCGGCACCGGCGTACCCGCTTTCAGCCAGACCGCCGCCACCAGCGCCACGGCACCCGAGTTTGCCGGTATCAACCAGTGGCTGAACTCCCCGCCGCTGGCCATGAAAGACCTGCGCGGCAAGGTCGTGCTGGTCGATTTCTGGACGTACTCCTGCATCAACTGCCTCAACACGCTGCCGCACGTGAAGCAGTGGTACGACAAGTACAAGGACCAGGGCCTGGTCGTCGTGGGCGTGCACACGCCGGAATACGCGTTCGAGAAATCCACCGCCAACGTGCAGGCCGCGCTCAAGCGCCTGGACGTGCGCTACCCGGTGGCGCAAGACAACAGCTACGCAACGTGGTCGGCCTTCCACAACCAGTTCTGGCCCGCGCTGTATTTGATCGACGCGGAGGGTCGCATCGTCTACCAGCACTTTGGCGAGGGCCGCTATACCGAGACGGAAGCCGCCATCCAGAAGCTGCTGGCAGCGCGCAAGCCGCAACAGCCCGCGTGATGGATCCCCTTACGACCGCCAGCGGACGGGCCGCTTTTCCAGGAAGGCGTCGATACCCTCGCCGGCGTCTTCTTCCATCATGTTGCGGGCCATGACGTCGCCCGCATAGGCGTACGCATCGGCCAGCGGCATCTGCCGCTGCCGATAGAACATCGCCTTGCCGTAGCGAATGGCTGCCGGGCTCTTCGAGACGATCTCCGCCACCTTGCGGGCCACGGCATCATCCAGCTCGGCCTCGGGCACAGCCTCGTTGATGAGGCCCCAGTCAGCCGCCGTCGCCGCATCGATAAAGCGCCCCGTCACCAGCATGTCGAACGCGCGCTTCGGTAACACGTTGCGCGACAGCGCTACTGCCGGCGTCGAGCAAAACAGACCGACGTTGATACCCGATACAGCAAACCGCGCTGCGTCTGACGCGATGGCCAGATCGCAACTGCCCACCAGTTGGCACCCGGCCGCCGTCGCCACCCCGTGCACACGTGCAATGACCGGCACGGGCAGCGCCTGAATCGCCTGCATGACCGCGCTGCAGCGCGCAAACAACGCCTGGTAGTACGCCAGCGCTGGCGTGCCGCGCATCTCACGCAGGTCATGCCCGGCGCAGAAGGCCTTGCCCTCTGCCCCAAGCACCACACAGCGCACGCCGGCATCGCCCGCAATGTCGCTCAGTGCACGATGCAGCGCATCCAGCATCGCCTCAGACAACGCGTTGAACTGCAGCGGCCGATTCAGCCGCAGTGTGACGACACCGTCGCGATCATCGCGCAGCACGGGCGTGTCGACGGTGGTGTCGATGTGGGTGGGGTTGGATTCCATGGGCGGGACTCCTTGTACCTTGCAGCAGCGACCGGGGTGGGCACAAGTCTATGGCCGCCAACCGCTACACGCCATCATGTGGATGGCGACTGGGACCGCCAACGTTGGCAACGCGGCACTTTCTTTGGCGGTGGTGAGGCGGTAGTGGATTGAAGCCCTGCGGGAGCAAGGCGCTCGCGGGTGCTTTTTTATGCGATGTTCGGAAGTCCGCGTGCCGCCGCCATCCATGAAAGACCTGCGCAGCACGGTCATGCTAGCGACATTCACGTGCACAGCGCTGCGGGTGGCAACGCGGATGGCCCTGCACGCCATGGGCGAAGGCCCAGACCAGCGCGCAGGCAATCGACACAGCCTTAGTTGCGTGTCTCGACCGCATGCACCGCGTCGAGGATCACCTTTGCCACATCCTGCGGCCGCGACTGCTGTGGGACATGGCTGGTCGGCAGGCTCGTCACCTTGGCGCCGATTTTTTTCGCCATGGCGCGCTCCAGGTCCGGCTGGATCATCCGGTCGTGCTCGCTGACGATGAACCACGAAGGCTTGCTCTGCCACGCCGCCACCGTCGTCCGCTCACCAAACGCCGTTGCTTTGATGGGCCCTTGCGTAGCGGCCATCACGCGGGCCTGCCCGGCCGGCACATCTTGCGCAAAATCGCTTGCCAACGCGGCGGCGGGTAGCGACAGATAGCCGTTGGCATCGGCCACCAGCTTGCCGATACCGGGTGCCGGTGCATAGCCCTTGCCGACCTCCTCCGTCGACTGCCCCGCATCCGGCGCAAACGCGGCCACGTAGACCAGCCCTGCGACCTTGCTGTCCGCGCCGGCCTCGGTGATGACGGTGCCGCCCCACGAGTGCCCCACCAACACCACCTTGCCGGCCTGATTGCCGATGGCGCGGCGTGTGGCAGCCACATCGTCGGCCAGCGAGTTCAGCCCGTTCTGCACGGCCTGCACCTTCAAGCCCTTGGCCTGCAGCAGCGGAATGACTTTGGCCCAGTCGGACCCATCGGCAAACGCGCCGTGCACGATCACCACGGAAGGCGGCCCGGCGTTGGCCGCGGTGGCGGCAAAGAGGGGTGCACTGGCAGCCATGCCAAGTGCGAGCACTGCGATGGAAACGGAGGTGCGGTGGACCATGTCGGCTCCTTGTTGCCTTGTTAATGGAGAGGATTCGGGTTGCGCGAAGTGGGTTCAGGCGTGAGCACCGTCGTAGTACGGGTCGGCAGTGCGGGCGCCGTCGGTGTAGATGTCGGTGGCGCGAGCGCCTTCCGTATACGCATCGACGGCGCTTTGCACGGCGCGGGCACCTTCGGTGTACGGGTCACGTGCACCGACAGACGAGGCGGCTTGCGCGGCGGCAGCGGCCACAGCAAGTGCAACAACAGCAAGGGTCTTGGCAAGATTGCGGGTCATGATCGTCTTCCTTTGAACAGTGGGTTGGGTTGGGATGGCGCGGCAGGCCGGAGCCGTGTATTGACTCGCCGTCGCTGCCACGGAATGCATTGAAGACGTCTGACGTATCGCGCACGTAGCGTCGATCAGCCCGTTTTGTCTGGGCATGTACCGAGGCGGCGGCCGGATACATGCGCATACAAAACCCCGTCCACAGCGGCCCATTGCTACAGAGCAATACAAATCGGCGGCATCGTGAAACCGTCGGGATACATCGCGGGCGCTCAATGCTGGAAACGAGGCGAGCAACACCGTTCCTCGTCATCCATCCTTGCTCTCAGGAGTGCGCATGCAACCGAACCGAATGGCCACAGCCTTGCTCGCAATCGCGGGCGCCCTGGGTACACACAACGTATCTGCGCAAAGCGGCGGCGTATCCCGGACTGATCTGGTCCACCAAAGCCTGGCCGCGAACAGCTACGAAACGCTGCAAGTCCGCGTGGACTTTGATGAGCACGCGTTCGCCCCCGCACACATGCACCCCGGCGAGGAAATCGCCCACGTGCTCAGCGGCACGATCGAGTACCGGCTGGGCGGACAAGCCCCCGTGACGCTGCAAACCGGTCAGTCGTTGTTCATTCCGGCGGGCGTCGCGCATTCGGCCAGAAATGTTGGCAGCGGCAAGGCGTCGGAGCTGGCGACGTATGTCGTACGGACCGGCGAGCCGCTGGTCACGCTCGTGCACTAACCGCCTCCCCCACTCAACAAAGAGAGAACCGTCATGTCGAACGCCATCAATCTCCGCCGTCGCCGTCTTCTTGGAACCACCATCGCCAGCATTGGCGTGCTCGATCTCGGGTTAGCTCAACTCGTGCATGCGCAGCCGGCGCCGTCGAGTGCGAGCGCGTCACCGGCCGGCCAGTCCAATCCGTTCGGCGCGCTGCAGCAGATCGACGCCGGCGTGCTCAACATCAGCTATGCCGACCTGGGCCCGAAAAACGGCCCGGTGATGATCCTGCTGCATGGCTGGCCCTATGACATCTACAGCTACGCAGAGGTCGCACCGGCACTGGCCGCAGCGGGCTATCGGGTGCTCGTCCCTTACCTGCGCGGCTATGGCACGACGCGCATCCGCTCAGCCGATACGCCGCGCAACGGGCAGCAAGCGGCGCTGGCCGCCGACATCATCGCGTTCATGGATGCGCTCAAGATTAGGCAGGCCACCTTCGGCGGCTACGACTGGGGGGCGCGCACGGCAGACATCATCGCGGCGCTGTGGCCGGAGCGCTGCAAGGCGCTGGTGTCCGTCAGCGGCTACCTGATTGGCAGCCAGGAGGCCAACCGCAAGCCGCTGCCGCCGGCGGCGGAGTTTGCGTGGTGGTACCAGTTCTACTTCACGACCGAGCGCGGCGCACAAGGCTATGCCGCCAATTGCAAAGACTTCAACCGGCTGATCTGGAAGCTCGCCTCGCCGACGTGGAAGTTTGACGACGCCACCTATGACCGTAGCGCCTCCGCGTTCGACAACCCGGATCACGTAGCCATCGTCATCCACAACTACCGCTGGCGCCTGGGGCTGGCCCAGGGTGAATCGAAGTACGACGCCCTGGAGCAGCGTCTGGCGGCCGGCCCGGCGATCACCGTACCCACCATCACCATGGAAGGTGACGCCAACGGTGCGCCGCACCCGGAGCCGTCTGCGTATGCAAAGAAGTTCACGGGCAAATACCAGCACCGGAACATCGGCGGCGGTATCGGGCACAACCTGCCGCAAGAAGCACCTAAGGCGTTTGTGCAAGCCATGCTGGACGCGGTGCATCTCTGAACCGCGTGCCATACCGGCATGCATTGGCTGCCCCCAAATGCAAACAGGCGACGCATGATGCGTCGCCTGTCTACGTTGATGCCGGATCGGACTGATCGCTCAGATCATTCCCACGACAGCGCGCCACCGGTCTGGTACTCGATCACGCGCGTCTCGAAGAAGTTGCGTTCCTTCTTCAAGTCGATCATCTCGCTCATCCACGGGAATGGGTTTTCTTCGTTCGGGAAGAGTGCATCCAGGCCGATCTGCTGGCAGCGACGGTTGCAGATGAAGCGCAGGTAGCCCTTGAACATCGGGGCGTTCAGGCCCAGCACGCCGCGCGGCATGGTGTCTTCTGCGTAACGGTATTCCAGGTCGACGGCCTTCTTGAACAGCTCCGTGATCTCGGCCTTGAACTCGGCCGTCCACAGGTGCGGGTTCTCCAGCTTGATCTGGTTGATCAGGTCGATACCGAAATTGCAGTGCAGCGACTCGTCGCGCAGGATGTACTGGTACTGCTCGGCGGCACCCGTCATCTTGTTCTGACGGCCCATCGCCAAAATTTGCGTGAAGCCGACGTAGAAGAACAGGCCTTCCATGATGCACGCGAAGACGATCAGGCTCTTGAGCAGCTTCTGGTCGTTCTCCGGCGTGCCGGTCTTGAAGGACGGGTCCGTCAGCGTGTCGATGAACGGGATCAGGAACTCGTCCTTGTCACGGATCGACTGCACTTCGTGGTACGCGTTGAAGATCTCGGCCTCGTTCAGGCCCAGGGATTCCACGATGTACTGATACGCGTGCGTGTGGATCGCCTCTTCAAACGCCTGGCGCAGCAGGTACTGGCGGCATTCCGGCGCGGTGATCTGGCGGTACGTGCCCAGCACGATGTTGTTGGCGGCCAGCGAATCGGCCGTCACAAAGAAGCCCAGGTTGCGCTTGATGATGCGGCGCTCGTCTTCGGTCAGACCGTTCGGGTCCTTCCACGTGGCGATGTCGCGCGACATGTTGATTTCTTGCGGCATCCAGTGGTTCGCGCAGCCAGCCAGGTACTTTTCCCAGGCCCACTTGTACTTGAACGGCACCAGCTGGTTGACGTCGGTCGCACCGTTGATGACGCGCTTGTCGGCGGCGTTCACGCGGCGGTTGCTCTGTGCGGCGGCAGCGTTCGGGTTGTTGCCGAGGATGCCCGTGCCCGAATTGACAGCAGCGGCGGTGGCCGACGGGGGCAGCACGCCACCTTGGTCAGCGGTGGCCGGTTGCAGTTGCGGCTGCGGTTGATACACGGGCTGCGGTGCAGCTTGCGGTTGTGCGGCAGGTTTGACGTCGTCGTCCCAGCTCAGCATATGTGTTTCTCCTGAATTCTTGGTTGTCGCTCCCGCGCAGGTGGGAGCCCAGCGTCGTTCACGTCACTGGGTCCCCGCCTGCGCGGGGACGACAGCGAGATACTTCTTAGACTTACTGGCAGGCCTCGCATTCCTCGAAGCCGGGGTCGCCGGGGCGCATCGTGCACACGGCGCCTTCAGCTTCCGGCATGGCCTGCGCGGTGGCAGCAGCGGCATCCAGAGCGCTGGTGGGCGCGGCCGAAGTCACACCCGATGCACCTGCCGCCGACACACCACCCACATCACCACCCGACGACACCGCATTGAGCGTGCCGCGCGACACGGTCGACTTCTCGACGTGCGTGGCGCCGATCGTGCGCAGGTAGTACGTGGTCTTCAGGCCACGCAGCCAGGCCAGCTTGTAGGTGTCGTCCAGCTTCTTGCCCGACGCGCCGGCCATGTAGATGTTCAGCGACTGCGCCTGGTCGATCCACTTCTGGCGACGCGAGGCGGCTTCCACCAGCCATTGCGGCTCCACTTCGAAGGCCGTTGCGTACAGGTCGCGCAGGTCTTGCGGGATGCGGTCGATGCGGGCCAGCGAGCCGTCGAAGTACTTCAGGTCGGCGACCATCACTTCGTCCCACAGGCCGCGTGCCTTCAGGTCGCGCACCAGGTAGTCGTTGACCACCGTGAACTCGCCCGACAGGTTCGACTTGACGTACAGGTTCTGGTACGTCGGCTCAATGCAAGCCGACACGCCGATGATGTTGGAGATGGTGGCCGTCGGGGCGATCGCCACGCAGTTCGAGTTGCGCATGCCGTGTTGCTTGATGCGCGCGCGCAGGCTGTCCCAGTCCATCGTCGACGACATGTCGGCTTCGAGGTATCCGCCACGCTCTTCGGCCAGCAGCTTGAGCGAGTCTTGCGGCAGGATGCCGCGATCCCACAGCGAGCCCTCGTAGGTGCTGTAGCGGCCACGCTCTTCGGCCAGCTCGGTCGACGCCCAGTAGGCGTAGTAGCACACGGCTTCCATGGAGGTATCAGCAAACTGCACGGCACCTTCGCTGGCGTACGGAATGCGCAGCACGTGCAGCGCGTCCTGGAAGCCCATGATGCCCATGCCGACCGGGCGGTGGCGCAGGTTCGACTCACGCGCCTTCTTGACCGCGTAGTAGTTGATGTCGATCACGTTGTCGAGCATGCGCATGGCGGTGCGCACGGTCTTCTTCAGCTTTTCGTGATCCAGCACCACGCTGCCGTCGGCCTGCTTGACCAGGTGAGCGACCAAGTTGACCGAACCCAGGTTGCACACGGCGATTTCGCTGTCGTTGGTGTTCAGCGTGATTTCCGTGCACAGGTTGGAGCTGTGCACCACGCCCACGTGCTGCTGCGGGCTGCGGATGTTGCACGGATCCTTGAACGTGATCCACGGGTGGCCGGTTTCGAACAACATGCCCAGCATCTTGCGCCACAGTTGCAGCGCCGGCATCTTCTTGAAGAGCTTGATCTCGCCGCGCGCGACCTTGTCTTCGTATGCCAGATAGGCCTGCTCAAACGCCTTGCCGACCTTGTCGTGCAGGTCCGGGCAGGTGGACGGCGAGAACAGCGTCCACTCGCCACCTTCCATCACGCGCTTCATGAACAGGTCCGGAATCCAGTTGGCCGTGTTCATGTCGTGCGTGCGGCGGCGGTCATCGCCGGTGTTCTTGCGCAGCTCCAGGAATTCTTCGATATCCAGGTGCCACGTTTCCAGATACGCGCACACTGCGCCCTTGCGCTTGCCGCCCTGGTTCACGGCCACGGCCGTGTCGTTGACCACCTTCAGGAACGGCACCACGCCTTGCGACTTGCCGTTCGTGCCCTTGATGTGCGAGCCGAGTGCGCGCACGTTGGTCCAGTCGTTGCCCAGGCCGCCAGCAAACTTGGAGAGCAGCGCGTTTTCCTTCAGCGCTTCGTAAATGCCGTCCAGATCATCCGACACGGTGGTCAGGTAGCACGACGACAGCTGCGAGCGGCGCGTGCCCGAGTTGAACAGCGTCGGCGTGGACGACATGAAGTCGAACGACGACAGCAGGTTGTAGAACTCGATGGCGCGGGCTTCGCGGTCTTTTTCTTCCAGCGCCAAGCCCATGGCCACGCGCATGAAGAACGCCTGCGGCATCTCGATGCGGACTTCGTCCACATGCAGGAAGTAGCGGTCGTACAGCGTTTGCAGGCCGAGGTAGTTGAACTGGAAGTCGTTCGCGGCATTCAGCGCTGCACCCAGGCGGGCCAGGTCGAACTGGGCCAGCTTTTCGTCCAGCAGCTCGGCCTCGATACCGCGCTGGATGAACTTCGGGAAGTACTCCGCATAGCGCGTGCTCATTTCGGCCTGCGTGACTTCTTGACCGAGGATTTCGCGACGAATCGTGTGCAGCAGAATGCGTGCGGTCGCTTGGCTGTAGGCCGGGTCCTTTTCGATCAGGGTACGGGCAGCCAGGATGGCCGAGTCGTACACCTGCGTCATCGGCACGCCGTCATACAGGTTCTTGACCGTTTCCTTGAGGATCGGCTCCGGGTCCACCGCTTCGCCCAGGCCCGTGCAGGCCGTGACGATGACGTTGCGCAGTGCGGCCATGTCCAGCGGGCGGGTGATGCCACCGTCGGTCACGTTCAGGCCGCTGGCGGTCGGTTGCTGCTGGGTTTCACCAGCCTGGGCGCGCTCTTGCGCGCGGCGCTCGCGGTACAGCACGTAGGCGCGGGCCACATCGTGCTCGCCCGAGCGCATCAGCGCCAGTTCCACCTGATCTTGAATGTCTTCGATATGGAACGTGCCGCCGTTGGGGCGGCTGCGCGTCAGCGCGCGCACCACGTTCTGGGTCAGGCCCTCGACCAGCTCGCGCACACGCGCAGAAGCGGCACCCTGCCCGCCATTCACGGCGAGGAAGGCCTTGGTCACGGCCACGGCGATCTTGGACGGCTCGAAACCGACCACGGCGCCATTGCGACGGATGATCTTGTAGTCCGCCAGGTTGACGCCGAACGCGGTGCTGGGGGCCACGGCCGTACCGCCAGCGCTTTGCGCAAATTGCGTGGGGTTGGCGGTGCCGGAGTGGATTTCTGGTTGGGCCGTCTGCATGTGGACTCCTGTTGAACCGTTCGTTTATCGGCGCGCCGACGGGTGGATACCCTTGGCGAACCCTCGCGCTACGCGGAGAAATGAGACGGAAAAGACCCTTGCCTTTTCTCAGCTCCCAAGCGTCGGCTTGACCCGCCGACCGCCCGCCCCCGCGTGGCGCCGAAATAAGAATCCCGGAAAGCGACCACTACATCTAGTGTCTCACCCCGGGATTGGCGCTAAGTATAGGGGATGGATCGCATTTGCCTAGTCTTGACAGATGCGGGCGACTGGTCCTTTTGCAATCGGAATGCAGCGCCGCAACCCCGCCATCCCAGGCAGCACAACGGGTCGGCGGGGCCGGCTTGCGGCGCCGCAATGCTGTGCCTTTCAGAATAATTCTTTCAATCGACCGCGCAAGCTCGATAGACGTCACCTCATCTGCAGTAGAGGGCCCCGTGGCCCGCACTGCACTGGTGCAACTGCCGCGATTTCAGGGCGCGCGCTGATAGGGGAACAGTGCCGCGTTGAAGCCACCGAGCTTGCGCAGATGTGCCCAGTCGAAACATGGCCCCGGATCGGTCTTGCGGCCAGGTGCAATGTCCGAATGCCCCGCAATCGCGGCAATCGGATACGCCGCGCAGATCGCCCGCACGAGGGATGCGGTGGCGGCGTATTGCTCGGGAGTGAAGGGCTGGTCGTCCGTGCCCTCGATCTCGATGCCGACGGAAAAATCGTTGCAGCGCGTACGACCGAAGAAATCCGATGCGCCGGCATGCCAAGCGCGCGCATCGCACGGCGCGAACTGCACACACTCGCCGGTGCGGCGAACGAAGAAATGCGCCGACACGCGCACACCCCGCAACTGGTCGAAGTACGGGTGCGCGTCGCAGTCGAGCGTGTTGGTGAAGAAATTGAGCACGTCGTCTGAACCGAAGTCGGTCGCGGACTGCGCAGGCGGCAGGCTGATGTTGTGCAGCACGATCAGATCGATCGGCATGCCCGCGGGCCGAGCGTCGATGTTGGGTGACGGATGGCGCCGCATGCCGTCCACCCAGCCGTCGGCACCGATGTGCAAGGGGCCCGGCTTAGGCATCGCCGTTCAGACCGTCCAGGCCAGTGTTGGCGGGCTCAATGTCACGCGGATCACGGATGCCAAGCTGCTGCATGCGATAGCGCAACTGCCGGAATGACAAGCCGAGCAGCTTGGCCGCCGCCGTACGGTTGAAGCCGGTCTGATCCAGCGCTACGAGGATCACACTGCGCTCCACAGACTCCAGATAAGCGGGCAGATCGATCGGCAACGCGACGCTTGGCAGCGGCGGCTCCGAGGGCTGAGCCGCCGGGGCTGGCTCGGCCGACAGTGCCACCGGCGGCTGTATTGGCTGCATCGAGTGCAATGCGCCCATCGGGCTGGGCACGGGAGCCGGCATATACGCAGCGTCGGTCCAGCCTGCCATCGGCGATGGCGCCGTCGGGTGATGGGCGGCCGCGGCCTGCGCCTCGCGCGTGCGATGGAACAGCGGTGAGCGCTCGATCTCGGCGCCGAGTGCGCCCAGGTCATCCACGTCGATCGATTCGCCCTCGGCAAACGCATAGGCGCGCTCGAGCAGGTTCTCCAGCTCGCGCACGTTGCCCGGGAACGGATAGGCGCACAGTTGCTGCAACGCCGGGCGTGTCAGGCGCTTGGGGCGCGGATCGCCATAGCGGTTGGCGAGTTGCTCCAGCAGCACGCCGGCCAGCACGGGCACGTCTTCAGCGCGCTCGCGCAGCGTGGGCATGCGCAGCTCCAACACGTTCAGGCGGTAGAACAAGTCTTCGCGGAAGCGGCCGGCGGCGACTAGGCGCGCGAGATTCTGGTGGCTCGCGCATACCACCCGGACATCGACCGGCTCTTCACGGCTTTCGCCGATCTTGCGTACGCGGCGCTCCTGCAGTGCGCGCAGCAATTTCACCTGCATCGTCAGCGGCAGGTCGGCCACTTCGTCGAGCATGAGCGTGCCACCGTTGGCAGCCTGGAAGAAGCCTTGGCGATCGCTGTCCGCGCCGGTAAAGGCGCCCTTCACATAGCCGAAGAACTCGGCTTCCATCAAATTCTCGGGGATCGCGCCGCAGTTCACGGCCACGAACGGCCGCGACGCACGCGACGAGAGCGCATGGATGGCGCGCGCCGCACGCTCCTTGCCGCTACCCGACTCCCCGCTGATGACCACCGGTGCCATGCTGCGCGCCAGCCGCATCAACGAGCGGCGCACTTCCTGCATGGCGGCGGAGTGGCCGGGCAACAGTTCATTGGTGCGCTCGGCCAGGTCCGAGTTGCCGGGGTCAGGATCGCGCTGCTGGCGGCCGAGCGCATTGAGCACGAGGCTGCGCAACTGATCGAGCGAGAGCGGCTTGGCAATGTAGTCGAACGCGCCCGCCTTGAGCGCCTCCACCGCGTTCTCGGCGCTGCCGTATGCGGTGATGACAGCCACCGGCGTACGGTCGGCCGTGGCCGAGAGCTGGCGCACGAGTTCAATGCCCAGGCCATCACCCAGACGCATGTCGGTCAGCACGAGTGCAAAGCGCTGGCGGGACAATGCCTCGCGTGCCTCGGTGAGCCCGCTGGCGAGCACCACGTCGTGGCCCATGCGGCGCAAGGAAATTTCCAGCAGTTCGCGCAAGTCGGCTTCGTCATCGACAACGAGAATGGGTTCGCGAACGATGGCGGCTTTGGACATGGATCAGCGGGTCAGCAGAATATCAGCGGAAATGCGCAGCCGGCGGGTCATTCCGCAATCGGCACGGCGGGTTGATCAAACATCAGGGTGATGACGAAGGCACGGCGCGGCAAGGTGTCGAGCGCCTCCATGGTCAACGCTCCGGTGCGATCGAGCAAGGATTCCAGCGCGATGGCGCCGTAGCGGATCTGCGCATCGTTGGCGCCGCACAACTCGCGCGCCATATAGAGGCCCAGGCCGGTGCCCTGGGCGTCATTCGTGAAGAACGGCTCGAACAGGCTGCGCTGTTGTTCAGTGCTGACCTCGGGGCCGTCGTTCCAGATGACGAGTTCGGCGTGGGTCTCATCCAATGCATAGGCAGCCAACAGGATCGAACCCGGCACGCGGCGGCAATAGCGCAGCGCGTTGTCGAGCATGTTGCCCACCACCTGCTGCAACTGCGCCGGGTCAAATAGCACGGGCCTGTCGAGGTCCACGGCCACGCGGACAAGGTTAGCGTTGATCTCGGTGCCGGCACGGCGCAGGGCCTCGGCGCGCCAGCGGTCGATCACCTCAGGCAGCACGTGGGCGAGCTCCACACGCACACGCTCGCCACGCGGGCGGCGCGAAAGCATCAGCACATCGGCGACCACCTGGTCCAGCCGGCGCACGTTGTCGCGAATGATGCGCAGCAGGCGTGTCTCCACGCCGGAGCCTTCCGGGCGCGCGGGCCCGTTGCCCTCAGCGCCGTCGCCCGGATCATCCAGCAGTTCCGCGGCTTGGCTGATTGCGGCCAGCGGGTTGCGGATCTGGTGCGCAATGCTGGCCACCAGCCGGCCCATGGACGCAAGCTTTTCCTGCTGCGCCTGCTCGGCCACACGCTCCCAGCTTTCCACGTGGATCAGCACCGTGTCGTGCAACTCGTGGCGCAAAAAGGCTTCGTCATCGCTCGACCAGCCCTGCGCAGCAGGGTCGGCCGAAAGTTGGCGCGGGCGTGACACTTCGCCGCCCTCTCCCGGCAACCCCAGGCCGATCGAACTGACCAGGCTGTCCAGATAGACGCTGCGCAAATTCGCCAGGCTCGGCAGGATGAAACGCAGACGCAAACGGGCAGGCGGCGCGCGCCTGCCGCCCGGCGCGATGGGCAGCAAGTCGAGAATGCGCGGCGCATCGTCGTCGCCCGTGCCGTCTGCGGGGCGGCTCTTGCGGCGCAGCCACTGGCGCAGCGTCTCCAGCAACGGGCGCAGGTGCGGCACGTCCTTCAGGTCGAATAGCATCGCGCCGGTGCCTACAAACGCGTTTTGCGGCACGCCCAGCAGCACGGCCGCGGCCGGGTTGGCCGCCACGACACGACCGTCGGCGCGCACCAGCATCACACCGTCCTGCATGTCGTAGACCATCAGTCGGTTCACGAGCTGCTGCAGGCGCAACTCGCGCTCGCGCGCCATCGTCAGGCGCTCCTGCGCAATCTGGCGGTGCGACAGGCCATACATCATCGACGCGGCCGTCATGTAGACGAGCCCATACAGCCCCGCCGACGCCAGCCCCGGCGCAATCACACCGTCGCCAAGCATCTGGAGGAACGGATCGGCCAGCACCACCATCGACGCCACCGCCGCCGTAAACAGCGCAAACAGCAGGCTGGTCAACGCGCCAGCCGCCAGCACCGGCATCAACAACACCATCGCCACGCTGGCTGACAGGCGCGACAGGGCGGCATATGCCATCCCCAAAAACAGCAGATCGAGCACGACATCCAGCCGCACGCGGAACTGGAACCGTGTGCGCCACCAGCCGGCGGCCGCCAGGATCAGCAGCGCCACCGCCAAGTACGGCAGTGTCAGACTCAGCAGCGTCTCGCTATTGGGCAGGCCGCCTGCTTCATCGTGCCCACGCGGCACCATCACGAACAGCAGCAGCACCAGCGCCACGGCCGCACGGCTGAAGGCGAAATAGCGCAGCAGACGCCATTGGAATTCGGGAGGATCGGGCTCCCGCCAGACCGAGCGCAGCGCGCGCCACGCGTTCAGGCGGGAGAGCAGTCGGCGCGGTCCGGCGTCAGCCATCTTGGGCGCCCCAGCCGACGACGTGCCGGACGCATCCGGCATCACGCGCCGCCCCGGTCGGCGTGTTCGGGGCAGCGATAGCGCCCGCCAGGCAGTGCCACCATGCCGGAGCGCGGCGCGTGCACACCGCACACGGCGCATTGCTCGATCGGCTGCGAAGCCTCACGCTCAGGCGCGCGCGGCGCCGCGCCCTGCGATGCGGACTGCCCTGAGGTGCGCGACGAACGCGTACCCAGGCGACTCAGCCACCACCAACCGGCGAGCAGCATCAGGATCAGCAGAACAGGACGGGCCATGGAAAAACCGACAGAGGGGCGAGATCGCCAAAAGAAACGCCAAGAACGCGTTACACGCGGTGAAGGATGACTTCCAGCACGAAGCGGCTGCCCACGTAGGCAAGCAGCAGAATCGCAAACGCCGCCATCACCCAGCGCAGCGCCACGCGCCCACGCCAGCCGCGGAAACGGCGCCCCAGCAGGATGCCGCCGAACATCGCCCACGACAGCACCGCAAACACATTCTTGTGATCAAAGTGGAAAGCACGGTGGAACAGGTGCTCGGAGAACAGCACGCCCGAAGCGATGGTCAGCGTAAGCAGCACGAAGCCCGCGCCGATCAGGCGAAACAGCAGTTTTTCCAGTGTCAGCAACGGCGGCAGCAAATCGAGCCAGCGGCCAAGCCAGCCGGACTCATTCGGGCGATTGATGGTGTGCAGCCGGCGCTCGGCGGCGAGCATCAAGATGGCGTGGAAGGCCGCCAGCGTGAACAGCCCATACGCGACGTTAGCGATGGCGAAGTGGAGCTTGAATAGCGGGCTGGCGGCATAGCCAAGGATTTGCGCACCCGGAAACACCAGCGGCAGCAGACTGCCGAGCAGCGCCACCGGCATCACCAGCAGGCCCAGGCCCGCCAGCGAGAAGAACAGGCTCTCGATCCAGAAGATGCCCACACCCAGCCACAGCATGGCCGACAGCGCATAGGCAAAGCCAAACACCATGGAACTGGCAGGGAAGATGGTCTCGTGCAGCAGAAAGCCGTGCGCGGCCAGCGCCGTTAGCAAGCCCCATCGCCACCAGCCAGGGGCGGAATCCGCAGAAGCCGGGGGCGGCGGCACCAGCACCGCTGCGCCGGAAGGCTGGCCGCCCAGCACGGCACCCGCTGCGGCCGAGGCCTCGAGCCCACCGCGTCGTACCCACGCTGTCCAAGCGAGGGTGCCATAGAGAAGCGCCGTCAGCGCATACAGTACAATGACCATTTGCACAGTTTACCGCAGCGCACCCCGGTTTTGGCTGGGGCCCGTCCCCGCCGAAAGTCTCAGCGGGCGGCCAAGCGGAACGCACATTCCTAGCCGGCGCGCGCCAAGCGAGCACCGGCCTCATCTTCATCCCGTCCCCAATTCCGGATCCCTGTCACTGTCATGCTGGATAACCTGACCCAACGGCTTGCGCGCGTGGTCAAGACCATGCGCGGCGAAGCGCGCCTGACCGAAGCCAATACCGCCGAGATGCTGCGCGAAGTTCGTCTGGCATTGCTCGAAGCCGACGTGGCGCTGCCGGTCGTGCGCGAATTCATTGCCCGCGTCAAGGAAAAGGCACTCGGCGAGGAAGTCATCACAAGCCTTTCGCCGGGGCAAGCGCTGGTCGGCATCGTGCAGCGTGAGCTGACCGCCATCATCGGCGGCCAGGAAGCGCTGGAAGGCGTCGGCAACAACATCCTCGGCGGCCGCGCGGCGGAGCTGAACCTCAACGTCACACCGCCCGCGATCATCCTGATGGCTGGCCTTCAGGGCGCAGGTAAGACCACCACCGTCGGCAAGCTGGCCAAGTGGCTCAAAGAGAACAAGAAGAAGAAAGTGCTGACGGTGTCGTGCGACGTGTATCGCCCCGCCGCTATCGCGCAGTTGAAGACCGTCTCGGAACAGGTCGGCGCTGACTTCTTCCCCTCGCAGCCTGACCAGAAACCCGTGGACATCGCCGTCGCGGCGGTCGATTGGGCCAAGAAGCACTATCACGACGTGCTGATCGTCGATACGGCAGGCCGCCTCGGTATCGACGAGGCGATGATGCAGGAGATCGCCGCGCTGCACGCCGCGCTCAAGCCGGCCGAAACGCTGTTCGTGGTCGACGCGATGCTCGGCCAGGATGCCGTCAACACCGCCAAGGCCTTCAACGACACCCTGCCGCTGACCGGCGTGGTGCTGACCAAGCTCGACGGTGATGCGCGCGGCGGCGCGGCGCTGTCGGTGCGTCACATCACGGGCAAGCCGATCAAGTTTGTCGGTGTGGCCGAAAAGCTCGACGGGCTGGAGCCGTTCTACCCCGACCGCATGGCCCAGCGCATTCTGGGCATGGGCGACATCCTCGCGCTGGTGGAAGAAGCGCAGCGCGGTGTCGACATGGAAGAGGCCCAGAAGCTCGCGGCCAAGATCAAGAAGACCGGCGGCTTCGACCTCGAAGACTTCAAGGCCCAGATCGGCCAGATGAAGAAGATGGGCGGCCTGGGCAGCCTGATCGACAAGCTTCCGGCACAGATGGCCCAGCAGGCGCAGGGCGCCAATATGGACCAAGCCGAAAAGCAGGTCCGCCGCATGGAAGGCATCATCAACAGCATGACCGCCGCCGAGCGCGCCAAGCCCGAACTCATCAAGGCCAGCCGCAAGCGTCGCATTGCTGCCGGCGCCGGCGTGCAGGTGCAGGAAGTCAACCGCTTGCTGAACCAGTTCGAGCAAATGCAGACCATGATGAAGAAGCTCAAGGGCGGCGGCATGATGAAGATGATGCGCGCCATGGGCGGTATGAAAGGCGGCATGAAAGGTTTGTTTGGTGGCTAACCAACCCACGCCCTTCCCTCAAACCGTTTTCACCAGACCAACACGATGCTGAATGCAGAACAGGCCCGCGAACTCTGGGCCAACTCCGAAGAAATCGTCAGCGAAGACGCTGTGCGCGGCTCGCTGGATCGCATGGCCGCCGAGATCACCGAGAAGATCGGCGACACCTTCCCGATGGTGCTGTCGGTGATGGGCGGCGCGTGCGTGTTCACCGGCATGCTGCTGCCCAAGCTGGCGTTCCCGCTGGAGTTCGACTACATCCACCTCTCGCGCTACAACAACCAGACCGTGGGCAGCAAAGAGATGCAGTGGCGCGTGGCGCCGCGCGAGTCGGTCAAGGGCCGCACCGTGCTGGTGCTTGACGACATCCTCGACGAAGGCGAAACGATGGCCGCCATCCGCTCGCGCATCATCGACATGGGCGCCGCCGAGTTCTATTCCGCCGTGCTGTGCGAGAAGACACTCGCCAAAGACAAACCGCTGTACCCCGATTTCTGCGGCTTCTCCGTGCCCGACCGCTATGTGTTCGGCTGCGGCATGGATGCCAAGGGCTACTGGCGCAACCTGCCGACCATCCGCGCGCTCAAGAACACCTGACGTGGCGGCAGGCGCAAACAAAAAGGGCGACCATCGAGTCGCCCTTTTTGTTGTCCGCGCGATGCGTTCAGAGCTGATGCGCGAAGGTGCGGATGCCCTTCAGTAACATCTCCACCGAGATCGCCACCAGGATCAGCCCCATCAGCCGCTCGAACGCCATCACCGTGCGTTCGCCAACCAGGCGCTGGATCTGCGTGGCGCTCAGCAGCACCACCGCCGACACCGCCATCGTCGCGCACAGCGAGCCGATCCACGTCCACATGCGGCCCGGCGCCTGCGAAACAAGCAGCATCACCGTCGCCATGGCAGATGGCCCGGCGATGGCCGGAATCGCCAGCGGCACGATGAAGGGCTCGCCAGTGGATTGCGCATCGGCAGCGCCCTCGCGCGGAAAGATCATGCGCAGCGCAATCAGAAACAGCACGATGCCGCCCGCCATCTGCAAGGACAAGTCGGTCAGGCTCATCATGCGCAGGAACGCATCGCCGAAGAGCATGAAGACCAACAAGAGCACGAACGCGATGCCGACTTCTCGCAGTACGACGCGGCTGCGTCGCTCGGGCGCCACCGGCCTCAACGCGGAAATGAAGATGGGAATGTTGCCGAGCGGATCGGTGATCAGCACCAGCAGGATCGTCGCCGAAAGGAATGTGTATTCCATGTGCGCGACCGTCATTCAGGCGCCGCGGCCTTATTGACGCCGATACGGCCGCTCGCGCAGCCACTTGGTGGCGATCCACTTCTCGCCGCGCTCCACCGGCAGGCCGGCGTGCAGCGTGTCTTCATCGAGCGAGCCATCGGGCCGCTTGTAGACGAAGAAGACGGCGTTGCCCTTGACCGGCGCCACCTCCAGCCCGAGCTTGGGAAAGCCCGTCGCGCCGCCGGCCTGCACGCTGTTCAGGTAGATGACCATGGTGGCCACGCGCTGGCCGCCGACTTCCAGCTGGCGCGCTTCACCGGTACGGCCCGGGTTGAAGAAATCGAAGTGCGGCTGGTACTCGCCGCCAGGCTGGTAGTGCAGCACCTGGAAGCCCTCGCCGTGCTCGACCGGCACGCCCACCGCCTGGGCGATACGTGCCTCGATCTTGGCGATGAGCGGATGCTCGCCCACCTGGAACATCCCACCCTGGCTCGTGCGCGCCGAGATCAGGTTCTCTTCACCCGTATCTGGGTTCACGACCGGCGAACGCTTGAGGCGATTGCGCCCGAGCGCGATTAACTGATCACACTCCTCGTCGGAGAGGAAATGCTGGAACAGCACGATGCGCGGCGTTTCCAGTGCAAACAGAATGGGGATGTCGCCGTCGGCGGTATGGACGGCGTTGCTGTTCTCGACGGGTTCCTGAGCGGCCGACACGGGAGCCTGCACTGCAGCCGGAGCGGGAGCCGGGGCGCGGGCAGCAAGCGCCTCATCGACAACGCGGCGCGCGAAGGCCCGGTCGTAGCCGGACTGCACCATCGAGGCCACCAGCGGATCAGCCTCAAAACCTTCGGTCACGTGACGCTGCAGCCAGTCGCGCAGCGCTTCGGACATGGTCGCGTACGGTTGGGTCGTGGACATGCGCAATGAGGAGATACGAGCGGGCGAAAGGGATGGCCCTATTGTAGGCCGAGCGCTCCGCTACCGACGATCAGGAACCGCCAGCCGGGCCGCCCGCAATACGCAGCGGCGAGAACGGATTGCGTGCCGGCACCTCGGGCAGTGCCTTGGCACGCGGCGCGTTTTCCGCCGGCACCGGGGCGGACACCGTCATCGTGCTCGACTCCTGATATTGCCAGCGCTTCCATGCCGCCAGCACCGCGTTCGGATATTGCGGCTGGCCTCGGCTGCCGTTGTAGCGGCCGAGCGCCAGGTACAGATTGCCGCCTTCCATGTCGAGGTAGTGACGCAGGATCGTGCAGCCGTAGCGCAGGTTGCTCTGCAGGTGGAAGAGCTTGCGGGTGTCCTTATCGCCGATGCTGCGCGTCCAGAAGGGCATCACCTGCATGAGACCCATGGCGCCTGCGCTGCTCATGGCGTACTTGCGGAAACCGCTTTCCACCTGAATGAGACCAAGCACCAAGGCTGGATCGAGGCCCGCCCGCTTGGCTTCGTAGTACGCAGTTTCGATCAGTTCCACGCGCACCGACGCCACCGGAATCTTGCTCGACATGCGCACCGACATCTCGGCCAACCAGCGTAGATAGCCGAGTTGCTCATCGTTGCTGGCAAACACCGGGCGCAGCGGGCGGCTGTCGGCCACGGCGGCGGACAACGCGCTGCGCACGGAGTCCGCCAGGTACTCCTCTTTCTGCGCGCCCGCCCACGCCGGCTGAGTGCCAGCGATGCCCACAAGCAAGGCCCCCGCGCATAGCGCAGTGGCGATCAGGCGGGGAAAGCGCAAGCGGTGCATGCAGTTGGGCTCCATTACTGCGCGAGACGCGCCTTCAGCGTCGCCAGCACATCGGCCGGCGCCACGGCAGTGGCAGCCTCGTCGCGGCGGCCCTGGAATTCCAGCTTGCCTTCCTTCAAGCCGCGGTCGCCCACCACCACGCGGAACGGCACGCCGATCAGTTCCCAGTCGGCAAACATCGCGCCGGGGCGCTCGCCGCGGTCGTCCAGAATGACGTCGATGCCGGCCGCGACCAGCTCAGCGTGCAGGCGATCGGCTTCCGCGCGCACGGCGTCGGAGCGGTCGTAGCCCACCGGACAGATCACCACCTGGAACGGTGCGATCGACGCCGGCCAGATGATCCCGCGCGCATCGTAGTTCTGCTCGATGGCCGCACCCAGAATGCGCGTGATGCCGATGCCGTAGCAGCCCATCACCATCGGCTGCGTCTTGCCGTTCTCATCGAGGAAGGTGGCATTCATCGCGTCGGAATAGCGCGTGCCGAGCATGAAGACGTGGCCGACTTCGATGCCGCGGCAGATCGCCAGCGTGCCCTTGCCGTCCGGCGAAGGGTCGCCCTCCACCACGTTGCGCAGGTCGTAGACCTCGGGCTCGGGCAGGTCGCGGCCCCAGTTCACGCCGGTGAAGTGGTAGTCCTCTTCATTGGCGCCGACGACGAAATCGCTCATGGCCGCCACGGTGCGATCGGCCACCACCTTGATCGGCTGCTTCGTGCCGATCGGGCCCAGATAGCCCGGCGGCGTGCCGAACGCGCGCAGGATTTCGCCTTCCGTGGCGAAGCGGAAATCGGCCAGCCCCGGCACCTTCGATGCCTTGACCTCGTTGAGTTCGTGATCGGCACGCAGCAGCAGCATCCAGATTTGCACGTCGTCACCCTGGCCACCCTCGACATCTGTCGCCAGCACGATCGACTTGACGTTGCGCTCGAGCGGAATGCCCAGTTGCTCGGCCACCGCCTCGCATTTGGTGCGGCCCGGCGTGTGCGTCTTGGTGAAGGCCTCCGCCGGGGCAGCGCGCGGCGTGGCCGGGGCGAGCGCCTCGGCGGCTTCCATGTTGGCGGCGTAGTCCGAATCCGGGCAGTAGACGATGGCGTCTTCACCCGTGTCGGCAATCACGTGGAACTCGTGCGAGCCCGACCCGCCGATGGCGCCGTTGTCGGCAGCCACGGCGCGGAACTGCAGGCCAAAGCGCTGGAAGATGCGCGTGTAGGCGTCATACATCTTTTGGTACGAGACTTTCAGGCCTTCGGCGTCACGGTCGAAGGAGTACGCGTCCTTCATGGTGAATTCGCGGCCGCGCATGATGCCGAAGCGCGGACGGCGCTCGTCACGGAACTTGGTCTGGATCTGGTAGAAGTTCACCGGCATCTGCTTGTACGAGCGGATCTCGGTGCGGGCGATGTCAGTCACCACCTCTTCGGAGGTCGGCTGGATGACGAGGTCGCGCTCGTGGCGGTCTTTCACGCGCATCATCTCGTCGCCCATCTTGTCCCAGCGGCCGGTCTCCTGCCACAGCTCAGCCGGCTGCACCACCGGCATCAGCACTTCCACCGCGCCGCTGGCGTTCATTTCCTCACGCACGATCTGCTCGACCTTGCGGATCACGCGCAGCCCCACGGGCATGTACGTATAGAGGCCCGCGCCGAGCTTCTTGATCATGCCGGCACGCATCATCAACTTGTGCGACACGATTTCCGCGTCGGCGGGCGCTTCCTTGAGCGTGGAAATGAAGAACTGGGACGCTTTCATGCGACTGACAATAAGAGATGACGCGGCCAACCAAAGCCGCGAAAACAAGGGCAAAAGCCACCGGAATCAGGAGATGAGACGAGGCGCCAGACGCACATTCACGCCGTCGGCACCCCTCCCCCAGGAGGCGCGAGTGAGCGGCAACATTTCGGCCTCTGTGACAGCCGAGCGACAGGCCGCTCTATAATCGGCGTAATTCTAAAGTATTCGAGGTGCAGTCATGCTCGATCGTGAAGGCTTCCGCCCGAACGTCGGCATCATCCTCATCAACGCAAGAAACGAGGTGTTCTGGGGCAAGCGCATTGGCGAGCACTCCTGGCAGTTTCCACAAGGCGGCATCAAGTACGGCGAAACGCCCGAACAAGCGATGTTCCGCGAACTGCACGAAGAAGTCGGCCTGTTGCCAGAACACGTCCGGATCGTCGGTCGCACGCGCGACTGGCTGCGGTATGAGGTGCCGGACAAGTTCATCCGCCGCGAGATCCGCGGCCACTATCGGGGCCAGAAACAGATCTGGTTCCTGCTGCGCATGGTCGGTCGCGATTGCGACATCCAGTTGCGCGCCACCGAGCATCCGGAGTTCGATGCCTGGCGGTGGAGCCAGTACTGGGTGCCGCTGGAGGCCGTGATCGAGTTCAAGCGCGAGGTGTATCAGTTGGCGCTGTCGGAGCTTTCGCGCTTCGTGCAGCGGCAGAATCGCGCGCCGCTCTCTCCGTACGGGCGCGGCGGGCAACACCGCGAGCGCGATGGGCGCGACGGCCGTGAACGTTCCGGCGGCCAAGGCGGTCGGAGCGAGCAGCATGCGCGCGAACCGCACGCCCAGCCGACCCTGACCGTCACCACCACGACGGTCATCGTCGAGACAGTCAGCGTGTCTACGCCAGCCCCTTCTTCCAACCCTGACGACACAAGTCCCAAGGACAATTCGTGACTCTGATGACGACGACACGTGGAGCGCGCCGCGCTCTCGTGCCGCTCGCGCTGGCGGCTGCGCTGGCGTTGACGGCATGTGGCCACAACCGCACCGGCGACCTCGAAGACAAGCTGTTGATGGACCCGTTCAACGACAAGCCCTTCAAGGAAGACGCAGTCACCTTCCCCGCTCCCCCGGTGGATCGTGATGCCGTGCCGTTCGACGTGGGCGGCCGCAATGATTCGCCGCTGCGCTTTGCCATCGATCCGAAGTCGGTGTCGATCGGCACGGACAACGTGGTGCGCTACACCGTGCTGATCACCAGCAAGACCGGCGCGCGCAACGTCAATTACGAAGGCCTGCGTTGCGACACGGCGGAGCGCCGTATCTACGCCACCCTGCGCAACGATACCAACCAGTGGATAGGCAACCGCGCGGTGGACATGAATGAAACCGCGAATACCGAGTCCGCCAGCATGAACGCCTACAAGGCCGCCGCCGATTGGCAGCGTGTCGGCAATGGTGGTCCGACTGACTATGCCTCGGCGCTGATGCGGTCGTATTTCTGTGACGTGCGGTCGGTGGCTGGGGACGGAAAAGCGTCTACGCTCGTACGGCGGCTGGGCGGCCAGGGCGGAAGGTATTACGGGCCCTGAGGGTCAGAAACGGCGTTCCGTACGCGCCGCAAATACAAAGGCCAACCTCGCGGGTTGGCCTTTTGTTTTGATGCTCAACTGAGAGGCTGGATCAGAGCAGCACCAGGTTATCCCGGTGCACCAGCTCCGCAGCGCTGACGTAGCCCAGCACCGCCTCGATCTCAGACGATGCCTTGCGTGCAATCAACCGAGCCTCGGCCGACGAATAATTCGTCAGCCCGCGGGCCACTTCGCGCCCGGCCGCATCCACGCAAGAAATCACTTCCCCGCGCGCAAATTCGCCCTGCACTTCCGTCACGCCGATCGGCAGCAAGGACTTGCCGCCAGCGGTGAGCTTCTCCACCGCACCGGCATCGAGTACAACGCGCCCGCGCAATTGCAGATGGTCAATCATCCATTGCTTGCGCGCCGCCATGCGGCCGGTTTGTGCGCGCAGTTGCGTGCCGATGGCCTCGCCACCAGCCAGCCGCGCCAGCACGTTGTCTTCCCGACCGGAAGCGATGATGGTGTGCGCGCCCGACTTGGCCGCGCGCTTGGCTGCCAGAATCTTCGTCAGCATGCCGCCCTTGCCGATGCTCGAACCCGCACCACCAGCCATCTGCTCCAAGTCGGGCGTGCCGGCCTGCGCCTCGTCCACGAAGCGGGCCTTCGGGTCCTTGCGCGGGTCGGCGGTGTACAAGCCGCGCTGGTCCGTCAAGATGATCAGCGCATCGCCTTCGATCAGGTTAGTGACGAGCGCGCCGAGCGTATCGTTGTCGCCGAACTTGATTTCGTCGGTGACGACCGTGTCGTTCTCGTTGATGATCGGCACCACGCCCAGGCTCAGCAGCGTGAGCAGCGTGGAGCGGGCATTGAGGTAGCGCTCGCGGTCGGCCAGGTCGCCATGCGTGAGCAGCACCTGCGCGGTGCGGATGCCGTGTCGCGCGAATTCAGATTCGTACACCTGCGCCAGCCCCATCTGTCCGACGGCGGCAGCTGCCTGCAGCTCGTGGATTTCCTTCGGACGCTTGACCCAGCCCAGCCGCTGCATACCCTCGGCGATGGCACCGGAGCTGACCAGTACGACTTCCTTGCCGGCCGCTCGCAACGCCGCGATCTGCGAGGCCCAGCGGGCAATGGCGGCCTGGTCGAGGCCACGGCCATCATTGGTAACCAGGCTGGAACCGACCTTGACGACAAGGCGGCGCGCATCGGCAATCAGCGAATGCAGGGCCATGGTGGGCGTGTCTCCGAAGGTGTTGAGTTTATTTAGGCTTGATCGTGATCGACGTTGTGCAGGGTCGGGTCCAGACGCTGGTCGGGCGCAGCCGCGGCGGCGTCCTCTTCGGCACGCAACGCGTCGAGGTACTCCTGGATCGCGTGAACCAGCGCCTGCGTGCCGTCGTGCGTGAGCGCCGAGATGCGGTGCACCGGGCCCTTCCACTTGAAGCGCTTCACGAAGTCTTTCACGCGCGCTTCACGTTCGTCCTCGGGCACCATGTCGAGCTTGTTGAGCACCAGCCAGCGTGGCTTGTCGTACAGCTCGGCATCGTACTTCTTCAGCTCGCCGACGATGGCCTTGGCCTCGGCCACCGGATCGACGCTCTCATCGAACGGGGCGAGATCCACCACGTGCAGCAACACGCGCGTGCGCTGCAGATGGCGCAGGAACTGGTGACCCAGGCCTGCACCTTCCGCCGCACCCTCAATCAGGCCGGGAATGTCGGCCACCACGAACGACTTCGACGGGCCCGTGCGCACCACACCCAGGTTCGGATGCAGCGTCGTGAACGGATAGTCGGCAATCTTCGGGCGCGCGTTGGAGATGGCGGTGATCAGCGTCGACTTGCCGGCGTTCGGCATGCCCAACAGGCCCACATCCGCCAGCACCTTCAACTCCAAACGGAGGTTGCGGCGCTCGCCGGGCTTGCCGTCGGTCTTCTGACGCGGCGCACGGTTGGTACTCGACTTGAAGTGGATGTTGCCCCAGCCGCCTTCGCCGCCCTGCGCCAGGCACAGGCGCTGGCCGTCGAGGGTCAGATCGGCGATCAGCTCATCGGTATCCGCATCGTAGATGGCCGTGCCGACAGGCATCCGCAGCGTGATGTCTTCGCCCGCAGCGCCATAGCAGTCAGCACCGCGGCCATTCTCGCCGTTGCGCGCGAGGTGCTTCTTGGCGAAGCGGTAGTCGATCAGCGTGTTGATGTTGCGGTCGGCCACCGCCCACACGCTGCCGCCTCGCCCGCCGTCGCCGCCGTCCGGGCCACCGAACGGGACGAATTTCTCGCGGCGCATCGAGGCGCTGCCGTTGCCGCCGTCACCAGCGATCACTTCAATCCGGGCTTCGTCGATGAACTTCATGGAGGTCTCCGCCCGTGCGGCGTGCGCACGGCAGGTAAAAAAGAATCGGCGCTGCTGCGCCGTCGCTAACAGAACGCGCCTGAAGAATGCGCGAAAAACCAGCGTACTGCCCAGAACCAAGCATCGCGTTTTGTTAGCGGCCAGAAACGAAAAAGCCCCGCACGGGTGCGGGGCCTTAGCACTACAAGGCTGAATTAGGCCGCCGGAACAACGTCGACGAACTGCTTCTTGCCTTCGCCGCGGTTGGCGAACTTCACGTGGCCATCGACCAGCGCGAAGAGGGTGTGGTCCTTGCCCATGCCCACATTCACGCCAGCGTGCGTGCGGGTGCCGCGTTGGCGAATGATGATGCCGCCAGCGTTGATCGCTTGGCCGCCGTACACCTTCACGCCCAGGCGCTTCGACTCGGAATCGCGGCCGTTCCGTGTGGAACCGCCGCCTTTTTTCTGTGCCATGACTGAACTCCTATCCGGTTACGTAGACGACGCAGCTTTAAGCCACGATCGAGTCGATACGCAACTCGGTGTAATTTTGACGATGCCCCTGGTGCTTCTGGTAGTGCTTACGACGGCGCATCTTGAAGATTTTCACCTTGTCGTGACGACCGTGGGAGATGACGGTGGCTTTGACGGCAGCACCACTCACCAGAGGCGCACCAACCTTGAGTTGGTCGCCAGCGCCCACTGCGAGCACCTGGTCAAGCGTGATTTCTGCGCCAACGTCCGCCGGTATCTGTTCTACTTTCAGTTTTTCGCCAGCAGCAACCTTGTATTGCTTACCGCCGGTTTTTACGACCGCGTACATTGTCGGACCTCGATAAAAGAACTAAAACGTGACTCTTGCGCCGCTCGCCACCCACTTACGCGGACAACGGGCACAGAGAACTCGCAACTATACAAGAAAAACCCAAGCAAATCAAAGACTAAAGCGTGCCCGCTGCGCAACGGCCTGCGGCGCCGCTCCCGCCCCGCCGACACACCGGGCAAACCACCTGCTTGTTCTATAATCTCGCGGTTTTTGCGCCGCATCGAGCGCGCGCAAGCCAACCATCCGTCACACCGCCTTCCGCCGGAACCCGCCTTGACCCAGACCTCCGCCTCCGTCCTGCTCGCCCCCGTCGCTGAAGACATGCGCGCCGTCGATGCCGTGATCCGCCGTCGCCTCGGCTCGGAGGTGGTGCTGATCAACCAGATCGGCGAATACATCATCAGCGCTGGCGGCAAGCGCCTGCGCCCGGTGATCCTGCTGCTGGTGGCCAATGCGCTCGGCTACAAGGGTGAGTACCACCACGAACTGGCCGCCGTGGTCGAGTTCATCCATACCGCCACGCTGCTGCACGACGACGTCGTCGACGAATCCGATCTGCGCCGTGGCCGCAAGACCGCCAATGCCGTGTTCGGCAACGCAGCCAGCGTGCTGGTGGGTGACTTCTTGTATTCGCGCGCCTTCCAGATGATGGTGCAGGCCAATAGCATGCGCATCATGCAAATCCTGGCCGATGCCACCAACATCATTTCCGAAGGCGAGGTCCTGCAGCTGCTCAACATGCACGACCCCGACGTAACGGAAGAGCGCTACCTGCAGGTGATCCGCTACAAGACCGCCAAGCTGTTCGAGGCCGCCGCGCAGATCGGCGCGGTGCTCTCGGGCGCGGATGCCGCCACCGAAGAGGCCGCCGCCGAGTACGGCCGCCGCATCGGCACCGCGTTCCAGATCGTCGATGACCTGCTCGACTACACCGCCACCGCAGACCAGATGGGCAAGAACGCCGGCGACGACCTGCGCGAAGGCAAGCCGACGCTGCCGCTCATCTATTTGCTGCGCAACGGCACGGAAGAGCAGCGTGCGCTGGTACGCGAGGCCATTGAGCAAGGCGGCACCGAACATTTCGACGCGATCTTTGCTGCGATCCAGGCGTCGGGCGCGCTCGAGTACACGCGCCAGGCCGCCGAGCGCGAGGCCGCTGCTGCTGAAACCGCAGTAAATGCATTACCCCCTTCCCTTTTCCGCCAGACGCTGATAGACTTGTGTGCTTTCTCGCTGCAACGTCAGTCCTGACCAGCACGAGATCTGCGAAGAAGCATCGGGGTGTAGCTTAGCCTGGTAGAGCGCTACGTTCGGGACGTAGAGGCCGGAGGTTCGAATCCTCTCACCCCGACCAGAAATTCCCTTGTCGATCAAGGACATCAAGCCCAGCAATTGCTGGGCTTTTTTGTTTCCGGACGCCCACCAGAGGTGGATTTGCAGCAAAGGCTTACGCCACGGCCAGCCGCATCGGCGCGGCCAACCCCTCTGTTATAGTGGGCGCTTCGCCTCTCCTCTTCTCCCGCCTTGGACTCTTGGCCGCTCTGGGCACAAATCGGCGCCGTCGGGCTGCTGTTGTGCTGCTCCGCCTTCTTCTCGATTTCAGAAACCGCGATGATGGCGCTCAACCGCCATCGCCTGCGCCATCTCGCCAAGTCCAACGTCTCGGGCGCGCGCAATACGCAGCAACTGCTCGGCCAGACCGACAAGCTGCTCTCGCTCATCCTGATCGGCAATAACCTGATCAACACCGCCGTGCCGGTGCTGATCACCACGCTGGCAATCCACTACTTCGGCAACAACGGGACTACGCTGTCCATCGCCACAGCCATCGTGGCGTTTCTCATCATCGTGTTCGCCGAAATCGCCCCGAAGATTGTGGGCGCGACCTACCCCGAGCGCGTCGCCTTTCCGGCCAGCTTCATCATCAAGCCGTTGCTGACCATCTCGACGCCGCTGGTGGCCGTGGTCAATACGTTCGCCATGAGCGTGCTGCGGCTGGTGCGCATCAATACGAAGGCGGCGCCAGAACAGCGGATGTCGACCGAGGAACTGCGCACGCTGGTGCTGGAGTCGGGCAACTTCATCCCGCACAAGCACCGCAGCATCCTGCTCAACCTGTTCGACCTCGACGCCATCACCGTGGACGATGTGATGACGCCGCGCGCGCGGGTGGAATCGCTCGATCTGTCGCGCCCGATTGAAGAGGTCATCCAGCAGCTCGAAACCTGCTATCACAACAAGCTGCCGGTGTTCGAGCAGGACAGCGATCAGGTGATCGGCATCCTGCATGTGCGCAAAGCACTGTCGCTGCTGGGGCACACCGAATTCGCGCATGACGATTTCCGCAACCTGCTGGCCGAACCGTACTTCGTGCCAAGCGGCACGCCTGTCTTCCGCCAACTACAGTACTTTCAGGAAAACCGCCGACGCCTGGGTCTGATCGTCAACGAATACGGCGACATGCTGGGGCTGGTGACGCTGGAAGACATCATCGAAGAGATGATCGGCGAGTTCACGACCACGCTGCCCAATGCCGGCAAGCTGGCGTGGGACACCGAGGGCACCTATGTGGCGGACGCAGGCATGTCCCTGCGCGACTTGAACCGGCGCCTGGGCCTCAGCTTGCCGACCGATGGCCCCAAGACGCTCAACGGGCTGGTACTGGAAGTGCTGGAAGAGATTCCGGAAGCGACCGTCAGCGTACGGGTGGCCGGGTGCGTGATGGACATCGTGCAGATGGACAACCAATCTATCCGTACCGTGCGGCTGCACCGGCCAGCGGCTGGAAAGCGTAGTTAAGACCACACTTGCGGCCAAAAGCTTCAGCCCGGGCGGTTTTCTGCCGATGTGGCACAAATGCAAGCTGCGCTTTGATGTGCGCTTTACAAATGTAGGGGCGGTCGGCAAACTGCCCCGATTCCGGCCGCCACCCCCCACGAATGGGTGGGGCCCGTAACAACACATAAAACAACTCGCCTTGGGGGGCGGGCGCGCACGGGAGGCAGTGGGGCCGGGTGCGCGCTGAAATGGTCAGTCAGATAGGCTCATGACACTTGGACTCGCTCTAGCACAGAGCCGGCGGATCGCGCCGACGTTGCTCACCCAGCTCGAACAGAGCGCGCGCGAAAAGCGCACGCAACTGATCGACGAACTCGTGGGCAGCGGCATCATGAGCGCGCACGATCTGGCGGTCTTCGTGGCCGGCAAGTACCAGATGCCACTGCTGGACCTGGCCCAATACAAGCTCGACACCGTGCCGGCCGTCCTGGCCGCCAACAAGCATTTCTCCCAGCTGCGCCTGCTGCCACTGGGCCGGCGCGATAACCGCCTCATTCTGGCCACGTCCGACCCGAGCGATCCGAAGCCGATCGAAGAGCTGCGCCAGAAGATGAACGTGGCGATCGAAACGGTCATCGTCGAGCACGACAAGCTGGTGCGCCAGCTGAGCCTCGCCAATGAGGCACCGGCCGAGATCAAGTCGCTCTACCCCATACAGGAAGCCAAGCAGATCGAGTACGACCCGGGCGCCGCTGCCGCCACGCGCCGCACCACCACCGACGGCATCGACGATGCCCCCGTGGTGCGCTTCCTGCAGAAACTCTTTACCGAAGCCCTGCTGCGCGGCGCGTCGGACTTGCACTTCGAGCCGTTTGAAACGTTTTACCGCGTGCGTTTCCGCATCGATGGCATCCTGGCCCAGGTTGCGCAGCCGCCGCTGGATATCCGCGACAAGATCGCCACCCGCATCAAGGTGCTTTCGCGCCTGGACATCTCGGAAAAGCGCGTGCCGCAAGACGGCCGCATGAAGCTGCTCATCACCGTCCCGAAAGACAAGAAGGACAAGGACAACAAGGAAACGATCGAGCGCGCCATCGACTTCCGGGTGTCGACACTGCCGACGTTATTTGGCGAGAAGATCGTGATCCGGATTCTGGAGTCGTCCACCGAGCGGCTCGATATCGACCAGCTCGGCTATGAGCCGGAGCAGAAACAGTTGCTTGAGGACGTGATCAAGCGCCCGTACGGCATGGTGCTGGTGACGGGCCCGACCGGCTCGGGTAAGACGGTGTCGCTGTACACCTTCCTGAACAAGCTCAATACGGGCGACATCAACATTTCCACGGCTGAAGACCCAGCGGAAATCCAGTTGCCCGGTATCAACCAGGTCAACGTGAACGACAAGGCGGGGCTGACCTTTGCGGCGGCGCTCAAGTCGTTCCTGCGGCAGGATCCAGACATCATCATGGTGGGCGAAATCCGCGATCTGGAAACGGCCGACATTTCGATCAAGGCCGCGCAGACGGGCCACTTGGTGTTCTCGACGCTGCACACCAACGATGCGCCGACCACGCTGACCCGCCTGATGAACATGGGCGTGGCGCCGTTCAACATCGCGTCGTCAGTATTGATGATCACGGCGCAGCGTCTGGCGCGCCGGCTGTGCAAGGAATGCAAGAAGCCGGGGCCGCTGCCCAAGGAAACGCTGCTCGACGCTGGCTTTACCGAGGCGGACCTCGATGGTTCGTGGCAGCCCTATCATCCGGTCGGCTGCGAGACGTGCAACGGCAGCGGCTACAAGGGCCGCGTCGGTATTTACCAGGTCATGCCGATCACCGAGGCGATCCAGGAAATCATCCTGACGCACGGCACTGCGCTGCAGATCGCTGAGCAGGCACGCAAAGAGGGCGTGCTGTCGCTGCGTGAATCGGGCCTGAAGAAAGTCAAGCTGGGGCTGACTTCCCTCGAGGAAGTGCTGGCCACAACGAACCAATAACCTTCTCGATCAATCGTTCCCATACCGGGGGGTAGGAACCAACCATGGCCACACGAGCACCCGCCGCAAACCGCGCGGCCGCCGCGCCCAGCCGCAAAGCCGGCAAGTCCACCACGAAGGCGCCCACGCAGTACATCTTCGAGTGGGAAGGCAAGGACCGCAAAGGCAAGATCTTCAAGGGCGAGATGCGCGCGGAGAGCATCACGGAGGTGAATGCCGTCCTGCGTAAGCAAGGTCTGTCGATCACGAAGTCCAAGCGTCGGCGTGCCGCGCGCGGCAAGAAGATCACGCCAAAGGATGTGGCGTACTTCACGCGCCAGCTGTCAACCATGCTCAAGGCCGGCGTGCCGCTGCTGCAGTCGATCGACATCATCGCGAAAGGTCACGCCAACCCCAACTTCACGCAGTTACTGACGGAAATCCGCGTCGACATTGAATCGGGCAGCAGCATGGCGCAGGCGTTCCGTCGTCACCCGCAATACTTCGACACGCTGTATTGCAACCTGATCGACGCTGGTGAACAAGGCGGCATTCTCGATGCGCTGCTCGAGCGCCTGTCGCTGTACATGGAAAAGTCGATCGCGCTGAAGGCGCAGATCAAGTCGGCCATGATCTATCCGATCTCGGTGCTGACCGTGGCTTTCATCGTGACGGTGGTGCTGATGGTGTTCGTGGTGCCCTCGTTCAAAAGCGTGTTCTCCAGCTTTGGCGCCACGCTTCCGGCGCCGACATTGGTCGTGATGGGCATCTCCGACTTTTTTGTGCAGTGGTGGTACATCATCGTCTTCGCCCCCATCATTGCCATTACGCTGTTCGTCCGCGCATTCAAGCGCTCAGAGAATGTGCAGCGCTCCACGCACCGCTGGATTCTCCGGATCCCCATTTTTGGCGACATCATCCGCAAGGCGACTATCGCGCGCTGGACGCGCACGCTGGCCACCATGTTCGCGGCCGGCACACCGTTGGTCGAATCGATGGAATCCGTCGCCGGCGCGGCGGGCAACTGGATCTACCACGACGCCACCCTGGAAATTCAACAGGCAGTGCGCATCGGTACCAGCCTGACCAACGCCATGCAGGCCACGCACGTGTTCGACAACATGGTGCTGCAGATGACGCAGATCGGCGAGGAGTCCGGCGCGCTGGACAACATGCTGCTGAAGGTGGCCGAGTTCTACGAACGCGAAGTGGATGATGCCGTGGCGAACATCTCCACCCTGATCGAACCGATCATCATCGTGATCCTGGGCGTGTTGATCGGCGGCATGGTGGTGGCAATGTATCTGCCGATCTTCAAGCTGGGTCAGGTGGTTTAATGCCTGAGATGTTCGTCATTCCCACGCTGGCATTCTTGCCAGCGTGGTTTGTGATCGGAGCCGGCGGGCTCGTCGGTCTGCTCGTCGGCAGCTTCCTCAACGTGGTGATCCACCGGCTGCCCCGGATGATCGAACACGACGAAGCCAACTACATTGCCGAACTGCGCGAAGAGCCGCTCCCCCACCCCGACACCTACAACTTGGTCGTACCCCGCTCGGCATGCCCGTCGTGCGGCCATCGGATCAAAGCGGTGGAGAACATCCCCGTCTTGAGCTGGCTTGCGCTGCGCGGTCGCTGCAGTGCGTGCAAGGCGCCGATTTCCTGGCGTTACCCCGCCGTGGAACTGGTCACGGGCGTGCTGACCGCCGCCTGCCTGTGGCACTTCGGCCCGACGTGGGTAGCCGTCGCCTCGGCAGTGCTGCTGTGGTTCCTGGTCGCCGGCACGATGATCGACGCCGACACGCAATTGCTGCCCGACGCCATCACCCAGCCCCTGCTCTGGCTCGGCCTGGGCGTGAACCTGTTTGGCATGTTCGCGCATCTGCAGGACGCGGTGATCGGCGCGATGGCGGGTTACCTCTTCCTCTGGTCCATCTATTGGGCCTACAAGCTGCTGCGCGGCCGCGAAGGCATGGGCTATGGCGACTTCAAGCTGATGGCCGCGCTCGGTGCGTGGTTCGGCTGGCAAGCGCTGCCGCTGCTCGTGCTGCTGTCGTCGGTGGTCGGGCTGGTGTTTGGCCTCGTGCGCATCGCGCGCGGTGCGAAGAGCGAATCGCCGTTCTCGTTCGGGCCGTTCATTGCTGGCGCTGGCGTCATCGCATTGCTGGCGGGCCCGCAGCTGATCATGCTGACGGGGTTGGGCCCCGTGCTGGCGCCGTAAGGATGCCGGCATGCGCGTGATCGGGTTGACCGGCGGCATCGGCAGCGGCAAGAGCTACGTCGCGGATCGCCTTGCCGAACGCGGGGCCGCCATCGTCGACACCGACGCCATCGCGCACGAAATCACCGCGCCCGGTGGCGCCGCCATCCCCAAGCTGGTCGACACGTTTGGCGCCGGTATCCTGCGCGCCGACGGCGCCATGGACCGCGACACCATGCGCGCCCTCGCCTTCTCCGACGCCACCGCCAAGGCGCGGCTGGAACAGATCACCCATCCGCTGATACGCGAAATCGGCCTCTCGCGTGGGGCCGCAGCACAGGCATCGGGCGCCCATCCGTACCTCGTCTATGTGGTGCCGTTGCTGATCGAATCGTTGGCGGGACATCAAAGCTGGCGCACGCTGGTCGATCGCATTTTGGTGGTCGACTGCCCGGTCGAGACGCAGATCGCCCGCGTGATGGCGCGCAACGGCCTGCCGCGCGCGCAGGTGGAGGCCATCATCGCCCGCCAAGCCAGCCGCGAAGCCCGCTTGGCCGCCGCTGACGACGTGATCGACAACAGCGGCACGCTTGCCGAACTTGCCCCACAGATCGACCGTCTGGACCAAGCCTATCGGTCGATCTGAAACAGCCTGAAAGCGATCGCCACAGCCCTTTGCATTGTGATGCGCGAGGGTCTCGCATAGAATGCGGGCAGATCGAAGCCAAACGGGCTTCGGGGCCTATGCCAGCAGGCCCGCAAACCGGGCACCCAAGTTTTGATCCTGTACGAATATCCCTTCAACGAACGCATTCGAACGTTGCTGCGTCTCGAAGACTTGTTCGAGCGTCTGGATTTCTTTCTCGCGCAGGAACATCCGCTGCAGCACCATGTGGCGCTGACCACGCTGTTCGAAGTCGTTGACGTGGCCGGTCGCGCCGATCTCAAGGCCGACCTGCTTAAGGAACTCGATCGCCAGCGCCAGACGCTCACCGCGCTACGCGCCAATCCGCAGATCGACCAAGACGCGCTCGACGCCGTCATCAGCGAACTGGAAACCGCTTCGGGCAACCTCACCGCCACGCACGGCAAGGCCGGCCAGCTCATCGCCGACAACGAATGGCTGACCAGCATCCGCAGCCGCGCCATCATCCCGGGCGGTACGTGTGAATTCGATCTGCCGGCGTATTTTGCATGGCAGCATCACCCGGCCGAGCGTCGCCGCGCCGACATCATCAAATGGGCCCAGCCGCTCGTGCCGCTGCGCGATGCGACGATGATCGTGCTGCGCCTGCTGCGCGAGTCCGGCCAGAGTGGCAAGGTGATTGCTACCGCGGGCAGCTATCAGCAAATGCTGTCGGGCCGCGTGTACCAGCTCATGCAGGTGCGCCTGGATGAGTCGGCGCTGGGGTTCATTCCCGAAATCAGCGCCAACAAATACATGCTCTGGGTGCGCTTCACCCAGCAGGATGGCGACCTGCGACCCAAGCCGGTCGACGCGGATATCCCGTTCCAGCTCAAGCTCTGTAATTTCTAGCCTTTGCGATGAACGTGAAGACCGTCAAATGCCCAACCTGCGGCAAGCCGGTGCCTTGGGTGCCGGAGAGCCGCTACCGCCCGTTCTGCTCCGAGCGCTGCAAGCAGATCGATCTGGGCGCCTGGGCCGCCGAGCAATACACGATCCCCGTGGTGGAAGACGACGATCTGCCCGATGCACCGGGTGGTGACACGAGCAGCAAGCTCAACTAGCCGTCGCTTCCTCGCGCATCCATTCGAAGACGGGCAGCGTCGCCGGCAGCACCGGATCGACGCTGATCGGCAGCGTCTGCCAGGCGAAGTCCTGGCCTTCCAGCGCGCGCAGCTTGCCTTCCCACGCCGTCACCTTGCAGAAGTGAAGCCGCACGTACGCGTGCGGATAATCGTGCTCGATGGTGTGCCAGGGCACGCAGGTGCGCAGCGTGACATCCAGCTCTTCCTTCAGCTCACGCGTGAGCGCGGCTTCCACCGATTCACCCGCCTCCAGCTTGCCGCCAGGAAATTCCCAGTAGCCCGCATACGGTTTGCCCTCGGGGCGCTGCGCCAGCAAGAACTGGCCATCCGGCTGCACGAGCACGCCCACGGCGACTTCGGTGATCTTGCGGCCGTCCGGTGTGTGCGTCGGCGGCACTTGGGTCAGGTTGTCAGCCGACATGCTGCCGCCCATGCTTGCCGCCCCAATCGCGCGCGAATTGCCATGCCACGCGGCCCGAACGCGAGCCGCGCTCCAGTGCCCACACCAGTGCCTCACCGCGAGCAGCGGCGATGTCCTCGTCGCTGCAGCCGAAGTGCTTGAGCCAGTGACCAACGATGGTCAGGTATTCGTCCTGCTTGGGCGGGTAGAACGACAGCCACAGCCCAAAACGCTCCGACAGCGAGATCTTCTCTTCCACCACCTCGCCCGGATGGATTTCGCCATCCGACGTGTGCTGGTAGGTCTCGTTGTCCTTCATGTACTCGGGCAGGAGATGACGCCGGTTGGACGTGGCATAGATCAGCACGTTGTCCGACTGCGCCGCGACCGAGCCGTCCAGCGCAGACTTCAGCGCCTTGTAGCCCGATTCACCTTCTTCGAACGACAGGTCGTCGCAGAAAATCGCGAAGCGCTCGGGGCGCGTGGAGAGCTGCTCGACGATGTCGCCCAGGTCCGCCAGATCATCCTTGTCGACTTCGACCAGGCGCAAGCCGTCCTTCACGAACGCGTTCAGGCACGCCTTGATGAGCGACGACTTGCCGGTGCCGCGCGCGCCCGTGAGCAGCACGTTGTTGGCCGGCAGCTTGCTCACAAACTGGCGCGTGTTGGCGACGATGGCGTCTTTCTGACGCTCGATGTTGTGCAGGTCGCTCAGGCGGATCGGCGGCAATTGCCGGATCGGTGCGAGATAGCCGATGTTGCCGAACAGGCTCTGGCGCTTGCGCCAGCGGAAGGCCACTGCCTCCTTCCAGTCAGCTTCGGTCAACTCGGCAGGCAGCCACTGCTCGAGCCGCCCCAGAAAGCGGTCGAGCCGTGCGGAAAGGTCGGACGACATGATGGCGCTCCGGATCACGAACGGTAGTCCGCGTTGATCGACACGTAGTCGTGCGAGAAGTCGCACGTCCACACAGTGGCGGTAGCGTCGCCGCGGCCGAGCGCGATGCGCACGGTGATCTCGGCTTGCTTCATCACGCGCTGGCCGTCTTCTTCGCGGTAGTCGGGGTTGCGACCGCCATCGCGAGCGACCCATACGTCGTCGAGCCACAGGTTGACGCCGTTCACGTCGAGGTCGTTCACGCCGGCATAGCCGACAGCGGCCAGGATGCGGCCCAAGTTGGGGTCCGACGCGTAGAACGCGGTCTTGACCAGCGGCGAATGCGCGACGGCATAGGCAATCTGGCGGCATTCCTCAACGTTGCGGCCGCCTTCAACGCGGATGGCCATGAACTTGGTCGCGCCTTCGCCGTCGCGCACGATCTTCTGCGCAAGCTCCTGCGCAAGGCCCGTCAGCGCATCGCGCAGCGCGGCATAGTCGGGGTGCGATTCGGAATCGATGCGCGGCGTGCCGGCGCGGCCCGTGGCGATCACGACAAAGGAATCGTTGGTCGACGTATCGCCGTCCACCGTCACGCTGTTGAACGAGTGATCGGCCGCATGGCGCACGAGCCCTTGCAGCACGGCTTCATCCACGTTGGCGTCGGTGGCGATGAAGCCGAGCATTGTCGCCATGTTCGGGCGGATCATGCCCGCGCCCTTGCTGATGCCCGACATGCGCACGGTCTTGCCCGACAGCGTGCAGGTGGCCGACGCGGCCTTGGGCACGGTGTCCGTCGTCATGATGGCTTCGGCGGCGGCCAGCCAGTTGTCCGGCTTGGCGTTGACCTGCGCAGCGGGCAGCCCGGCGATGATGCGGTCGACCGGCAGCGGCTCCAGAATCACGCCGGTCGAGAACGGCAACACCTGCTCCGCCGACACGCCCAGCAGCTTGGCCACTGCATCGCACGTCTGGCGTGCATGCGCGAGGCCCGGCGCACCCGTACCAGCGTTGGCGTTGCCCGTGTTCACGACGATGGCACGTGCGCCCTTGCCGCTCGCCAGATGCTCGCGGCAGACCTGCACGGGTGCGGCGCAGAAACGGTTCTGCGTGAACACGCCGGCCACGCTCGAGCCCTCGGCAATGCGCACCAGCAGCACGTCCTTGCGATTGGCCTTGCGCACACCAGCCTCGGCCCAGCCAAGGTCTACGCCGTCGATCGGCAACAGGGAGTCAGCGGCGGGCGCGACGAGATTCACAGCCATGGAGCACACCTTTCAAATGAGGATGCCCGCATTGCGGGCATCGTGAATCAACAGAAAACAGGTTCTAAGCAGCGTCAAGCCAGCTTGCCGTGGCACTGCTTGTACTTCTTGCCGGAGCCGCACGGGCACGGGTCATTGCGGCCGACCTTGGGCACTTCGCCAGCCAGCACTGCCGCAGCCGCCGATGCCGCCGAACGGTGGGCCGGCATGCCCGGCTCTGCGCCGTGAATCTCGGCATCGCCTGCGGCCACTTCGGCCAGTTCGCTGAACTCGTCGTGCTTGTATTGCACGTTGCTCAGCGCGGACAGATCCTCTTCGATCTGCTCGGAAGCCTGCTCCAGCTCTTCCTGCGATTGGATACGCACCGTAAAGACGATGCGCGTGACTTCGTTGCGGATGGTGTCGAGCAGACGGCCGAACAGTTCGAACGACTCGCGCTTGTATTCCTGCTTCGGATCCTTTTGCGCATAGCCGCGCAGGTGGATGCCCTGGCGCAGCATATCGAGCGCAGCCAGGTGTTCGCGCCAGTGCGTATCGAGGCTCTGCAGCATCACCGAACGCTCGAAGCCGGCAAACGATTCGCGACCGACCTGCGCCACCTTGCCTTCGTACACGGCTTCGGCGGCGTCCAGAACCATCTTCAACAGCTCTTCGTCCTCGATGGACTCGGCGGACTCCAGGGTCTTCACCAGCGGCTGATCAACACCCCAGTCTTCGCGCAGGGTCTTCTCAAGGCCGGCGACGTCCCATTGCTCTTCCATGGTCTCGGCCGGCACGTAGGTGCGGAACAGCTCGGTGAACACGGATTCGCGCAGGTTCTTGACCAGATCGCCCACGTCCTGCGCTTCGAGAATCTCGTTACGCAGCTTGTAGATTTCGCGGCGCTGGTCGTTGGCAACGTCGTCGTACTGCAGCAGTTGCTTGCGGATGTCGAAGTTGCGGCCTTCCACCTTGCGCTGGGCCGATTCGATCGAACGCGTGACGATGCCAGCTTCGATCGGCTCGCCCTCGGGCATCTTCAGGCGGTCCATGATGGCGCGTACGCGGTCACCCGCAAAGATACGTAGCAACTGGTCATCCAGCGACAGATAGAAGCGCGACGAACCCGGGTCACCCTGACGGCCGGCACGGCCACGCAACTGGTTGTCGATCCGGCGCGATTCATGGCGCTCGGTGCCGACGATGTGCAGGCCACCGGCGGCCTTCACCTGCTCGTGCAGCGATTGCCATTCGTCCTGCAACTGCTTCACGCGCGCGGCTTTTTCCTCCTCGGAGAGCGACTCGTCGGCCATGACGAAGCCGGATTGCTTCTCCACGTTGCCGCCCAGCACGATGTCGGTACCGCGACCCGCCATGTTGGTGGCGATGGTAATCGCCTTGGGGCGGCCCGCTTCCGCGATGATGGCGGCTTCGCGCTCGTGCTGCTTGGCGTTGAGCACCTGGTGCGGCAACTTGGCCTGATTCAGCAGGTTCGACAGCAGCTCGGAGTTTTCGATGGACGTCGTGCCCACCAGCACCGGCTGGCCGCGCTCGTAGCAATCGCGGATGTCGCGGATGACAGCGTCGTAGCGCTCCTTGCCGGTCTTGTAGATCTGATCCTGCAAGTCCTTGCGCTGCGGCGTGCGGTTGGTCGGGATCACCACGGTCTCCAGGCCGTAGATCTCCTGGAATTCGTACGCTTCCGTATCCGCCGTGCCGGTCATGCCCGACAGCTTGTTGTACATGCGGAAGTAGTTCTGGAACGTGATCGTCGCCAGCGTCTGGTTTTCCTGCTGGATCTGCACGCCCTCCTTGGCTTCCACAGCCTGGTGCAGACCGTCGGACCAGCGGCGACCCGACATCAGGCGGCCGGTAAATTCATCGACGATCACCACTTCACCGTTCTGCACCACGTAGTGCTGATCACGGAAGAACAGGCTGTGCGCGCGCAGGGCAGCGTACAGGTGGTGCATCAGCGTGATGTTCTGCGGCGCGTAGAGCGATTCGCCCTCACCGATCAGACCGGCCTGCAACAGAATCAGCTCGGCTTTCTCGTGGCCCGATTCGGTCAGGTAGACCTGGTGCGATTTCTCGTCGACGTAGTAGTCGCCAGGCTTTTCGACGCCCGTGCCATCCGACTTCTCTTCGCCGATCTGGCGCGTGAGCTGCGCCGGGATGCCGTTCATGCGGCGATACAGGTCGGTATGGTCTTCGGCCTGCCCGGAGATGATCAGCGGCGTGCGCGCCTCGTCGATCAGGATCGAGTCCACTTCGTCGACGATGGCGTAGTTCAGCGGACGTTGCACGCGCTGGCCGGCGTCGTACACCATGTTGTCGCGCAGGTAGTCGAAGCCGAACTCGTTGTTGGTGCCGTAGGTGATGTCCGACGCGTAGGCGGCCTGCTTCTGGTCGTGATCCATGGTGGTCAGGTTGACCCCCACCGACAGCCCCAGCCAGTTGTAGAGCTTGCCCATCCACTCGGCATCGCGCTGAGCGAGGTAGTCGTTGACCGTCACCACGTGTACGCCCTGACCGGAGATGGCGTTCAGGTACACCGCCAGCGTAGCGGTCAGCGTCTTGCCTTCACCGGTGCGCATTTCGGCGATCTTGCCGTCGTGCAGCACCATGCCGCCGATGAGCTGGACGTCGAAGTGCCGCATCTTCATCACGCGCTTGCTGGCCTCGCGGCACACGGCAAACGCCTCGGGCAGCAGCACGTCGAGCGTCTCGCCCTTGGCAAAGCGTTGGCGAAATTCTTCGGTCTTGGCCTGCAGCTCGGCATCGGACAGCGCTTCGAACTTGGGCTCGAGCGCGTTGATCTGCGCCACCTTGCGGCGGTACTGTTTGATCAGCCGTTCATTACGGCTGCCGAAAATCTTCTTGAGAAGGCCCGTGATCATCGATGGCTAGGGCCGGCGAGCCACCCAGAAAACGCTTCGCGCAGTACGGCGAAACACAGGCGGCGCAATGGCCCGAATAGGGTTGGCGCAAAGGCGGGAGTTTAGCATGTGCAAAACACCCGCTTGATGGCGGCAGTCCCGCCGGATGTGGCAGGAACGCCGCACTTTAGCGCGGCGCCGAACCCTGTCCGGGCGGCCACACACTCACGCTGAATTGGGGACGGGCGCCCCGATTGCAACCCGGGCTGGATCAGTGGCCGGCAGCCGCCATGCTCTTGCCGATATCCGCTGCTGCCATTTTCGGGGCCGGCGCCTTGTTGGCGGCCATCTTGGGCTGGCCGGCGTTCTCCAGGAAAGCCACCGGGTTCTGCGGCACGTCGTTGACGTGCACCTCGAAGTGCAGGTGCGGACCGGTAGCACGGCCCGTACGGCCGATCAGCGCAATGCGCTCGCCCGCCTTCACGATGTCACCCACCTTTACAAACACCTTGGACGCATGGGCATAGCGCGTCTTCAGGCCGTTGCCGTGGTCGATGTCGATCATGTTGCCGTATTCGTGGTGGAACTCGCTGGCCACCACCACGCCGCCGGCCGCTGCCACGATGGGCGTGCCAACCGGGCCGACAAAGTCCACGCCATCGTGCTGCGTGCGGCGGCCCGTGAACGGATCGATCCGCACGCCAAAGCCCGAGGAGTCGTAGCCCGTGGCCACAGGGCGCACGGTCGGCATCATCTTGGCGTGGATCTGGCGGTCCATCAGGGTGCTCTCCAGCACGCTGAGGTAGTCGTTGCGCTGGTCGGCGGAACGCGTCAGGCGGCTCAACTCGGACTGGATCTCCGGCATCGACATCGGCCTAGAGAACGCGCCCTCCGGACCGCCCCGCCCTGGCTGCGATTTGAAGTCGAACTCGCGCGGTGGCACGCCGGCCAAACCCGACACACGGGCGCCCAGCGCATCGAGGCGCACCAACTGCGCTTGCATTTCGCCGATGCGGGCGGCCATCAGGTTGAGGTTTTCGCGGGTCACGCGCGGGTCGGCACCGGCTGCGGCGGATGTGCTCGCTACGGGCAGCAAGCCTTGCTTGGCGGCCAGCCAAGTCCCGCCGACAGACAGGCCCGCCACGGCTAGCAACGCCACGCCGATGCTGACGAACACGCTGCGTCGCGAAAGGTGGACCGCGCCGGCTTTGCGCGGATGAATCAGGATGATCTGCATCGCTTTTTTCCGGACAAAAAAGCCGCCCGACGGCACGAAAGCGCGGTCAAGCGCCCTACAATGCCGGCATGCGAATCTTTGTTCATCCCGCTCTCAAAACGCCGGTGGCAAAACCCGTCCAGGACTGGCTCTCGGGTGCCGGTTCGGTTGGCCCGCTGATGCGGACCGCCAAGCAATTGGCGTTGTTGGAAGCGGAGGTGTTGTCGCTGTTGCCGCCCGGCTTGGGCGGCGGCGTGGCCATCGGTGGCATCAAGAACGATGCGCGCGACAGCCGAGAAGCGACTCTGGTGCTGCTCGCCGCACATAGTGCGGCTGCGGCGCGCCTACGGCAGGTGGTACCCACCTTGCTGGAGCGTCTGCAGCGCCGGGGATCGCAGATTACCGCAATTCGTGTACGGGTACAACCGCAGGGCGGCAACGACAGCTTGTGGCCACAAGAGACCCAAAAGCCGCCTAAACGCGCCAAGATGACAGCAGTTGGGGTCAACAGCCTCGCCGCGCTAGCGGCAGAACTGCCCGATTCGCCACTACGCAAGGCCCTGGCCGAAATGGTCGGACGACATATCGCGCCCAAATGAAAAGCGCCCCGCGGGGCGCTTTTTTTTCATGCGTGTGACCGTGTCCGCCGATCACGAAAACGCGGGCTGCAACTGCGGCAGAAACGCGCGCGGCGCCTCTTCCACCTTGTCGAACGTCACGATCTCGTAGGCCGTTTCATCGGCCAGCAGCGCGCGCAGCAGCGCGTTGTTCAGGCCGTGCCCCGACTTGTGCGCCGTGTATGCGGCAATCAACGGATAGCCCACCACATACAGATCGCCAATGGCATCGAGAATCTTGTGGCGGACGAACTCGTCGCCATAGCGGAGTTCGTCATTGTTCAGCATGCGGTGCTCGTCCAGCACGATGGCATTGTCGAGGCTGCCGCCGCGTGCCAGGCCGACTTCGCGCAGCATTTCGACTTCGTGCGCAAACCCAAAGGTGCGCGCGCGGGCGATCTCGCGCGTGTAGCTCGTGTCGGCAAAATCGATCTCGAACGTCTGGCCGGTCTTGTCGACAGCCGGGTGACGGAACTCAATCGTGAACGCCAGCTTGAAGCCAAAGTACGGATCCAAGCGGGCAAGCTTGTCACCTTCGCGGATTTCCACCGGCTTGGTCACGCGGATGAAACGCTTGGCCGCGCCCTGCTCCTCAATACCCGCCGATTGCAGCAGGAACACGAACGAGGCGGCGCTGCCGTCCATGATGGGAATCTCTTCCGCGTCGACATCCACGTAGAGGTTGTCGATACCCAAGCCAGCGCAGGCCGACATCAGGTGTTCGACAGTCGAGACGCGCGCGCCGTCCTTCTGCAGCACGGAAGCCAGGCGGGTGTCGCCGATGGCGTTGGCGTTGGCAGGAATTTCGACGGCCGGGTTCAAGTCCACGCGCGTGAACACGATGCCCGTACCAGTCGCGGCCGGGCGCAGCGTCAACGTTACCTTGCGGCCCGAGTGCAACCCGATGCCGACGGTCTTGACGACGGACTTGATGGTGCGTTGTTTCAACATGGCCGCCCTCAACTCACGAAATTTGTATGATTGTTTTTATCTATGCACTCTGCATAGGTGATAACCCTAAGCATACCATTTTCACACCCCTGCCTTCAAAACGACTTTTGTATCGGGATGTTAGGGGTGCCCACACTTCGCTCAATCTCGCTGCAAGCAGGTTCGGCGCTGAGGGCGCTTGAGCCGCGCGTGGAGGCGATGCGCGGCGGGTTGGCGCCATTTTGGGGCACGTTGGCGTGACGTCAGAGGATCGCCAGGATCGATTCTGCGCTGCTCACAGCAAACTGCCCGGGCGCTTCCACCTGTAGCGCTATTACCACACCGTCTTTGGCAACCATCGCGTAGCGCTGCGAACGCACGCCCATGCCCCGCTTCGTAAGGTCTTGATCAAGGCCGAGCTTGCGCGTGAACTCTGCGCTGCCATCGGCGAGCATGCGGACCTTGCCGTCGGTCCCTTGGGCGCGAGCCCATGCACCCATCACAAAAGCATCGTTGACGGATACACACCAGATTTCGTCGACACCCTTGTCGCGCAAGGCGTCGTAGTGTTCGACATAACCCGGCACATGGCGCGCTGAGCAAGTCGGCGTAAAGGCGCCGGGTAATCCGAAGATGACGATCGTCTTGCCTTCAGCCAGGTCCTGGACAGAAAAGGCGTTGGGCCCAAGCGCGCAGCCGTCCTTTTCCACTTCAAAGAACTCGTAGAGCGTCGCGTCGGGAAGCGGTTGGCCAGGCTGGATCATGATCGTCAAGAAACGTGCATACGAATACCGGGATCATAAAACGAGACCGCCCGCGTGAGTGACTCACGCGGGCGGTCTGGGAGACAACCGCATCAGACGGCATTGGGCATCGGGCACCACGCGCGACGCGACGAACGGGCATACCCGCCGGGCGGGATGAACCCTTCCGGGGAGGCGGCCAGAGGCCAACCTGCCCGGCGGCAACGACTGTGTCCGGTTCGTCGCGCGCTGTCGACTGACGAGCGGCGGGCGTCACGCAACGGCGATCACGGGAGGGGAGCCGTGAACCGCACGCAGCATGGGGTGCCGCAGGCAGCCGGACGTGCGCGGGCGCTTATCGTGCCAACGCGAGCCCGATCAGTCTGCCTGCTTGCGCAGGAATGCCGGAATGTCGTACGTATCGACGCCCTTCTCTTGCAGGGCTGCCACGTGCGCCGACGCCGACTCACGCGAGCTGCGCCACACGGCCGGGGTGTCGAAGTTGCTGTAGTCCGGTGCGGCTGCCACCGAATGGCCCATGGCGCCACCGCCGAAGGCCACGGGTTGGTTGTCGGTACCGGTCTTCAGCAGCGTCATCGTCTGCTGCTGTTGTTGCTTGTTGCGTGCGGCACGGCCCAGGCCGGTGGCTACCACGGTCACGCGCAGTGCGTCGCCCATGGCGTCGTCGTAGACCGTACCAAAGATGACGGTGGCATCTTCCGCGGCATAGCTGCGGATGGTGTTCATCACTTCCTTGGTCTCGGACAGCTTGAGCGAGCGGCTGGCCGTGATGTTGACCAGCACACCGCGTGCGCCCGACAGGTCCACGCCTTCCAGCAGCGGGCTGGCGACGGCTTGCTCTGCGGCCAGGCGTGCACGGTCGACGCCGGACACGGTGGCCGTGCCCATCATCGCCTTGCCTTGTTCGCCCATCACAGTCTTCACGTCTTCAAAGTCGACGTTCACCAGACCGTCGACGTTGATGATTTCCGCAATGCCGGCCACGGCGTTGTGCAGCACGTCGTCGGCGCACTGGAAGCACTTGTCCATCTCGGCGTCATCGCCCATGACTTCGAAGAGCTTTTCGTTGAGCACGACGATCAGCGAATCGACGTTGCCTTCCAGATCGTTCGCGCCGGCTTCGCCCATCTTGGCGCGGCGTGCGCCTTCAAAGTCGAAGGGCTTGGAGACCACGCCCACGGTCAGGATGCCCATTTCCTTGGCGATCTGCGCGACCACCGGTGCCGCGCCCGTGCCCGTGCCACCGCCCATGCCGGCGGTGATGAAGACCATGTGCGCGCCGCGCAATGCATCGGCGATCTGCTCACGGGCTTCTTCTGCGCAGTGCTTGCCGACTTCCGGCTTGGCACCCGCGCCCAGGCCCGTGCTGCCCAGTTGCAGCACGCGCGAGGCGGTCGAGCGCTTGAGCGCTTGCGCATCGGTGTTCATGCAGATGAATTCCACGCCTTGCACGCCGCGGTTGATCATGTGCTGCACGGCGTTGCCGCCCGCGCCGCCGACGCCGACCACCTTGATGATGGTGCCGTCCTGCATTTCCGTTTCAATCATGTCGAAGTCCATCGTTGCCTCCAGAAGTGATCAGTCCCAGACGATGCAGCCTCCCCGCCGCAACCCCTGGTTCCTGAACAAAAAACATCAAAACAAGAAACTCAGCTTCGCTCCCCGAGGGAGCACATCGCCAACACCCAAGCGCCCCGCGCTTAGAAGTTGCCGATAAACCATTCCTTCATACGCGTCCACATCTGCTTGGCAGAACCGGACTGCACAACCACCTTTCGCCCGCGCATGCGCTGCACGCGACCTTCCTGCAGCAGGCCCATGACCGTCGCGTAACGCGGGCTCTTCACCACCTCGTGCAGGTTGCCGCGGTACTCGGGCACGCCCACGCGCACGGGCTTGAGGAACATGTCTTCACCCAGTTCGACCATGCCCGGCATCATTGCGGTACCGCCAGTGAGGACCACGCCGCTACTGAGCAGTTCCTCGTAACCCGATTCGCGCACCACCTGGTGCACGAGCGAGAACAGCTCTTCCACGCGCGGCTCGATCACGGCGGCCAATGCCTGCCGCGAAAGCGTGCGCGGGCCGCGATCGCCAACGCCCGGCACATCGATCATCTCGTCCGGATCGGCCAGCACCTGCTTGGCGATGCCGTACTGGATCTTGATGTCTTCGGCGTCCGGCGTTGGCGTGCGCAAGGCCATGGCGACGTCGTTGGTGATCTGGTCACCAGCAATGGGGATCACAGCCGTGTGGCGGATCGCGCCTTCGCTGAAGATGGCGATGTCGGTCGTGCCGCTGCCGATGTCGACCAGCACCACGCCGAGTTCCTTCTCGTCTTCCGTCAGCACGGCCAAGCTCGATGCCAGCGGCTGCAGGATCAGGTCGTGCACCTCAAGCCCGCAGCGACGCACGCACTTGACGATGTTCTGCGCGGCGCTCACCGCGCCCGTCACGATGTGCACCTTCACCTCGAGCCGGATACCGCTCATGCCGATCGGCTCGCGCACGTCTTCCTGGCCGTCGATGATGAATTCCTGCGTGAGGATGTGCAGGATCTGCTGATCGGTCGGGATGTTGACGGCCTTGGCGGTCTCGATCACGCGTGCCACATCGGTGGAGGTGACCTCCTTGTCCTTGATCGCCACCATGCCGCTCGAATTGAAGCTGCGGATATGGCTGCCGGCAATGCCCGTGAACACCTCGCCGATCTTGCAGTCGGCCATCAGCTCCGCTTCTTCGAGCGCTTTCTGGATCGACTGGACGGTCGCCTCGATGTTGACGACCACGCCCTTCTTCAGCCCCTTCGATTCGGTCTGGCCCATGCCGATGACCTCGTAGGCGCCGTCGGGGCGCAGCTCGGCCACCACCGCCACTACCTTGGAGGTGCCGATATCCAGCCCGACCAGAAGATCCTTGTATTCCTTGCTCATCGCGTTTTCTCTGTGCTTCGCGTTGCTTTGTTGTTGGCCACCGGCTTACCCCCCAGTGTGGCTTTCGGCTTTGCGGCACTGCTGGTGCCATTCGTGGTGCCGGGCAACTTGCCCCCCTTGGCCAGCACCGCAGCCTGCGCATCGGTCAGGAAGCGCACACCCGCCGCCCGAACCGCAAACCCGTTGGGGTAACGCAGATCGGCGTATTCAATCTGACCGCCCCAGCGCTGCGTCACCTGCGGCCACGCACGCACAAAGCGGCGGGCACGCGCGGCCAGGGCTGTGCGGTCATCGTCATTCAGTTCTCGGCCCAGCTCGATGACCGTGCCGTTGGACAACCGCGCGCGCCACGCGTAGCGGTCGGTGAGCGTCACGCTCACGGGCTCGGTGTTCATCGGCTTGAACCACTCGGTCATGGTTTCCAGCTTGTCGACCACGTCTTGCTCGGTGCCTTCGGGGCCGGCGAGCGCCACTAGGTCGACGTCGTCTTCGGCTTCGGCCAGGTTGGCCACGAAGACTTCGCCATACGTGTTGACCAGCTTGCCGGAGTCGTTGCCCCCCCACGTGCCCAGCGCCTCGTGCTCCTGCACTTCGACCAGCAGGCCGTTGGGCCACACGCGGCGCACGCTCGCACGGCGTACCCACGGCACCGACTCGAACGCGGCACGGGCATCGTCCAGGTTCAGCGTGAAGAAGTTGCCGCGCAGCTTGGCCAGCGCGTTGGCGCGCACACTCGGCCCACTCACGTGATGCAACTCGCTACCGGCCATCGGCATCACACGCACCTGCTGCAGCTGGAACATCGGTCGCTGCATCAGCCACATCGCCCCAACCCCCAAGCAGCCAAGCGCGAGCAGTGCATACAGCGCACTCGCGACGGCGTTGAGGAGACGGGTGTTGTGCCACATAACGTTGTGCGATCCGGTTTGGCTTACTCAGGCTTCCAATCAGCGCTCGCGTGCAGTTCCAGCGACGCGGACGCCGCCAGTTGCAACACGAAATCCTCGTAACTGATGCCCGCAGCGCGCGCGCCCATCGGCACCAGCGAATGGCCGGTCATGCCCGGCGACGTATTCATCTCCAGCAGGAACGGTGCGTTATCGGACTTGCGCAGCATGATGTCGGCGCGGCCCCAGCCACGGCAGCCCAGCCCGCGATACGCCTGCACCACCAGCGCCTGCACGCGCGCGGCCACATCGGCGGGAATCGGTGCCGGGCATTCGTAGCGTGTGTCGTCTGTGAAGTACTTGTTCTGGTAGTCGTAGTTGGCCTGCGGCGCGACGATGCGGATGAGCGGCAGCGCGGTGGCGCTCTCGCCTTCGCCGATGATCGGGCAGGTCAATTCGTCGCCGTCGATGAACTGTTCGGCCATCACGTCGCGGTCCAGCCGCGCGGCTTTCTCGTAGGCGGCGGGCAGCTCGGCCACGCTCGTCACCTTGGTCAAGCCGATCGACGAACCCTCGCGCGCCGGCTTGACGATCAGCGGCAGGCCAAGGCGGTCTGCCACGGCTTGCCAATCGGCTTCAGTGCGAGCGCCGGCGTGCAGCATGACGAAGTCGGGCGTCGGCAGGCCATGCGTTTGCCATTGGCGCTTCGTGGCTTCCTTGTCCATCGCCAGCGCAGACGCGAGTACACCGCTGCCGGTGTACGGAATGCCGAATTGCTCGAGCAAGCCCTGGATCGTGCCGTCTTCGCCAAAGCGGCCGTGCAGCGAGATCACCACGCGATCAAAACCTTGCTTGGCGAGGTCAGCCACCGGCTGCAGGCCCGGATCGAACGGATGCGCATCGACACCGCGCGAGCGCAGCGCAGCCAGCACGCCATTGCCCGAGAGCAGCGAGATCTCGCGCTCAGCCGAGCGGCCGCCCAGCAGCACGCCCACCTTGCCGAGGGACTTCGGATCGATGGTCGGATGCGCAACGAACGGACCCGTCGTCATAGTCGTCATGCCTGTGCTCCTGCCTGCCGCGCTACCACCTGACCGGGCACTTGGCCGATCGACCCTGCGCCCATGGTGATGACCACATCGCCGTCCTGTGCGGCATCTAAGATCGCTTGCGGCATGTCTTCAATTTGTTCCACAAACACCGGCTCGATTTTGTTGGCCACGCGCAGCGCGCGCGTGAGCGACCGGCCATCGGCAGCCACGATAGGCGGCTCACCGGCGGAGTACACCTCGGCCAGCAACAGTGCGTCGACGGTACCGAGCACCTTCACGAAATCTTCAAAGCAATCCCGCGTGCGCGTGAAGCGGTGCGGCTGGAAGGCCAGCACGAGGCGACGATCCGGGAACGCGCCGCGTGCGGCAGCCAGCGTGGCGGCCATCTCGACCGGGTGGTGACCGTAGTCGTCGATGAGCGTGAAATGGCCCTTGCCGTCAGCCGTCGGCACTTCGCCGTAGCGCTGGAAGCGGCGGCCCACGCCGTTGAACTCGGCCAGTGCCTTGACGATGGCCTCGTCCGACACTTCGAGCTCGGTCGCGATGGCGATGGCGGCCAGCGCGTTCTGCACGTTGTGCAGGCCCGGCAGGTTCAGCGTGATCGACAGCGGCGGCTCGGCATGGCCGTTGAGCTGGCGGATAACGGTGAATTCCATGCGGCCATCCACAGCGCGCGGGTTGACAGCGCGCACCTGCGCATCTTCGGCAAAGCCGTAGCGCACCACCGGCTTGGACACGAACGGCAGGATCTCGCGCACGTTCGGGTCATCCACGCACAGCACGGCGATGCCGTAGAACGGCAGGCGCTGCGTGAACTCGATGAAGGCCTGCTTCAGGCGCGAGAAATCGTGCCCGTAAGTCTCCATATGATCGGCATCGATGTTGGTGATGACTTCGATCACGGGGAACAGGTTGAGGAACGACGCGTCGGATTCGTCCGCCTCGGCGACGATGAAGTCGCCCGTGCCCAGCCGCGCGTTGGCACCAGCGGAGTTGAGGCGACCGCCGATCACGAAGGTCGGGTCCAAGCCGCCCTCAGCCAGCACGGAGGCGACCAGGCTGGTGGTCGTCGTCTTGCCGTGCGTGCCGGCAATCGCGATGCCCTGCTTGAGGCGCATCAGCTCGGCCAGCATCACCGCGCGCGGCACGATGGGGATGCGCTTGGCACGCGCGGCCAGCACTTCGGGGTTGTCACCACGCACGGCGGTGGACACCACGACGGCGTTCGCGCCGATCACGTGCTCGGGCGCATGGCCCTGCATGATGGTGGCGCCCAGCGATGCCAGGCGCTGCGTGGTCGCGCTCTGCCCCAGGTCTGAGCCCGTCACGCGATAGCCCAGGTTCAGCAGCACCTCGGCGATGCCGCTCATGCCGGCGCCGCCGATGCCTACAAAATGGATGTTCTTGACGATGTGCTTCATATCGATTCTCTATGCCCCTATGTGCGGCTTACCGCGACACAGACGTCGGCAACCCGCTCAGCCGCTTCCGGCCGTGCCTGTTCGCGTGCTTTAGCCGCCATATCGGCCAATTGCGCACGCGTTAGGGACGCGAGTGTATCTGCCAGCGATGCCGGACCCAGTTCCTGCTGCGACACCAACAGCGCTGCGCCGCGTTCCGACAGGAAGCGCGCGTTGGTGGTCTGGTGATCGTCCACCGCATGCGGGAACGGCACGAACAGCGCCGCGACACCCGCCGCGGCCACTTCTGAAACGGTCATGGCGCCCGCGCGGCAGATCACGAGATCGGCCTGCGCATATGCAGCGGCCATGTCATCGATGAAGGGCACGGCTTGCGCGTGCGTGTCTTCAATGCCGGCGGCAGCGTAGTTGGCGCGCAGTGTGTCGATCTGTTTGGCGCCCGCCTGGTGAATCACGATCGGGCGCGTGTCCGCCGGCAACAATGCCAGCGCCTTGGGCACCACGTCGTTGAGCGCTGCGGCGCCGAGGCTGCCGCCGACGACCAGCACACGCAGCGGACCGGTGCGCTCGGCGTAGCGCGCTTGTGGCGACGGCAGCGTTGCCAAATCGGCGCGGATCGGGTTACCGACCCACTCGGCTCCGGCCAATGCATTCGGGAACGCGCACAGCACGCGATCGGCCACGCGCGCGAGCACGCGGTTGGCGAGACCGGCAATCGAATTCTGTTCGTGCAGCACCAGCGGGCGGCCCAGCAGCACGCTCATCATGCCGCCCGGGAAGGTGATATAGCCGCCCATGCCCAGCACCACGTTCGGACGCACACGGCGCACCACGCCCAGGCTTTGCCAGAAGGCACGCAGCAGGTTCAGCGGCAGCAGGAACTTGGTGACGAGGCCCTTGCCGCGCACGCCGCCAAACTGCACCGACTCCAGCGGAAAACCGTGCTTGGGCACAAGCTGGCCTTCCATGCCGTTCGCATTGCCGAGCCACACCACCTTCCAGCCGCGCGCAGCCAGGAGCTTGGCCACCGACAACGCGGGGAAGATGTGGCCGCCCGTGCCGCCGGCCATGACGAGGAGGGTGCGCGGTGACGAGCCAGTCGTCATACCTTGCCCCCACGCATCAGCACGCGGTTCTCGTAGTCAATACGCAGCAGCAGCGCGACCGCCACGCAGTTCATCAGGATGCCCGAGCCACCGTAGCTCACCAGCGGCAGCGTCAGCCCCTTGGTTGGCAACAGCCCCAGGTTCACACCCATGTTGATGAACGCCTGCCAGCCGATCCAGATCCCCAGGCCCTTGGCGACCAGGCCGGCGAACGTGCGATCGAGCTGCAGCGCGGTACGGCCGATCTCGAATGCGCGACGCACCATCCAGTAGAACAGCAGGATCACGATCAGCACGCCGATGAAGCCAAGCTCCTCGCCGATCACAGCGAGGATGAAGTCGGTATGTGCTTCAGGCAGGTAATGCAGCTTTTCGATGCTGCCGCCCAGGCCGACGCCAGTCCATTCGCCGCGGCCGAAGGCGATGAGCGAGTGCGTCAATTGGTACGCCTTGCCTTGCGCGTATTCCTCTTGCCACGGATTCAGGTACGCGAAGATCCGTTCGCGCCGCCACGGCGACGCCACGATCAAGAGCGAGAACGTCGACACCGCGGTCAGCACCAGCCCGCCGAACAGCTTGCCGTTCACGCCGCCCAGGAACAGGATGCCCATCGCCACGGCCGCGATCACCAGGAACGCACCCATGTCCGGCTCCAGCAGCAGCAACGAGCCGACAAACGCCACCGCCACGCCCATCGGCAGGAAGCCCTTGCGCACGCTCTGCATCCAGTCTTGTTTGCGCACCGTGTAGTTGGCGGCATACAGCACCACCGCCAGCTTCATCAACTCTGACGGCTGGAAGTTCATGATGCCCAGCGGCAGCCAGCGCCGCGCACCGTTCACGCCCTTGCCCACATGCGGGACGAGCACGATCACGAGCAGCCCCAGCGCGATGATGAAGAGCTTCGGTGCGTACTTGTCCCAGAATTTGATCGGAATCTGAAACGCCACGACCGCACCGATCACCCCGATCAGCAGCGAGAACATGTGGCGCGTCAGAAAATGGCCGTTGCTGTAGTTCGCGTACTTGGGTGAATCCGGCAGCGCAATCGATGCCGAATACACCATCACCAAGCCGAGCCCCAGCAGCACGATCACCACCCACATCAGCGGCTGGTCGTACTCCATCATCTTGGAGCGCGTCGGCTTGACGCCCGAGACGGCATCGCGCAGGCCGCCCCACGCGTTGCCGATGGTCGCTCCGATGAAGCCGCTGCGTTTGATCTGGGTGTCGCTCATAGGAGGACTCCTCGGTCGGCGGCGAGCGCCACCACGGCTTCATGGAAGACCTGCGCGCGATGTTCGTAGTTGCGGAACATGTCGAAGCTCGCGCACGCCGGCGACAGCAACACAGCGTCGCCCGGCTGCGCGCGTGCGGCAGCTTCTTGTACGGCGGCTTCCAGCGTCGGGGCGTCAACCAGCGTGACACCGGTATTGGCCAGCGCCTCTCGGATCAGCGGCGCATCGCGGCCGATCAGCACCACGGCGCGCGCGTACTGCGCGACCGGCTCGGCCAGCGGCGAGAAATCCTGCCCCTTGCCATCCCCACCCGCGATCAGCACCACGTGCTTGGACAGGCCGGAGAGCGCCGCCACCGTCGCGCCAACGTTGGTGCCCTTGCTGTCGTCAAAGAATTCGATGTCATCAAACGCAGCGATCAGCTCGACGCGGTGCGGCTCGCCGGCGTAATCGCGCAGACCGTGCAACAGCGCGCTGACCGGCAGGCCGATCGCGCGGCACAGCGCCAGCGCAGCCATCGCGTTGGTGGCGTTGTGCAGGCCGCGGATGCGCAGCGCGTCGGCAGGCATCAGGCGCTTGAGGCGCACGGGTACGGGCGCTGCGGGCGTTGTGTCGCCCTTCTTGCGGCGCGTGGGCTTGGGCAGATCGTCTTCGTCGGCTTCGGCCAGCACGATCCACGGCATGCCGCCATCGCGCAGCAGGCCGAGTGCATCAGGCGTGGCCGGCTCGTCAATGCCAAACGTGATGTCGCCACCAGACTTGCTGGCGAATGCCATCACACCCGCATCCTGGCGATTCAGTACACGTGTGGTGTTGGCACCGAAGATGCGCCCCTTGGCCGCGGCGTAGGCCTCCATCGAGCCATGCCAATCCAGGTGATCCTGCGTGATGTTCAGGATGGTGGCGGCATCGGCGTCGAGCGTGTGGGTGGTTTCCAGTTGGAAGCTGGAAAGCTCCAGCACCCACACGTCAGGCAGCGTGCCGGCATCCACGCATTCAGTGAGCTTGTCCAGCGCCGACGGGCTGATGTTGCCCGCCACGCCGACGGTCTTGCCGGCGCGCTCGGCCAGGGCGCCCGTGAGCGCGGTGGTGGTCGTCTTGCCGTTGGTGCCGGTGATGGCCAGCACGCGCGGCGCATAACCCTGCGCGGCCTTGAGGCCAGCCAGCGCTCGAGCAAACAGTTCGATCTCGCCCCACACCGGTACGGTGCGCTCCTTGGCGGCGCCCAGCAGCGCAGCGACGTTGGCGTCCAGCGGCGACAGACCGGGGCTGATCGCCACCAGCGTCACACCGTCCAGCAGCGAGACGACGAACGGGCCGCTCACGAATTCAGCATCCGGCACGTGCGCACGCAGCGTCGGCAGGTTGGCCGGTGCCTCGCGCGTGTCAGCCACTCGCACGCGTGCACCATGACGGGCACACCAGCGCGCCATCGCCAGGCCGGACTCGCCCAGGCCGAGCACCAGCACAACTGGCGCGTCGAACTCGCCGAACATGCGCGGCGCTTGCTCGGTCTCGGCTGCAGGCATCGGCTCGGCCGATTCGAGAGTGGCAGCAACGGCTTCCACGGCCGCTTCCGGCTGCGTCGGCGCCATGTCGTCGTCGGGTGCGATGGGTTCGATCATGTCGGTCATGTCCGTGCTCACCGCAGCTTCAGGGTCGACAGGCCAATCAGCACCAGCATCATGGTGATGACCCAGAAGCGCACAACCACTTGCGTCTCCTTCCAGCCGGACAGTTCGAAATGGTGGTGCAGCGGGGCCATGCGGAACAGGCGTCGGCCTTCGCCGTAACGCTTCTTGGTGAACTTGAACCACGTCACCTGCAGCATCACCGAGAGGGTCTCGACCACGAAGATGCCGCCCATGATGAACAGCACGATCTCCTGGCGCACGATCACGGCGATAGTGCCGAGTGCACCGCCCAGCGCCAGCGCGCCGACATCCCCCATGAACACCTGCGCCGGATGCGCGTTGAACCACAGGAAAGCGAGCCCCGCCCCGGCCATCGCCGAGCAAAAGATCAGCAGCTCGCCCGCGCCCGGAATGTGCGGGAACAGCAGGTACTTGCTGTAGACGGCGCTGCCCATCACATAGGCGAACACACCCAGCGCGCTGCCCACCAGCACCACCGGCATGATGACGAGGCCATCGAGACCGTCCGTCAGATTCACCGCATTGCTCGATCCGACGATCACGAGATACGTCAGGATGATGAAACCGAACACGCCGAGCGGGTAACTGATCTCTTTGAAAAACGGCACGATCAGGTGCGACTTAGCCGGCAGGTTCAGCGACAGGCCGCTGCGCACCCAGTCAAGGAACAGTTCCAGCACGCGCATGTTGCTCGTCTCGGACACCGAGAACGCCAGATAGGCGGCAGCAAACAGGCCGATCACGGTCTGCCAGAAGAACTTCTCGCGCGAGGACATGCCCTTCGGGTCGCGGTACACAACCTTGCGGTAGTCGTCCACCCAGCCGATCGCGCCGTAGCCGAGCGTGACCAGCAGCACGATCCAGATGAAGCGGTTGCTCCAGTCAGCCCACAGCAGCGTGGACACGGCAATGCCAATCAACACCAGCACGCCGCCCATGGTGGGTGTACCGGCCTTGACCAGGTGGGTCTGCGGGCCATCGGTGCGCACTGCCTGGCCCACCTTCATCGCCGTCAAGCGACGGATCACAGCCGGCCCGAACCCGAGGCCGATCACCAGCGCCGTGAGCGATGCCATCACGGCCCGGAACGTCAGATAGTTGAAGACGCGCAGGAAGCCGTAGTCGTTCTGCAGCCATTGCGCCAATGCCAATAACATGGGTTCTTACATCCCTTTAATGCTTCTGTTGCGTGGAAGAGCCGGGCGACGATGCTGCGGCCGGGTCTTTCAAGACCAGCGCTTCAACAATGCGTTCCATCCGCATGAAGCGCGAGCCCTTCACCAATACTGTCGCGGCCGGTGCAATGGCCGGCACGCCTTGTGCAATCAAATCTTCGGCAGACGCGAAATGCTGTGCCCCTGCGCCAAAGGCGTCCACCGTGTGGCGAGCCAGCTCGCCAGTTGCCAGCACGGCATCGATGCCTCGCTCGCGTGCGTACGCGCCGATCTCTTCGTGGAACGCCGGTCCTTGCGAGCCGACCTCGCCCATGTCGCCCAGCACCAGCCAGCGCGGAGCGGGCAGCGTCATCAGCGCATCGATGGCCGCACGCATGGAATCCGGATTCGCGTTGTAGGTGTCGTCGATGATCAGGCCGCCATGCGCGCCGGCCTTGCGCTGCAACCGGCCCTTGACCGGCGCGAAGTTGCCCAGCGCTTGTGCAATCACCTCGGGCGCGACGCCGGCAGCCAGCGCACAGGCCGTCGCAGCCAATGCGTTGCGTGCGTTGTGTAGCCCCAGCAGCGGCAGCGTGATGACGAAACGCTGACCGGGTGCCCGCACGTCGATGCGCTGGCCGTCCGCGGTGTCCGCCACCGTGCCCGTCACAGCACCGGCCTCGATGCCGAAATCGAGCACACGGCGCGAACCCGCAGCCGCTTGCCACACCGCTGCATATTCGCCGCCGTTGGCCGCATCGCGCGGAAACACCGCTACGCCATCGGGCGGCAACGCAGCCAGCACAGCCGCGTGTTCTTCGGCCACCGCTTCCACGCTGACCATGAACTCCTGGTGCTCGCGCTGGGCGTTGTTGATCATCGCCACGGTCGGCTGGGCGATGGTGGCCAGCACGGCCGTCTCGCCCGGATGGTTCATGCCGAGCTCGAGGACGGCCAGCTTGTGCTGCGCGTTCAGTCGGAACAGCGTGAGCGGCAGGCCGATGTCGTTGTTGAAGTTGCCGGCGGTCGCCAGGCGGGCGTCTTCGCCCACGGCCTGCGCAAAGATCGCGGAGATCATCTCCTTGACCGTGGTCTTGCCGTTGCTGCCCGTCACCGCCACCACCGGAATCGGAAACTGGCGGCGCCAGCCGGCGGCGAGTTGACCCAGCGCGATACGGGTGTCGGCAACGGTCAGCACAGCGACGCCGGACACATCCAGCGTGGCAGCCGGCGCACGCGAGACCAGCACGGCCGCCGCGCCACGCGCCACCACCTCGGGCAGGAAGTCGTGCGCGTCAAAGCGCTCGCCGATCAGCGCGACGAACAGATCGCCGGGCTGCACGGCGCGGCTGTCGGTCGTCACACGCAAGATGGCCGCGTCGGGGCCAGCCAGGTAGGCGCCGGACATCCAGGCAGCGGCATCGGCAGCGCGCATCATCACGGGGCTCATGCGTTCACCCCTCGGGCAGCCAGTGCCAGGCGCACGTGCTCCTGGTCGGAGAACGGGCGCTTGCGGCCGGCAATCTCCTGTGTCGACTCATGCCCTTTGCCGGCCACGACGATGACGTCATGGGCGTCAGCGTGCCGCACCGCATGCAGGATGGCAGCAGCGCGGTCTTCGATCTGCGCTGCGGCGCGCGGGTTGTCCATGCCGTCAGAAATCTCGTCGAGGATGTGTTGCGGGTCTTCGCTGCGCGGGTTGTCCGAGGTTAGCACCACGTGCTGCGCCAGACGCTCGGCGATGGCGCCCATCTGCGGACGCTTGCCGGGGTCGCGGTCGCCACCGCAGCCGAACACGGCCCACAGCTTGCCGCCGCGCGCCTCGGTAATCGGTGCGAGCGCGCGCAGCGTCTGCTCCAGCGCATCGGGCGTGTGCGCGTAGTCGACCACCACCAACGGGCCGTCCTCGCCGCCGAAGCGCTCCATGCGGCCGCTCACGGGCTGCAGCTTTTCCAGGCGCGCGATGGCGTCTTGCCAGGGCATACCGGCGGCCAGCAGCGCGCCCAGCACCGCGAGCAGATTCGACACGTTGAACAGGCCGACGGTCGGCGCATGCACGGTCGCGCGGCCAAAGCTGCCGTCCACATCGAATGTGGTGCCGGTACGATGTGCACGCACGTTGGTCGCGCGCAACCAGTGCCTAGCGCCGTGCTGTGCAGCAGCTTCGCCATCAACGCCGTATTCGATGGTGTCGACATCCGCGCGTGCGTTCTGCAGCAAGCGCACACCGGCCGCATCGTCGCGGTTGATGACCGCCGCACGCAGCCCCGGCCAACCAAACAGGCGCGCCTTGGCGAGCTCGTACTCGGCCATGGTGCCGTGGTAATCGAGGTGGTCCTGTGTAAGGTTGGTGAACACCGCAATGTCGAAGACGGTGCCGTCCACGCGTCCCTGCTCCAGGCCGTGCGACGACACCTCCATGGCGATGGCGCGAGCGCCGGCGCGATGCAGGTCGGCCAGGCTGTGCTGCAGCTGAATGGCGTCTGGCGTGGTGAAACCGGTCACTTGCAACGCATCGACAAAACCGGTGCCAAGCGTACCCACCACTGCGCAACGCTCACCGTGCTTGGTCAGCGCCTGGGCAATCCACTGCGAGCACGACGTCTTGCCGTTGGTCCCCGTCACACCAATCACCCGCAGCGCCTCCGGCCCCGGCACGCCGTACCACTGCGCCGCCAAAGGCCCGGCCAGTTCAGCCAGGCCGTCCACAGGAAGAATGCGGACAGGCGCATCGGCCGGCATTGCATAGCCATGGGCCTCGGCCAGCACGGCGGAGGCGCCGGCCTCGATGGCCTGCGGAATGTGCGGGCGACCATCGCCACGCTGGCGCACATTGCCCAGCACGTAGGCGACAAACACGTCGCCCGTCTTGAGCTTGCGCGTGTCGCTGGTGAGATCGGCCCCAGCCGGCACTTGCGTGCGCAGCCAATCCACCACGGGCGCGAGGCGCGCGGCGATGGACGGGCGAGCGGACGTCGGCTTGGCGGTCATTGCAGCCCCCCCACCGGTTCTTCCGGCACATCCGGGGTCATCACGAGTTGACGCACGGGCGAATCCGGCGGCACGTTCAATGCGCGCAGGGTGCCACCGGTGATCTGCGAGAACACCGGGCCGGCCGCCCCGCCGCCGTAGCGATTGCCCACTGTGGGTTCGTCCACGCTCACCGCCACGATGATGCGCGGGTTCGACATCGGTGCCAGGCCAATAAACGAGGCACGGTACTTGGAGCGGTCATAGCCGCGCCCAGTGTGCTTCCAGGCGGTGCCGGTCTTGCCGCCCACGCGGTAACCCATCACCTGCGCCTGGGGCGCGGTGCCGCCGGGCGCCGTCACCGTTTCCAGCATCTGACGGACTTGCCGCGCCACCTCCGGCGAGATCACGCGCTCGCCCTGGGGCGGCTGGCCGTTGGTGCGGTACATCGTGATCGGGATCAGCTCGCCATCGTGCGCGAAGATCGTGTATGCATGGGCAATCTGGAACAGCGACACCGACAGGCCGTAGCCGTACGACATGGTCGCCTGCTCAATGCGGCGCCACTTGTTTGCGGGCCGCAGCCGACCCGCCACCGCCCCCGGAAAGCCGATCTTGGGCGCCTGGCCCAGGCCGACGCTGGTGAACATGTCCCACATTTCCTGCGGCTTGAGCGTCATCGCGATCTTGGTCGTACCGATGTTGCTCGAGTGCTGGATGACCTGCGCGACCGTCAACGTGCCGTAGTTGCCGGTATCGGAAATGGTGGCGCCTTCAAAGCTGTATTTGCCGTTGGTCTGCACCAGCGTGGTCGGCGTCACGCGCTTGAGCTGCAGCGCCAGACTGATGGTGATCGGCTTCATCATCGAGCCGGGCTCGAAGGTGTCGGTCAGCACGCGGTTGCGCAACTGCTCGCCCGACAGGCGGCTGCGGTCATTCGGGTTGTAGGTCGGATAGTTGGCCAGTGCCAGCACCTCGCCGGTCTGGGCATCCAGCACGATGGCGCTGGCCGCCTTGGCCTTGGTGCGCTCCACCGCGGCCTTGATCTCATTGAAGGTCAGGTACTGGATCTTGGCGTCGATAGAGAGCGTCTGGTCATGCCCGTCGCGCGGGGCCTTGAGCACGCCCACGTCTTCCACCACGCGTCCGAGGCGGTCCTTGATCACCTGACGCTGGCCAGCCGCACCCGCGAGATCCGCCTCGCGCGCCAGCTCCATGCCTTCCTGGCCTTTGTCCTCGACGTTGGTGAAGCCGACGATGTGCGCCATCGCCTCCCCTTCCGGGTAGAAGCGCTTGTACTCACGCGTCTGATAGATGCCGTCGATCTTGAGTGCGGCAATCTGGTCGGCCACATCCGGCAGCACCTGACGCTTGAGGTAGACGAAGCCCTTGTCTTCGCCCAGCTTGGCGGCCAGCTCCTTGCCGTTCATGCCGAGCAGCTTGGCGAGCTTCTGCATGTCGGCACTGGGTACGTTGTCAGGCACGTCTTCCGGCACGGCCCAGATGGCCTTCACCGGCAGGCTGGTCGCCAGCACCAGGCCATTGCGATCGAGAATCTTGCCGCGCGTGGCCGGCAGCTCCAGCGTGCGCTGGAAGCGCTTCTTGCCTTCGGCTTCATAGAAGCGGTTGCCCGGGCCCTGAATCCACAGCGCGCGGCCGATGAGCGCAACGAACGCTGCAAACATCAGGAACACGACCAGCTTCGATCGCCACATCGGCAAGCGCAGCCCGAGCACCGGGCTGGCCGAGAACTGGCCCGGACGCGCGCGCGCCGCAGTGCCGTTGGATTTACGTGCGCCGCTCATGGCTGTACTCCGGAAGCCGTGGGCGCGCTGGCCGGCGTGGCAGGCGCCACGGGCACATCGGCAAACCCCTGCAGATACTGCGTACGACCCGCCTGCGCGGGCGACATCTTCAATTGCTTGCTCGCGATATCGGCAATGCGAGCACTCTTGCCCAGTGCGCTCTGCTCATATTGCAGGCGCGACCAGTCGGTATTGAGCTGCTTTTCTTCCGCCTGCGCGCGATCCAGCGCGACAAACAATTGCCGCGCCTGATGCTGTGCGTTGACCAGCGACAGCGCACAGAGCACCAGCGCAGTCAGCAGGAACATGTTCAGGCGGTTCATGGCGTCGTCCCCGTCAGCTCAGCAACGCTCAGCCACGCGCATGATGGCCGAGCGCGCGCGCGGGTTGGCCGACACCTCGGCCTCCGACGGCTTCACGCGGCCAAGCAGGCGCAACTGCGGCGCCGGCAGTTCATGCGCACGCAGCGGCATTCGACGCATCTCCGGCGCGGCCGATTGCTCCGGGCGCGCCAGGGCCTGCATGAAGCGCTTGACGATGCGGTCTTCCAGCGAATGGAAGCTGATCACGACGAGACGTCCCCCCTGTTCCAGGCGATCAAAGGCGGCCTTCAGACCGGTTTCGAGGTCCGCAAGCTCTTGATTGACGTGAATCCGTAAAGCTTGAAAGGTGCGGGTCGCAGGGTCTTGACCCTTCTCGCGTGTCTTGACGGCTTGCGCCACGAGCGCGGCAAGCTCGGATGTGCGATCGAGAGAACCTCGATCCCCGGATTGGCCCCGGCGAGCAACAATCGCCTTTGCAATCTGTACAGCAAACCGTTCTTCCCCATAGTCCCGTATCACCCTCGCAATGTCGCGCTCATCAGCCTCGGCCAGCCATTGGGCTGCGGTGATGCCGCGCGTGGTGTCCATCCGCATGTCGAGCGGGCCATCCATCCGGAACGAGAAGCCACGTGCGCCTTCGTCGATCTGCGGCGAACTGATGCCGAGATCGAGCAGCACGCCGGCCACCCGTTCGATGCCGCGCGCATCCAGGCACCGGGCCATCTGCGCGAAGCTGTCATGCTCAATAGCGAAGCGGGCATCCTCTACGGTGCCCGCTTCGGTGATTGCTGCCGGGTCCTTGTCGAAGGCGACAAGTCTGCCGCCGGGCCCCAGCCGTTCGAGGATGAGCCGGCTGTGCCCGCCTCTCCCGAAAGTTCCATCTATATAGATGCCGTCGTCGCGCCAGATCAGCGCATCGACCGCTTCGTCTAAGAGCACCGTTTGATGGCGCAGTCCCGTACTGGCTTGGGTTGTCATCTCGCGTCATCAAAAGGAGAAATTCTTGAGGGCGTCGGGCATGCCTTGCGCCATGGCGGCTTGCTCCTTCGCGGTGTACGTGGCGGCGTCCCAGACTTCGAAGTGGCTGCCCATGCCGAGCAGCATCACGTCGCGCTCAAGGGAAGCCGCGGTGCGCAGTTCCGGGGTGATGAGGACACGGCCGGCGGTATCGAGTTCCACATCGGCGGCGCTGCCCAGGAAGATCCGCTTCCACCAGTGGGCCTCCATCGGCAGCGCGGCGATGCGCTCGCGAAAGCGTTCCCACTCGGGGCGCGGAAACAGCATGAGGCATCCGTCCGGGTGCTTGGTCACAGTCACCCGGCCCTCGGCCTGCAGCTGAAGCGCTTCGCGGTGCCGCGACGGAATGGACATCCGCCCTTTGGCATCCAGCGTCAGCGCCGACGCACCCTGGAACACGTTGGATTCTCTCTCCGGACGGCGGCGACGTTCACGATCGCGCTGTCAACTGGCCCACAAAACGGCCTCTTCAAACCACAAAACTACACTTTCTGACACTGTTTCCCACTTTAGAGGAACGATTTTGGGCGGTCAAGGCTTGTGGCGGCCTACGAGAGGGAAAATTTGCAATCAGAACAATGACTTAGCGCGACACCGAAAAGGGCTCGCACGACTTTTCCCCAATCAAATGAAGGAGATAGCGTGGATTATGAAGAAACCACGTGAGAGAACGCCGCGCGGCCAGCACCGTTGCGGCACGCAAAACACCGCAACGGCATGACTCGGGCGAACGGGGGAGCGTGGCGCGCCGTCGGGCGACGGCGCGGGCATCAGATACGGTAGGCGGTGCTGGTCATGACGCGTGACGCGGCGCGCATGGCTTGGCGGATGGGTGCAGGGAGATCGATGCCGCCGGCCTGGCGCGCGTTGTCGCCGTGGCGGATTTCATCGTCGCGCATCTGGGCGACGATGGCGCGCGAGCGGGTGTCCTGCTCGGGTAGTTTGTCGAGATGGCTGTCGAGGTGGTGCTCAACCTGGCGCTCGGTTTCGGCAACAAAGCCCAGGCTGATCTTGTCGCCCAGGCGGCCGGCTATGGCACCGATGGCGAACGCCCCGGCGTACCACAGCGGGTTGAGCAGGCTCGGTCGGTCGTTCAACTCTTGCAGGCGCTGGGCGCACCAGGCGAGGTGGTCTTCCTCCTCGCGCGCGGCTTCGTCGAGTTGAGCGCGGATAGCAGGATCGCGTGCAAAGAGCGCCTGCCCCTGGTACAGCGCCTGGGCGCAGACCTCGCCGACGTGGTTCACGCGCATCAAACCGGCGGCGTGGCGGCGATCGGCCTCGGAAAGCTTGGCGGCAGCGTCGTCTGCCGACGCGACTACAGCATCGGCGGGATTAGGACGGCTGGCGCGGGTCACGCCGGCCACGGCGCGCAGGGCGCGGTCGAATTCGGGGAGGAAATGATCGAGCATGCGGATCGAGCCTGAAAACGCGCCGCGGCAACGGTGCGGCGCAGACGTCATTGTAAGGCCGCCGCCCGGCGCGGCTTTGCTCGCGATCAGATCGGGGGCGACCAAACACAACTGTACGGGATAACCCTGTCGGTATTGGAATCGGATCTGAAACTGCGAGGAATCGCTCACGCACATCGCTTCTCTATTTCTGATTCAGAAACAGCCTGTTGCCCAGATCAGACAGCAAACATGCGTTTACGAACATTCGTTCGCAAATTTCGACCGAGCCCTGTAACGCGTTGCTACATTAGTCAGCGGCTTCGTTTGAAAGTCATGGGGCGGGAAGACGGGAACGGAGGGTCTGCCTGCCACCGAATTCAATAAATAAGATCAGGAGACCGACCGATGAAGAAATCGCTGCTGGCATTGGCAGTGCTGGGCACGTTTGCGGGTGTTGCGCAGGCTCAGTCGAGTGTGACGCTGTATGGCGTGGTCGACGCCAACGTCGAATACGTCAACCATGAGCAGAACGTAACGGCGGCGGGCGTCGCCATTCCGGGCAGCAGCGGTTCGCGCCTGGCGATGCAGGCGGGCGGTCTGTCTTCCAATCGTTGGGGCTTGCGCGGCGTTGAAGACATCGGCGGCGGGCTCAAGGGTCTGTTCGTGCTGGAGTCGGGCTTCGGCATGGACACCGGTACGCTGCAGCAAGGTGGCCGCCTGTTCGGCCGGCAGGCGTTTGTGGGCCTGCAGGGCAACTGGGGCAAGATCACGCTGGGCCGCCAATACACCACGATCTTCGACATGATGGCGAACTTCTCGCCGAGCGGTTACGCCACGCAGTGGGAGCCGGTGGTCGGCCTGCTGGGCGCGAACTTCCGCGAAGACAACGTAATCAAGTACACCGGCGCGTTCGGCCCGCTGACGGTGGAAGGCCACTGGGCATTCGGTGAGCGCGCAGGCAGCACGACGGCCAACTCGGCTTACGGTATCGGCGCGAACTACTTTGCCGGCCCGTTCGGTTTGGGCGTGGCGTATGACGAAGTGAAGGTGCTGACGGCGGCGGAAGCGCTGGGCCTGTCCGGCGGCAACCAATATGCCCGCGATAAGCGCGCCGCGATTGCCGCGAGCTATACGGTCGGGCCGGTGAAGGTCATGGGCGGCTACCGCTATGGCAATACCGAGGCACAGCAAGGCAACGTGACGTCGGCCCTGCTGCCGCACCGCGACGATCTGTACTGGCTGGGCGTGAATTACCAAGTGACCAACGCACTGGGCCTGACGCTGTCGTACTACTACGACAACATCAAGGAAGCGACCATCGGCACCACGGTGGTCAACCCGCGCAAGCCGCAGCAGTGGAACTTCATTGCGGACTACAACCTGTCCAAGCGTACCGATGTGTATTTCACGGCGGCTTACGCACGCAATGCGTCGCTCAACTGGGATTCGATCGGCTATGCGCCGACGGCCGCCGGCCAGCAGTCGATCGGCTATCTGCCGGCTGCGTCGCAGACGTACTTCATCACGCCGGAGTCGAACAATCAGCTGGGCGCGGCCATCGGTATTCGCCACAAGTTCTGACGCGCCGTTTCGTTTTTGCCCGCCGCCCCTCTCCTTGGCGGGCGCAGGAAGGCACCTTCGGGTGCCTTTTTGCATGGGCCGCCGTTGAGCGCGCCTGCGGCCCGGCGCACAATGGGCGGCCTTCATCACCACAACAACGCGAACCCCACGGGAGTCCCCTATGTCCTCTTCGACATCGCCAACCCTGGCCGTGCCCGCCACTGATGCAGCAAGTCAGACAAGCCGCTCGCGCATCGTCTTTGCGGCGTTCATCGGCACGGCCATCGAGTTCTACGATTTCTACGTCTATGCGACAGCCGCGGCGCTGGTGATCGGGCCGGTGTTCTTCCCGCACGGCTCGGCCACGGCGCAGGCGCTGTCGGCGTTCGTCACGTTCGGGATCGCCTTTATTGCGCGGCCGATCGGCTCGTTTCTGTTTGGCCACTTTGGCGATCGCATCGGGCGCAAATCCACCTTGGTCGCTTCACTGCTGGTGATGGGCGTGTCGACCACGCTGATCGGGCTCGTGCCCGGGTATGACAGCATCGGCACGCTCGCGCCGATCCTGCTGTGTGTGCTGCGCTTCGGCCAGGGCATCGGCCTGGGCGGTGAGTGGGGCGGCGCGGCTTTGCTCGCTACCGAGAATGCGCCGGCCGGCAAGCGTGCGTGGTTCGGCATGTTTCCGCAGCTCGGGCCGTCGGTGGGGTTCCTGGCCTCGAACGGGTTGTTCTTCGGATTGGCGATCGCCCTGTCGGATGAGCAGTTCCGCAGCTGGGGCTGGCGCATTCCGTTCTTGGTAAGCGCGGTGCTGGTGGCGCTGGGCCTGTATGTGCGCTTGAAGATCGCCGAGACGCCCGCCTTCCAGGCCGCGATCGATCGGCAAGAGCGCGTGAAGGTGCCCATCGCCGAATTGCTGGCGCGCCACTGGTGGCCGACGTTGCTGGGTGCGCTGGCCATGGTGGTCTGCTACACGCTGTTCTATATCTCGACGGTGTTCTCGCTGTCGTACGGCGTGAGCACGCTGCATTTCTCGCGGCCGAGCTTCCTGGGGCTGCTGTGCGTGGCGGTGGTGTTCATGGGGCTGGCGACGCCGCTGTCGGCGTGGGCGTCGGACCGTTTCGGGCGCAAGCCGGTGCTGATCGTCGGCATCATCGCGGCCATCCTGTCGGGCTTCACGATGGCGCCGCTGCTGGGCAGCGGCCAGACGCCGCTGGTGGCGCTGTTCCTCATCATCGAGCTGTTTCTGATGGGCGTGACCTTCGCGCCGATGGGTGCGCTGCTGCCGGAGCTGTTCCCGACCCACGTGCGCTACACGGGCGCGGGTGTGTCGTACAACCTGGGCGGGATTCTGGGCGCGTCGATTGCGCCGTATATCGCGCAGGTGCTGGCGGCACAGGGCGGCTTAAGCTGGGTGGGGATGTATGTGTCGGCGGCGGCTGCCGTCAGCCTGGTCGGCGTGCTGTGCATGCGGGAGACGCGCGACGCGAGCCTGATGTAAGCCGCGTCAGTCCCACGCACTACCGCCGGAGCGCCCGCGCTTGATGTCGCTACGCGCGCGCTTGCCCTCCAGCCGGCGGATCTTGGAAGCGCGCGTGGGCTTGGTGGCAATGCGCGACTTGGGCACCGAGAGCCCAGTCGCGATGAACGCCGCCAGCCGCTCACGGGCGTCCTGGCGGTTGCGGTCTTGGGTGCGGAACCGCTGCGCGTCGATCACGAAGACGCCGTCGTCGGTTAAACGACGATCGCGCTTTGCCAACAGGCGAGCACGCACCGCTTCCGGCAACGAGGGCGATTGGGCGATATCAAAGCGCAGTTCCACCGCCGTCGATACCTTGTTAATGTTCTGCCCACCGGCCCCGCTCGCGCGCACGAAGCGCTCGACCAGTTCCGATTCCGGAATGGACAAATGGGGTGTGACTTCGAGGTCGGTGCTGGGCATGGCGGGATTGTAGTTCGCCGGAATGCACATCAACCGAGTTCGCCTGGAGAGATCAACGCATGTATCACGGAGAACGTTTCAACGGCTTCAGCCACTTGGCCGGCGCCATCCTTGCCGCCGCCGGCATGGCGGTGCTGGTGACGTCCTCGGCGCTGCACCACGACGCCTGGAAGGTGGTCAGCTCCGTGGTCTACGGCACCACGCTGGTCCTGCTCTACACCATCTCGACGCTGTATCACAGCCTGCGCGGGCCGGCTAAAGGCATCTTCCAGCGGCTGGACTACTGCGCGATCTACCTGTTGATCGCCGGCAGCTACACGCCGTTTGCGCTGGTGACGCTGCGTGGCCCGTGGGGCTGGACGCTGTTCGGCGTCAACTGGGCGCTGGCGGCCATCGGCATTGCACAGGAACTCTGGATCGGCCGCCGCACGCGCGTTTTCTCGCTGCTGATCTACGTGGTGATGGGTTGGCTGGTGCTGATTGCCATGGGGCCGTTGGCGGCCGCGCTGCCCGCGCCGGGCCTGTGGTGGCTGGTGGCAGGCGGTGCGCTCTATACCGCGGGCATTGGCTTCTTTGTCTTTGACGAGCGCGTGCGGCACTTTCACGGCATCTGGCATTTGTTTGTGCTGGCAGGCAGCGCGTGCCAGTTCGTCAGCATCCTGCTGTACGTCGGCTAAGGCGAGACATCTGCGGGCGCGGCGCAACGCCTCGCCGCGGTCACGCATTTCAGCTTCGCAGGCACATCAGGCCTGCACCCCATGCCCGAACTGCGCCCGGTATAACAAGGGCGTCAGCGCAAACCGGCGCCGAAATGCCTTGGCCAAATGGGCCTCCGAGCCAAAACCGGTATGGCGCGCGGCGCGTTTGACGGAGTCCCCGGCTTCGAGTCGAACCTTGGCGGCTTGCAACCGCAAGGTCTCGAGAAACGCGCGCGGCGTCATGCCGGTTTCCTTGAGGAAGCGACGGTGAAAGCTGCGTGGAGCCTCTTCGGCAACCTCAGCCATGCGTTCCACGTCGATCGACTCGTGCAGGTGAGCGCGCAGCCAGTCGATCAGTTCGGCGTACTGGCCAGATTGCGCTTCCAGCGTCAGTGAATACTGCGATTGGTTACCCATCCGCCGTACGGACAGGATGAGCTGCTTGGCCACCCGCGCGGCCACCCATCGACCGAGATCTTGTTCAACCATCGACAGGCACATATCAATGCCGGCCGTCACGCCACCCGAGGTCCACACCTTGCCGTCCTGCACGTAGAGCGCATCCGGCTCGACGGCCACATCTGCGTAGTACCGCGCCAGCAAATGCGCCGACGCCCAGTGCGTGGTGGCGCGATGTGTGTTGAGCAAACCCCACTGCGCCAGCACAAACGCGCCGGTGCACACCGAACCGAAACGCCGCGCCAACGCACATGTATCGCGTGCCCACTCGGCCAGCGGCGCGTCGGTGGCGGCCGCAACCAGCCCGTCGCGTTCGCCGCCGGCAATGATCAAGGTGTCGACGTCTGCGGGCGGTAGCGCCGCCAGTGGTTCAGTTTCCAACGCGATGCCGTTGGAGGAGCGCACGAGGCCGCCCGCTGAGGAAACCGGCACCACCCGATAGGCCGGCTCGGCATGGAAGGCATTCGCCATTGCAAACACGTCGGCGGGGCCTGCCACGTCCAGCATCTGCACGTGGGGATAGGCGAGTACTGCCACAACCCGCGGTGATGACGGGCGGGCATCCCCGCCGGATGTTGAGGTTGCGTGAGCGTGGATCACGAAGCGGAATGGCGTGTCTGGAAGTGGCAGAAATCGGCAAAGAATTGTCATTGCTGCCACACGAGGGGTCAAGCTACCCTGCGCCTTCCTCGATTCGGACACCGATTCCATGCCCCTCCCCCGTCCACGCAAGGCTCCAATCACAAAAATGGTCGGCAGGGTCTTGTGCGTTTTACTCGTGGGGTCAGCGGCCTGCTTTGCGCAGCAGGTGCACCGCGACCCGGGTGGCGTACGGGCAGCGCCGGATACCGCGGCAGCGCACGCCCTGCGAACGGCCATCCCCGCCAACCAACGTCACCCTGGGCGAGCACGACCGCTGGTGGCGGTCATCGGGCACAACGCCAACACCGAGTTGACGGATTTCGTGGTGCCCTACGGCATCCTCAAGCGCGCAGACGTGGCCGATGTTTATGCCGTCGGCATGGAAGCCGGACCGATCCAGCTGTTCCCAGCCTTTCGCGTCCACCCCGATATCGACGTCACGGCGTTCGACGCCCGTTTTCCGGAAGGCGCCGACTACGTGGTGGTTCCGGCGGTGCACGAAGACGACGATCCAGCCTTGCTCGCCTGGGTCCACCAGCAATGGGACAAGGGGGCCACCATCATCGGCGTATGCGATGGCGTCTGGGTGCTCGCGCGTGCCGGTCTGCTGACGGGTCGCCGTGCGACCTCCCATTGGTATGCGCGTCAGGCGCTCATACGGCAATTTCCTCAGACCGAATGGGTCTCGGGGCAGCGCTATGTGGTCGATGGCCGCATCGTCACCACCACCGGCGTCACGGCGTCATTGCCCGTGTCGCTGGCGCTGATCGAAACGCTCGGCGGCGCGGATCGCGCGCAGGTGGTGGCCAACGCGGTCGGTGCGCCGAACTGGTCCAGCGCGCACGCAAGTGAGGCTTTCCAGCTCAGCCCACGACACGTGTACACGGCCGCTCACAACATGGTGGCGCTATGGCGGCGCGAGAGTCTGGGTGCCGCGCTGCGTCCCGGCGACGACGATGTCGCCCTGGCACTGGTGGCCGACGCCCATGCCCGCACGTACTTCACGCGCGTGCTGGGCACCGCCGATACGTTGACTGGTGTGCGCTTGGCGAGCGGCCTACTATTTCTGCCAGACCGCACCAATGCCGATGCACGCGCCCTGCCGTCGTTGACGGGCACAACGCCAGCCAAGGAACCGCTCGTTGCGCTGAACACCGCGCTAACGAGCATCGCGCAACGACACGGCACCGACACGGCCGCACTGGTGGCACTTCAGCTCGAATACCTGTGGCTCGCGGCGGGAGCGCGATGAAAAAAGCCGCGACGGGTTGTCCACCCGGGCGGCTTCTTCTTTGCAGCTACGCAGACTCAGGCACGCTTCTTCATCGCCTCGTCGCGCAGTTCGCGGCGCAGGATCTTGCCGACGTTGGTCTTCGGCAGCTCGTTGCGGAACTCGATGAACTTCGGGCGCTTGTAGCCGGTGAGCTGCTCCTTGCAGAACTCCTGCAGCTTCTCTTCGGTGAGCGTCGGGTCACGGCGCACCACGAACAGCTTGACCACCTCGCCCGAGTGCACGTCCGGCACGCCCACGGCGGCCACTTCCAGCACGCCCGGGCACATCGCCACCACGCCTTCGACCTCGTTCGGGTACACGTTGAAGCCCGACACCAGGATCATGTCTTTCTTACGATCGACGATCTTGGTGTAGCCGCGCTCGTCCATCACGCCCACGTCGCCGGTCTTGAAGAAGCCATCGGCGTACATAACCTTGGCGGTTTCGTCAGGGCGCTTCCAGTAGCCGGCCATGACCTGCGGGCCACGGATGCAGATTTCGCCCGCTTGGCCGATTGGCAAGTCGCGCCCCTCGTCGTCGCGAATGGCGATTTCGGTGCCCGGGATCGGCAAGCCGACCGTGCCCGAAAAGGTGTCGGTATTGGTCGGGTTGCAGATGGCCGACGGCGAGGTTTCCGACAGGCCGTACCCTTCGATGATCGGGCAGCCCGTCACCTCGAGCCACTTCTTGGCCACGGCTTCTTGCACCGCCATGCCGCCGCCGTTGGCCACGCGCAGGTCGGAGCAGTCGACGCTCTTGAACTCCGGGTTATTCAGCAGCGCGTTGTACAGCGTGTTGACGGCCGGGAACATGTGGAAGCGGTACTGCTTGAGCACCTTGATGAAGCCCGGGATGTCGCGCGGGTTCGGGATCAGCACCGCCAGCCCGCCCTTGCGCATCGACAACAGGCAGCACACCGTCAGCGCGAAGATGTGATACAGCGGCAGCGCGGTGATCGTGACGATCTCTTCGTCAGCGGCCAGCATGCGGCCATCGCGGCCGGGCTTGGTGAGCGCCGGGTTCATCCACGCTTCGGACTGCAGCACGTTGGCGACGATGTTCCGGTGCAGCAGCGTTGCGCCCTTCGACACGCCGGTCGTGCCGCCCGTGTATTGCAGGAAGGCCACGTCATCGGGGCCGACGGAGGTGGGTTTGAGCGTCTGCTTGGCGCCCTCTTCCAGCGCGGTGTTGAAGCGGATGCAGCTGGGCAGCTCCCACGCCGGCACCATCTTCTTGACGCTGCGCACGACGAAGTTAACCAGCATGCCCTTGAGGCCGCCGAGCATGTCGCCCATGCTGGCCACCACGATGTGCTTGACCGGCGTGTTGGGCAGCACCTGCTGCAACGTCGTCGCGAAGTTCTCGAGAATGATGATCGCTTCGGCGCCGCTGTCCTTGAGCTGGTGTTCCAGTTCGCGCGGGGTGTAGAGCGGGTTGACGTTGACGACCACGTAGCCGGCGCGCAGCACGGCGGCCAGGGCCACCGGATACTGCAGCACGTTCGGCATCATCAGCGCAACGCGGGCGCCGGGCGCCAGGCCACGCGACTGCAGCCACGCCGCCAGTTGGCGCGAGTACGTATCGATCTCGCCGTAGGTCAACACCTTGCCCATGCATTCAAATGCACGGCGGTTGCAGTTCTTCTGGAACGAATCCTCAAGCAGATGGGCCAGCGATCGATACTGCGATGCATCGATCTCAGCCGGCACCCCAGCGGGGTACTGCTTCAGCCACGGTTTATCCATGGGTGTGTCTCCTGGGCGATTGTCGATTTATTCGAACTTACGAATTTTGCGAATGGTCGTTCGTTTTTTTCGGCATCCTACGCGGATGTTTGTGTCAAAACAATAACTTAGACAGTTCCCTCGGGGCCTTGAGGCCACTTAAAACGAGTGCATCAACCGCCGTTTGCATCACTTTCCGCTGCAGGTGCCAAGACGCGCAACGCGGCTTCCCGCGCGGGTTTCGGCTCGCGCGCCAGGCCTTTGACGTCGGCATAGAAGCGCGCCCAATCGCCGCCGTCGCGGCGGTACAGCGCAGTGAATGCGGGCACCCATTCCAGGTAGCTCGCCACGGCGCCCAAGTGGGCGTTCGACAGCGGCTGCGCAAACCAGCGGTCGTAGCCGGTATAGCCGCCCCAGCTTGCCTTGAGCTTGGCGTAATCCGCCTGCAGGCTCGCGAAGGTGGCGCGCTTGCCGGCGCGTTTCTCATCGTCGGACACTGGGCTCGCGTACAGTTTTTCCAGCCGATCGCGGTACGCCAGCAGCAGGGCGCGGAATTGTACGCGCCGGGCGTCGTAGATGGCGTATTCGGCGCGGATTTCCGGGGTGGCGGCATCGGCTAGCCAGCGTTCGACACCAATCGTCTCGACCGTGGTGGCAAACGATTCGTTGAACGCCGTATCGCCCTTGGCGTAGACCACCTGGTGCGCCAGCTCATGAAAAATCAGCCGCGCCAGCTCACCTTCGGGCAAGCCGACGAAGGTGTTGAGCAGCGGGTCGTCGAAATAACCCAGTGTGGAATACGCAGGAATGCCAGCCACATCCACGTCCAGACCCTGGGCGCGCAAGGTGTCGGCGTAGGCCATGGCGGCGTCGCGATCGTAATAGCCGCGGTAGGTCACGCAGCCGACCACCAAGAAGCACCACTCCTTGAGCTTGACCGACAGCTCCGGCGCGGCAAACACGTTCCACACCGCGAACGGGCGCTTCAGGTTGGCGTAGACGCGGTAGCTGCCGTTGTCGGGCAGACCCAGCTCGCGCGAGGCGTAGACGCGGATGCTGCGGGCATCCTCCAGGCGCTTGGCGAGCTTGTCGTTGTGGGTCTGCCGTGCGTTGTCGATAGCCTGGTCGATCGACTCGCGCTGCGCCATCAGCGAGAGATGGCCGCTAACCGACTGGTAGTAATAGCCGACGGTGTCGCAGCCGGTCAGCAGTGCCGAACCGGCCAGCAACAGCGCAACGCACAGCGCGCGAACGCCACGCATGAGGGCCTCGTCAGGCGGCTTGTGCCAACGGCGCGACCTCGACCAGGCAGTCGTAGAAGGTGGGTGCCCGGCCCATGTCGGTCAGGCGCTGGCTCGTCAGCTCGTTGGCGTTGGTGCCATCGGGCGCGAGCTTCTTCCACCAGATCGACAGGCCGACGACCACGCCACGCCGGGCGCGATCGGTCACGCGGGCGCGCGCCTGCATGGTGCCGCGGTCGTTGAAGATGCGGACGAGTTCGCCGTCGACCACACCGCGCGGCAGTGCGTCGTCAGGGTGGATGTCGAGGTGCGGCTCACCCTCGGTGCTGCGCAGGCTGTCAACGTTGACGAACGTGGAGTTCAAGAAATTGCGCGCCGGCGGCGAGATCATCGACAGCGGATAACGCTTGGCCAACTCCGGCGTGCTGATGGCCGATTCGTGCGGCGGCACGTAGCCGGGCAGCGGGTCGAGGCCGTCCTTTGCCATCTGTTCGGAATAGAACTCGCAGCGGCCGGACGGCGTGCGATAGCCGCCACGCGCAAGCGGTGCGGCCGGGTGCGCCAGCTTCTGCCAGCCCTCGCGCTTGAGCGTTTCCCAGTCGATGTGCGCGGCGGCCGGGTCATCGCGGCGGACGGCCTGGGCGGCGATGTCCTCGTCGGAATCGGCAAAGCACGCATCGGTAAAGCCCATGCGCTGCGCCAAGCGGCGGAAGATTTCGGTGTTTGGCAACGACTGCCCCAGCGGGGCGATGGCCGCGTTGTTGGCCAGCACATATGTGTGGCCGTAGGCTTTGTGCACGTCCACGTGCTCGAGCTGGGTGGTAGCGGGCAGGACGATGTCAGCGTAGTCCGCGGTGTCGGTCTGGAAGTGCTCCAGCACCACGGTGAAAAGGTCTTCGCGCGCGAAGCCAGCCGCCACCTTGCGCGAATCCGGCGCCACGGCCACCGGGTTGCTGTTGTAGACGACCACCGCCTCCACCTTCGGGCCGAACGCTGCATCGCCCGCGTGCAGCAGCGCATCGCCAATGGTGCTCATGTTGATGGTGCGCGGCACGGCGGGCTCGCCGTTGGGGCCACGGGGCAGCAAGTCCGGGCGCTGCAGCTTGGCGTTATCAATCGGGAAGAAGCCCGACGTCGACAGCTGCAAACCGCCCGCTGCATCGCGCCACGCACCCACCAGCGACGGCAGACACGCCACCGCGCGCACGCCCTGCCCGCCACCGTGCGCACGCTGCATGCCGTAGTTCAGACGAATGGCCGCCGGCTGCCTGTCGCGCACGACGGTCGCGCCGTACAGCTTGGCGAGCCACTCGATGTCCGCGGCCTCGACGCCGCACAGCGTGGCCGCGTATTCCGGCGTGTATTGCTGCGCACGCTCGCGCAGCGCATCGAAGCCGAGCGTGTGGTTAGTGATGTAATCGTGGTCGAGCAAGTCATCGCGGATCAGCACGTGGATCATCGCCAGCGCCAGCGCCGCATCGGTGCCGGGGCGCACAGCCAGGTGGCGATGGCACTTCTCGGCCGTCAGGGAACGATACGGGTCAATCGCGACCAGCGTAGCCCCACGCCGCTTGGCTTCCTGCGCGCGCGTCCAGAAATGCAGGTTCGAGGCGATGGGATTGGCGCCCCAGATCAGGATCAGCTTGGCGTCCTGCACGTGCTCGATGTCCATGCCGAGGCTCGCGCCATACGTATAGCGCAGCGCCGTCGCGCCGGCCGACGCGCAGATGGTGCGATCGAGCAGCGATGCACCCAGCTTGTGAAAGAAGCGCGCGGCCATGCTCTCGCCCTGCACCAGGCCCATGGTGCCGGCATAGCTGTACGGGAGGATGCCTTCGGGGTTGCGCGCCGCAATGTCGCCCAGGCGCTGGGCGATGGTGTCGAGCGCCTCGTCCCAGGTGATGGGCTCGAACTTGCCCTCGCCCTTGGCGCCCACGCGCTTCATCGGCGTGAGCAGGCGGTTCGGGTGATACGTGCGTTCGGTGTAGCGGTTGACCTTGGTGCACAGCACGCCGGCCGTGGTCGGGTGATCCGGATCGCCCTGCACGCGGGTGGCGCGGCCATCTTCCACGGTGACGAGCAAGGCGCAGGTGTCGGGACAATCGTGCGGGCAAGCGGCACGGATGACTTGGCTGGACATCAGGAACTCCGGAGTGGGGTGGCGGCCACTGACGTCAACATGCACCCGCGCGGCCACGATCATCTGGAAATTGTAATCGCCCGCTACACGCCACGCAGCGGGGTGGAACCCCGCGTCACCAGCCGCCCCGTCAACAAGACCCGGCGTGTTGGCAAATCGGGTTGCCTGAGACGATCCTGCAACATCGCCATCGCCATGCGGCCGATGTCATACACCGGTTGCTCGATCACGGTGATGCCGGGGCCAGCCAGTTCTGTCCACGGCTCGTTATCGAACCCCGCCACGGCGATGTCGCGCGGCACCTCCAGCGACAGGCGGCGCAGCGCCCGCAGCACGCCCAGCAGCGATTGCGCATTACTGGCGACCAGCGCGTCGGGGCGTTCGCCCGAGGATAGCCACGCCAGCGTCTCGGCCTCGGCGGCCTCAGCGGTGGGCAGGATGAAGCGCGCCTCGGCCGTCAACCCATTGCGCGCCAGTGCGGAAGCAAACCCGGCCTGGCGCTCGGCCCCGGTGCTGCTGGTGCGCCCAAACAGCCCGCCAATGCGGCGATAGCCCTGCGATGCCAAGTGCTCAGCCAGCCCTTGCGCGGCTTGCTGGTTGTCGAGCACCACGGCATCCACGCCACACGCCGGGCCTGCGCGGTCGATCAGCACCACGGGGTAGCCGAGGTCCACCGGTTGCTGCGCTTCGGCAATCCCCCGCGTGGGCGAGAGGATCACCCCGGTCACGCGCTCCTCCGCCATCAGGCGCAGATACATCGCCTCTTTCTCGGGGTCTTCATCGGAGTTGCACAGGATCACGCGCAGGCCGGCGCCATATGCCGCGTCCTCCACCGCGCGGCTGACACTGGTGAAGAACGGGTTGCGGATGTCCGACACGATCAGCCCGACCGTCTGCGCCTGCTGGGAGCGCAGCCGCCGCGCCGACAGGTTCGGCCGGTACCCCGACGCCGCCACGGCCGCGTCGACGCGCTTGCGCAATTCCGCGCTCACGGGGCCGCCGGCCAGCGCACGCGACACGGTCGCCACCGACACACCCGCCGCCGCCGCCACGTCCTTGATCCGAACCGTCATGCTGAAATCGTTTCCACAAAAACCTCATGATAGCGAAAGGCAACACCGCCACCAATGGCGACGCCTCTCAGGGAAAACCCCGTAAACAGCGGAAAACCCGTCACTTTACGCGGCAGTGCACATTGACACCCCAACTGTAATCGATTTCAATTCGCCATCATCGATGACACGTATGCCGAGCCGTATGAGCCCGGCAGGAGACTCCGCCGCATGGCTTCCGCCCTGATCTGCGCCGACCGCATCCGTTTGCAGCAGCACGCCACCGACAAGGCCAGCGCCATCCGTGCCGCCGGCCAGTTGCTGGCCGATTCCGGCTGCATCGACCCCGCCTATATCGACAGCCTCTTGCGCCGCGAAACCGTGGCCAACACGTTTCTCGGGCACGGCGTTGCCATCCCGCACGGCATGGGCGAAGACCGTCACCTGATCCGCCAGACCGGCATTGCCGTGCTGCAGTTTCCCGACGGGCTGGAGTGGCACCCGGGGCAGACCACGCATCTGGTCTTCGCCATTGCCGCGCAATCGGACGAGCACATCGCACTGCTGCGCCGGCTCACGCGCCTGCTGAATGACGACGCGCGCCTGCGCCAACTCTTCACCACACACAACGCCGAAGACATCGTCGCTGCGCTCTCCAGCGACGTGCCGCCCCCGGTGGCCAGCGCCCCGGGCACGGACCTCGCCGAGCAGCGCACGCTCGTGCTCGAGTACCCCAGCGGCCTGCACGCCCGCCCCGCCGCGCAGTGGGTGGAAGCCGCGCGCCGGTTTGCTGCGCGCATCCAGGTTCGCCATGGTGACGAGACGGCCGATGCCAAGAACCTCGTCGCGCTGCTCCAATTGGGCCTCGCGGCCGGCAGCACGCTGACGCTGTCAGCCGAAGGTCCGGACGCGGCCGCCGCGCTCGACAGCCTGCAGCACACCATCCGCGGCCTGACCGCGCAGGAGCGGGCCCAGGCCGCACGCGATACGCAAGCCGCCCGCGCACGCCAGACCGCGCACGGCTGGCAAGCCGATGCCGCCGCGCCCGCCATTGGCGGCATTGCCGCGAGCCCAGGGCTGGCGATCGGCCCCGTCCACGTGCTGCAGCATGGCGCGGCAACCGTGCCCGACCACCCCGTCGCACTCAGCACAGGCGGCGATCTGCTGGACAAGGCCCTGGCCGACACACGCGCCGAACTGGCTGCCCTCGCCCACGAAACCGCCACCCGCATCGGCGAGGCCGAAGCCGGCATCTTCAAGGCCCAGGCGGAATTGCTGGGCGACACCGACCTGATGACGCTGACCTGCCAGGCGATGGTCGAAGGCCATGGCGTGGCTTGGGCGTGGCATCAGGCGGTAGAGCGACTGGCCGAGCGGCTGGCCGCACTGGGCAACCCGCTGCTGGCCGCGCGTGCGGCTGACCTGCGCGACGTGGGGCGGCGCGTGCTGGGGCACATTGATCCATCGTTGCGGGGCACATCGCAGGCGCTGCCGGACACACCCTGCATTCTCGTTGCGGCCGACCTGTCGCCCTCGGACACCGCCGCGCTGGACACGCGCCGCATCCTAGGCATCGTGACCGCGCAAGGCGGGCCGACCTCGCACACCGCCATCCTGACGCGCACGCTGGGCATTCCCGCCGTCGTGGCCGCCGGCCCCGCTGTACTGGACGTGGCGCCTGGCACACAGGTCATCGTGGATGGCACGGGCGGCCGGATGGTGCTTGACCCCGACGCCGCCAGCCTCGCCAGTGCACGCGCGTGGCTGCAAGAAGACGCCGCGCGCGCGCAACGCGAACAAGCCGAACGCGGCCTGCCCGCCCGTACCCGCGATGGCCATACAGTGGAGATCGCCGCCAACGTCAACCTGCCCGCGCAGGCCGCCGAGGCCGTCACGCTGGGCGCGGAAGGCGTGGGCCTGATGCGCACGGAATTCCTCTTCCTTGAGCGCGATCACACGCCCGACGAGGACACCCAATACGCCGTCTACGCCGACATGCTCAAGGCCCTGAACGGCCGTCCGCTGATCGTGCGCACGCTCGACATCGGCGGCGACAAGCAGGTGCCGCACTTGAACCTGCCCACGGAGGAGAACCCCTTCCTCGGCGTGCGGGGCGCGCGCCTGCTGCTGCGCCGGCCCGACCTGATGGAGCCGCAATTACGCGCGCTCTATCGCGCCGCGCGCGATGCCGGTGAGGGGAATGCCCTGTCGATCATGTTCCCGATGATCACCTCGGAAAGCGAGGTCATCGCCCTGCGCGCCGCGTGCGAGCGCATCCGCGCGCAATTGAACGCGCCCCGGGTGCCGCTCGGCATCATGGTGGAGGTGCCGGCCGCCGCGCTGCTCGCCGATCAGCTGGCCGAGCATGTCGACTTCTTCTCCATCGGCACCAACGACCTCACGCAATACACGCTGGCGATCGACCGCCAGCACCCGGACCTCGCAGCCGAGGCCGATAGCCTGCACCCCGCCGTGCTGCGCCTGATCCAACAGACCGTGCAAGGCGCCGCGCGCCAGAAGCGCTGGGTGGGCGTGTGCGGCGGCCTGGCGGGCGATCCGTTCGGCGCACTGCTGCTGACCGGCCTGGGCGTGCACGAACTGTCGATGAGCCCGCGCGACATTCCGCCCGTCAAGGCGCGGCTGCGCGAGGCGGATTTCACCGCGCTCAGCGCGCTGGCCAACCGCGCCCTCGCCTGCGCGTCCGCCCAGGACGTGCGCGCACTGGAGGCGGCCATGCCAAAGGCCATCGGCAAGGAGCAGGCCGCAGCATGAACGCACGCATCGTCACCGTCACCCTTAACCCCGCCATCGACATGACGGTCGGGCTGGACCATCTCGAACGCGGCCGCGTCAACCTCGGCCGCAGCGTCACGCACCAGGCTGGCGGCAAGGGCGTCAACGTGGCCAGCTGCCTAGCCGACTGGCAGGTGCCCGTGGTAGCCACCGGCCTGCTGGGCGACGCCAATGCGGAGTTGTTCGAAGCGCTGTTCACCCGCAAGGGCGTGCTCGACGGCTTCTGCCGCGTGCCGGGCAGCAACCGCACCAACATCAAGATCAGCGACGCCGCCGACGGTCAGACCACCGACATCAACCTGCCCGGCATCGACGCCACCCCGGCGGATGTGGACGCGCTGTGCAAACGCATCGACTCGGTGGCAGACGTGGCTGGCATTGCGCTGTGCGGCAGCCTGCCCGGTGGTCTGCCCGCCGATACCTACGCGGACTTGCTCGCGCGGCTGAACCATCGTGGTGTGCCGACCTTGCTCGACACCAGCGGCGCACCGCTGACGCACGCACTGGCCGCCCCGCGCGAGGCCCTGCCCACCGCCGTCAAGCCGAACCGGCATGAACTGGAACTGTGGGCCGGCACCGCGCTGCTGACGCTGGCAGAGGTGGTGGACGCGGCACGCGGCATCCACGCGCGCGGGGTCGCGCAGGTCATCGTCTCGCTGGGTGAAGAAGGCGCGCTGTTTGTCACCGCAGACGGCACCTGGCAGGCCAGCCTGCCGCCCGTGCGCGCTGCCAGCACCGTGGGCGCGGGCGATGCCATGGTGGCCGGCGTGCTGGCCGGCTGGCATGCCGGCGCGAGCACAGAAGATACGGTGCGCCTGTCGGTGGCCTTTGCCGCATGCAAGCTGCAGCACCTCGGCCCACACCTGCCCGCACCCGCACAGGTGCGTGAACAGGCCACCGCCGTGCGCATGCAACGCGTGGCCTGAAGCCCTCACTCGAAGAACGCTCAACGCACTCAAGGAGCCGACCATGGCAAACCTGTTGGCAATTCTCGGCGCGGACGGCCGCACCACGCGCGCCATGCTCGCCGGTGCCGCGCTGCGCCACGCCGCACGCGAATCCGGCTGCAAGCTCGACGTGGACGTGCGCGGCCCGGACGCCTTGCCTTCGGTCGATACCAAAGCGCTCTCGACCGCCGATGCCGTCGTGTGGGCAGGTGTGTCCCCAGACAACGCCGCGCGCCAGGCCAACCCGCGCACGATCGAGGTCACGATCGACGAGGTGCTCGACAATGCGCGCGCCGTGCTCGAGCGCATGATCCACGGCGCTCCGGCGCCAACGGCCCACGCAACGCCGAAGCGCATCGTCGCCATCACCTCCTGCCCCACCGGGATCGCGCACACCTTCATGGCGGCCGAAGCCCTGACGCAAGCCGCTGCCGCGCTAGGCCACGCCATCCATGTGGAAACACAGGGCTCGGTGGGCGCACAGAACACGCTGTCTGCCGAGGCCATTGCGGATGCCGATCTCGTGTTGATTGCAGCTGACACGCAAGTGGACGTGTCGCGCTTTGCTGGCAAGCGCGTCTTCCGTGCTGGCACCAAGGCCGCCATCCACGACGGACAGACGCTGATCCGCCGCGCGCTGGACGAAGCCACGGCGGAAGCCGCTTCCACCCAATCGGCCAACGCCGCCGCCCCCGCCGAACAACAGCGCACCGGCCCGTACAAACATCTGATGACCGGCGTGTCGTTCATGCTGCCCTTCGTGGTGGCGGGCGGCATTTTGATTGCGCTGTCCTTTGCGCTCGGCGGCATCTATGTGACGGAGGCATCGGCAAGCGGCACGCTGGGCGGCGCGCTGTTCCAGATCGGCGCCAAGTCGGCTTTCGCGTTGATGGTGCCGGCGCTGGCCGGGTACATCGCGTATTCGATCGCCAGCCGGCCCGGCATTGCGCCGGGCATGGTCGGCGGCATGCTGGCGGCCAGTCTGGGAGCGGGTTTCCTTGGCGGCATCGTCGCGGGCTTCGTGGCGGGCTACGGCACGGACGCGCTCAACCGCTGGCTGAAGCTGCCGCGCAATCTGGAGGGGCTCAAGCCGGTGCTGATCCTGCCGGTGCTGGGCTGCCTGCTCACCGGGCTGGTGATGCTGTACGTGGTGGGCGCGCCGGTTGCGGCATTGCTGGGCTCGCTCACCGACTGGCTACGCGGCATGCAGGGCGCAAACGCCGTGCCGCTGGGGGCCCTGCTGGGCGGCATGATGGCATTCGACATGGGTGGCCCCATCAACAAGGCTGCCTATGCATTCAGCACGGGCCTCATCGGCGCCCAGGTCTACACACCGATGGCCGCCACCATGGCCGCTGGCATGACGCCACCGCTGGGCATCGCGCTGGCCGCATGGCTGTTCCCCTCCCGCTTTACCAGCGACGAGCGCCAGGCCGCCCGCGCCACGGCTGTGCTGGGCCTGGCCTTCATCAGCGAGGGCGCCATCCCGTATGCGGCGCGTGACCCGCTGCGGGTGATTCCCGCCCTCGTGATCGGCTCGGCGTGCGCAGGTGCACTGTCGATGCTCTTCGGGGTGGAATTGCGCGTGCCGCACGGCGGCGCCTTCGTACTGCCGATTCCGAATGCCGTCACGCACCTGGGCGGCTACGTGATCGCGCTGGTGGCCGGCACGGTCATCACGGCGGTGCTGCTGGCGGTGATGAAGCGCCGCGTTGCCGAGGCAAGCTGACGCGCCATCGCCCCCGTTGTTGAAAGGAGCCGCGCACATCACGCGGCTTTTGTGTCTCAAAAACGCTCAAAACTGCAGCAAACACCCCGATTTGGTTTGCCTGCTCAGCCTGTTTCGCTATGATGCCGGCAATATAAATGTAACTTTCTTCGGGGGAAGAGCCATGCAGGCACGCAGCATCATGCGTCGGCTGGCGGCGTTCGCAGTCAGCGCCATCGGCATCACAACAATGGCAGCCGCAAGTACGGCACAGGCAGAAACCGGCGTCACCAATGACACCATCGTCGTCGGCCAATCCGCGCCGATGAGCGGTCCGGCCGCCCAACTCGGCCAGCAGATGAACCGCGGCGCCAAGCTGTACTTCAACGCCGTCAACGCAGCAGGCGGCGTCAACGGCCGCAAGATCGAGCTGAAGGTGCTCGACGACTTCTATGAGCCTGACGCGGCCGCGCGCAATACCAAGACGCTGATCGACGACACCAAGGTCTTCGCCCTGTTCGGCTACGTGGGCACGCCCACCAGCCTAGCCGCGCTCAAGGTGGCGAACCCGGCGGGCGTGCCGTTCTTTGCGCCGTACTCTGGTGCATCAGCGCTGCGCGAGCCGTTCGCGCGCAACGTGTTCCACGTGCGTGCCAGCTACAACGACGAGACCGCCGCCATCGTGCAGCAGATCCGCACGACCGGCCTCAAGCGCATTGCCGTGGTCTACAACGATGACGCCTATGGCAAGGCCGGCATCGAGGGCGTCCAACATGCGCTGAAGCTGCCCACCAGCCTAGGCGTGGCGCTGGTTGCGCAAGCCAGCGTGGTGCGCAACACCACGGACGTGAAGGCCGCCATCACCACCGTGCTAGCGCAAAAGCCGGACGCCATTGTCGTCATCAGCGCCTACCAGACCGTCGCAGCACTCGTGAAGGGCGCACAAGAGCAAGGCTACGGTGGGCAGTTTTACAACGTGTCGTTTGTGGGCACCAAGGCGCTGGCCAATGCACTGGGCAAGGCCGGTGGCGGCGTGATCATCTCGCAGGTGATGCCGTATCCGTATAGCGGTGCGTCGCCGCTGGTGCGCGATTACCAAAAGCTGCTCAAGGCCGAGGGCATCACCGATTTCGACTACGGCAGCATCGAGGGCTATGTCGCCGCACGCGTGTTTGTGGAAGGACTTAAGCGCGCAGGGCGCGACCTCACGCGGGAGAAGTTCATCGGGGCGCTCGAATCGATGGGCAATTACGATGTGGGTGGGTTCAACGTCAACTTCTCGCCGAGCAACCACGTGGGCTCGAAGTTTGTCGAGATGACGATCATCAATTCGAGTGGGCAGGTGATTCGCTGAACCCTGGAGGCTTGGAACCCCCGCGCACGGCGGTCCAAGCCCTGACTGCCGCGCCGCATGGCTCAAAGGCGGCGGTTCAACACTGGCGAGTGAGGCTCAGACTGTCATGCGTGACGGTTTGACCCTCATCGTTGAGCCACAGACTGTCGTGCGTGACGGTTTTGGGCTCACGTTCGGAGGGGTAAGGTCCACCTCCCTTTCGTCCCCTGCCGGGGCCGACTCACTTTCTCTGTCTTGCCAGAGAAAGTAAGCAAAGAGAGGCGCGCCCGAGATGGCGACTTCCCCTTGAATTTATGTCGCAGAGAGGGGAAGGGAAAAACTCGCTTCGCTCAGACAGTTTCCCTTCCTTTTTCCTCTCTGCAACAGAAATTCAAGGCG